>CESF01110139.1_pt1 | contig 15626 bp, 11 predicted proteins | sample 356331 | NCBI WGS metagenome assembly CESF01 (sample SAMEA2621779, study PRJEB7988) | marine metagenome | biome: marine biome (ENVO:00000447); feature: surface water layer (ENVO:00002042); material: "saline water (ENVO:00002010), including plankton (ENVO:xxxxxxxx)" | depth 5 m
CGGATCGTTAAAGGCCCAGTGTTTGATATCGCCCTGGCCTCCCTGCATGACCGCGCAGCGGACGTCTTCCCAGGAGGCGCGGTAGTGCGAGACCTCGGCAGCGGGGAAATGGAGGTTTGATTCGGGGATCTTTAACTTGTCGTCGATGCGGTTGAAGAGCAGTTCCCGGTCGGCACGCTCGAAGGACAAGGGGTGCGTGACGGGCACCTCTTTGCCATCGTCGCCAAGCCATTCGTCCATGCCCCAAAAGTGTGCGTTCGAGAGATCGAGCTCTAGCTCGTTGACCAATCGCGCGACCAGCGGCAACTGCTCGGTTGGACCAATCGGGCCGCAAATCCCGATAGGATTGTCGGGTGTCGAGCGCTTCCAGGCATCGATGTATTCCAACGCTTCTGCGAGGTAGAAATCTTCGAGAGTGTCATACATTCGGACGTTGAAACCGGGGCGCGAAAGTTGCTCGAGATCGCGCTCGCTCAACGCGGCGGCATCGCGAATGATTTCTTCGTCGAGTGTGGTATAGTCCCACCAGTCAGGGGCAATGGTGCTGAGCTTCCGAGGCATGGTGAAAGGTAGTAGCGAACGTGAGCAATGGCGAGCAAGACGTGAACCAGAGCGGCTATAGGCCGGCTTTGTAATCAAGGTTCACTTGATACCTATTTTGGAGCGCCTCACTTAGAGGGTCGAACTCCTCGGGACTCAGGCCGAGATGCAGATGACGTCGCCAGCCCTCGGCGTGCTCGAAGATGCCGGACATGGCACCGACCTCGCGCGACATCTCCTCCATGTTGGCGACATATGAGCCCATGCCCTGGCTGGCATCGAGCCATGCCCCTTGACTGGCGTGTGCTTCGAGCGCCTGCCGTTTGGTTTCCATGACGTCGCTCGTGTCGACGTAGGAATCTGGCACGACCCTGCGCCGCAAGCCATCGCGCAGGCCGTGCGGCATGGCGTGATAGACGGCAAGTCGGTGGTCCTTGAGCGCTTGGCTCGGGGGCTCTGTGTCGAAGTTTGGCATGCCGTGGGTGAACGCGGCGGTGATGGCGAGACGCGCGGTCTCGGTATGGTCGGCCATGTAGTCGTCGGGCGAGTGAGTGAGGACAATCTCCGGACGCGTTTCGCGGATTGTCACGGCGAGGCGCTTGATCAGGTCGACGGAATAGATGATCTCCAAATCGTTACACAAGGGGCCGTGCCACTTAGCCCCGAGGATGACGGCTGCTTGCTTGGCCTCAGAGCGGCGTAGCTTGACGGTAGCTTGGGCGTCCATGGTCAACGAACCACAACCGCCGTTGGCGAGGCAGAAGTAGTGCAATTCGTAGCCGACGCGCCCGAGCTGCAGCAACGTGCCGGCGAAGAGAAACTCGATGTCATCCGGGTGGGCGACGATGGCGATGGCAGATTTCATAAGTTTCTGGAGACGGAGGCGGAAGCGTCTACTCGCGTAGTTTCACGGAACGTCCTTCTTCAGCGGAGCGGTCGGCGGCGAAGAGAACTTCGAAGGTTTTGTATGCTTCCTCGAGCGAGGTCAGGGGCATCTCCTCGCCTTTCTCCAAAGCGGCGAAGAAGGCTTCGAACTGGGTCTGGTAGGGGTGATCGCTGACGTCACCGGAGTCGAGCATCTTCATCGAGAGAGCGCTCCATTGAGCCTTGTTGGTGGTGAGCTTTGTGGAGTGAAACTTGTCATCCAAAAGACTGCCCTCGCTGCCGACGAGATGGGTGTGGAAGTAATACGGCTGCAGGCAGTCGATGCAGGAGGTGGCTTTGCCGATGCGGCCGTCGGTGAGCTTGAGGATCGTCGTCGTCGTTGTGGGATACTCGTATTTGGCGAAATCTTTGTTCTTCGAAGTTGTCGCGTAAGAGGTCACCTCCTCGACCTCGCCGCCCATGCAGAGCAAGAGCGCGTCGAGCGCATGACAGCCCGCAGAGAGCAGGCTGCTGCCGCCATTCTCCTTACTGGTGTTCCAGCGGTATTGCCCATACCAAGGGCCGATGCCGTGGTAGTAGTCGACCTCGGCGTAGTGCAGGTCGCCGAGCAAGCCCTGATCGATTACCGCTTTGGTCGCGAGAAACTGGCTGGAGTAGCGGCACTCGAAGCACACGCAACAACGGACGTTAGCAGCACGGACGGCCTCGCGGATGGTGGTGCAATCGTCGAGCGAAAGCGCGAGCGGCTTTTCAAGAATGAGGTGCTTGCCAGCCTTCGCCGCCGCGACCGCATGGGCCTTGTGCTGACTCGGGTATGAACAAATCGACACCACCGCAATGTCATCGCGCGCGAGTAGATCGTCGATTTCCGTGTAGCTGGTGATTGCGCTGCCGTGCTTCGCCGATAGCTCGGTATCGTTTTGCGGCCGCGAAGAACAGATCGCCGTGACTTCAACGCCTTCGATAGCGTTGAGTGCGTCGATGTGCGCGCCCGCAACCCAGCCGTAGCCGATGATTCCAATTTTCATGCGCAGAGGCTAGCGGCTCGGGCGAGTGTTGGCGAGGTGATAACGAGCTCCCTGCCGCGCTGGCACTGCCTGTTTTGACTTCTAGGAATTTTCTTTTGGCGGGAAAGGCTATGGAAACCCATTTGGACCAAAAGATAACAAACCAATTGGAGTCACGCTCATATTAGGGACAAAAAATCTCCCGCCGTATTATATAGAGCGGTCGCCGCGTTTTCCCCCGGTCGGGTGGGTGGTCTTTAGATGGTGGGGATGCCGGCTAGTCAGCAGCCATGAGCCACGGGATGGCTCGTATTCGACTCGGTAGGTTGAGATTGGTGCTTGTGGCATTCTAGCTGACCTTACTCTCCCTTTTCCTTGGCTTTCCGCGCCACCCAATTAAGGGTGAGCGGCTGCCCCCAACGAGTGGTCCAACCTTGCCGGTCGACCGGAACACGCGACCACCTTAAAAGATTCGCAGCCCGTGTTTCAGGCAAGGACTAAACAGACAAGCTCTGCGTTCACTCCTCCAGTCGCTGGAGCCGGAAGAACTGCCGTGACGCGTTAGGGAGTTGGATGGTGAAGATCTGCTCTGTGCTGTCCTGAAACGAATGGACCGATCCTTCCACACTCTCCCAGTTCTCCAGATCAGACGAGCTCTCTAGATGGTAACGGCCCGAGTCGTCGAATCCGGCATAATTGACATGGAGCTGAAAAAATCCCTTCCAGTAATGCACGGGGACAAGGTCGAGCCGGAACAGGGTCTGGAAATATTCTACCAGGTCGCTCAGTTTGCTCTCCCTGGCGGTCTCCAGCAGGGTGGACTCAGCAAAAACGTTCTCGTGGTGCCCGATGAGGTAGAGTGCGATCTCTGTCTGACTGCTTTGTATGGCCTGGATGAGAGGAGTCAGATTCCCGGTGTTGCCTTCGGAAGCTGGTTCGACTGTCTGGAGGTCCAGCCCGTCCTCATGGTAGGCTTTAACGAGTTCCAGGTTTCCGGTGCGAATGGCATCCCAGAATGAGATGCCATGGCCTTCGGGGGCCTGCCGCTGGTGGAGCAGATTGAGGGTCTCCCCGGTGGCCACGTCGAGCGGGGTTGCTCCGAAGGCGTTGAGAGCGGCCATCGAGTCGGCACTGCCCAGATGCCTAGCGACGTCCAGGCTGTCATGTTGGGCCGCGAGGTGAAGAGGAGTGTTGAGTCCCTGGTTGAGGTTGGCTCCGTGGTCGAGGAGGAACTGGACGCCGGACAGGTTGTTCTCTTCAAGCATCACTTGGAGAGGCGATGTATTGCAGTATTGCAGGTTCACATTGGCCCCATGTCTGACGAGTAACCGGGCGCATTCCAAAGCGTTATTCTGAAGGGCAATGAGGAGCGGAGGTGATGGAGGCGGTGGTGGAGTTAGGTCGGGGTTATTTATCCACGGCGGTGGCGGTCCGCCCTCCCACTCCCTTTGGCCGCAATCTTGGCGGCGGTAATCAGGACTCATTCCCTGGTCCAGATAGGAGGCCAAGACGGCAACATTGCCTTTCGTAATCGCCTCCTGATAACTGGGTAAACCACTTTCCGTTCCGCCATGTTCCACCAGATAGTCGGCCACATCGTTCCTGTTCCGGTCCCGGGCCAGTATCAAGGGAGTCTCTCCCTCGACATTGACTGCATTGAGGTCGGCTCCCGCCTCGACCAGCACTTTAACGACTGGCAGGGACATCCTCCGCTGGATCGCAAAGTGAAGAATTGTGGTTAGGTCTTCAAGGGTGCCTCCGACCCTGATTCCATTATTTAGCAACCACTCGAGTTCGTCAGGATCCACCCGTGATTCGCGGCTATCTGGGTCAAGGACGTTGAATTGCGTCGTCAGCAAATCGAGGAGCGAGGTTTCATCCAGTAAAGCTCCGTACAACAAAGGTAGTTCCAAAAACTGCCGGTTAAACCTGCTACGAAATCCTTTGGGAATTCGAACTCCGTTGATGGTGGCCCCATATTCGACCAGAAGGTCAATCGCTTCAGCGGTCCGTGCTGCAAAGATTTGTGAGCTTGGATTGGCACCATTATCCAGAAGAAAGCGGGCGGTCTGTAGTTGACCAGATGCGAGGGCAACCCCGAGAGGCGTAATGACAGGAGAGTCGAATGAGGAGGGGTAATACGGGACGATGTAGTCTGCGTGCACGCCAGCATCAATGAGATGTCTTAGCGTTTCGGTCTGACCACTAGCCGCGGCCGAGTGAGGATATACCAAGCAGCCGAAGAGAGGAGCGCAGCCAGGTCCATGAGGGTCGGCTCCAGCATCAATGAATAGTGGAATGAGGTGCGGTTGATCGTGATGCATGCACAATCCAATTGTAGGATAACGTCCTCGAGGTGACAGTCCGACCGTGATCCACCCTGGAACGGATTCGACAAAATGTGGATCAGCCCCGTCGGCAAGGAGCTGCTGAACGGACTCGGCATCTCCGGATGAGATCGCCTCCCGCATGTCTGCTAAGGCAGGGCCGATGAGGACGATGCTGCAGAGAATGAGAATCCAGCGGTGTTTCATTGAAGGCTTGTTGGTAAGCTGGGTGCCGGTCAGAGAAGAGGCAAGGCTTAACCCTTCATGCGTGCTAGAGGTCGGCTTTGTGTCACTTAAAGTGGGTTTGCTTTGAAGTCGTATTTGGACCGGGGTGGGGGGTTGTTAAACTTTCGGAATAGGGAAACGCAGTTTAAGGTTTAGTAACAGAAAAGTCTGACACTCTCTTCTCTTTAATTATAACGGGGTTCCTTAACCCGATTCCGCAACTGGAAGTCGTTACATCTGTCGCCGCTTATTAAAACCATACCACCAGTCTTTAAAGAGACGACCTTCTACGTAAGGTAGGTGAGCCAATCCGTACTTTTCGCAACGCTTTACTCGACGACCTAACTCACTAGGCTTAGATCCTCCAGGTATAGGATGTTGAATCTGTGGATTCTGTACAATAATGGTGTAGTTAAACTTTGATGGTTCACTTTCATCTGACACATCGCCAGCAAGCTCCATTAAATATTTCATCAACTCTTTAGTGTGTTGAATCCGTGTCTGAACCAAATCCCATGTATATAGACGAGGTGCAGGTTTATTACCATCTTCCCAAAGACTTGCCTCAAAACACCTACGGTAGAGATTAGGGCCCGTATCGCAGCTTGCAATATCAAGTGTAGCTTCAAGCTCCCAGCCAAAATCAATACTACCCTTCTTTCTGATTACCAACTCATCATAGTATTTGAGATCCTCGCCAGGAAGACCTTTTGGAACTCTACGGTTCATAAAATCACCAATGCCTTGATGACTCCAATGTTTTAGGACACTACCATTAGGAAGCTCGTCAATATGTTTCTGCAGTGTAGCTTTTCTAGCTTCTTCTTGTTCTTTTTGCCAATCTCGGTTCTGTAAAAGTCTTTCCTCTCTTTTAGCATTCCATTCACGTTGTTCCTCTTTACTACCTCCTAATTTAAACACCTCCTCATCTGAATCATACTGACTACATGATGCAAAAAAGATTGATGCACCACCTGCGATATATTTTTTCATCGTTCACCAGCGATATCATCTTCGACAACATCCCATGTCTAGTAATTAGCTAATAACTCAATGGCGTAAGTCGCTCCAAGTGCGGCGTTAAACTTCTGTATCTTGAGAGGTTGATAAATTAACGGGAATTACTTGAGCGACCAAAACGAGACGTCTGATTGCTTTTCTATTAAATCAATTTCGAAATGGACAAAATTATGATCCCCATTTGTCACGTAATCCGTAAAAGAGACTTTCATTTTACTACCATCGCGAGTGAAGGTTCCAAGATGTGGCGTACTCACAACACCGCCTTCTTCCAAAATAGCTTCAGCACTTCCAATTACTGTTCCACCTAAACGCTCCCCACAGCTTCCGTGGTCAATGTGTTTATACTTATGGGTTAAAGTGACAAAACCATAACCCTCTACCTTTCCCTCCATGAATACTGTCATGGTGTCCTCCTTCTGGCCGATGGCTGTTATTTTGAAAGTGCCTTTTCCGTCAGGATTACTTGAGTTAATATTCATGAAAGGCAATCAATCTCCAAGCGTTGGGAAATCAAGATTAAAATATTCCGAACGAAGTAACTAAAAGGAAGAGCGTATCCAAAGGGTATTTTCTCGATGTTTCAGTGGTCACTAGGAGAGATGTTTTCGTTATGTCGAGAATCTTCGCCTCTTCAGAAATCAAGAGGAGAGCGTTTTAAAGACAACTAAGCACTTCAGGAAAATCTTCCTAAGATCAAGCCAAACAATGAAAGTTGGTAATTAATAACTGAAGAAGAATTCCAAAATTTAATCTTTTATGAATGTTACAAATTTCTTAGTGACCAGAACCATGAAAATAAAAATCATAAATTTCTTAATTTCATTATTTGTATTGCAGACCGTTTTTGCAGACGACCACAAAGAAAAAGTATACTACTTTGAAGCTTCCTTCAGTTCATTCCATCCTGGAGGAAAGTTACGAGCCTCGGAGATCATTGAAGAGTATTGGTTTCCTACCGATAAAAATGTAGGTCGACTTGCTATTCCTTTTGATCTGAAGGCAGGAGAATGGGATCATGTTGTCTTCTTTTACAAGCCTGAGGGATTAGCCGACTCTAAACAAAACCCCGACAAAGTGTCCCAAGAGTGGAAAAAAGATATTATCAAAAGATTAGGGGAAGAAGAATTTATTAAGCTAGAAAAAGAATTCTTCAGTCTCATCAAGAAAAAATCCACTGCAATTTTTAAATTGGTTGGAGAGCTCCCTAAGATTAATGATGCGTTTTATAACTTGGGTGGACCAAAAACTCCTGTAGTCGTAAATTTTGAAACTTTTAAAATGGGAAAGGCTGAGGAAGGTTTTGAAAAAATGGACCAATTTCGATCAAGCACTGGATACACTCCTATGCTTTTCCGCTCGATCACAGGAAAATATGACCAGATCACTATTTGGAAATTACCCAATGATGGAAAAGATTTATTTAATGAGCAAAGCGAGCAAATGAAGAACTTCATGAAGAGTGATGCAATGAAATCATACTTCGAACTCTTAGAGGAATCTCAATCGGGAATAGGAACGATTCCATGGACCTATTCTCAATAATTTGATCTGCCTCTTATCACTGGTAAGCAATTTAACAATTGCCTGATCCATAGCTTCGACTGCTATGAAATTGCTTTCGGCGGTAGGGCCTTGAAGGCGCATTTGGACCCAAGGATAACAAACCAGTCTAGATCGCGCCCATAGTAGGGACCAAAAAATCTCTCACCGTATTATATAGAGCGTTCGCAATTTCTTCCCCCGGCGGGGTGGGGAGCTTTAGATGGCGGGGAGGGAGCTTGAAGTCTACTTAAGGGGTGTCTCGTTCCCTTCCGGGTGAATCTCCCAGAGCTTTGAGGCCTCTTTTTTCTTAATCATGGAATGGTAGTTAGAGAAGATAACACTCTCACTTGTGCCGGCTATTGCACCGACCCCGGCAACGTAACAGGATTCGATAATCTCAAGCACCCAGCTTGACCGGGAACTTTCGTTAAAAAATCTATCGTTCTCCAAACTTGGTGGAATCAGCTGGCGATGAGTGACCCTGCCTTTTTTATCGGCAAGAATTTCCCAGCCAGATTTCTTTTTCTCCTGCTGCTGCACAAGCCAAGCTGGTGTGACATCTCTGCCGGGTTCGCATTCACGAAGAAAACCGTCAAAAAATATGGTCTTCCCCACCGCCTTACTTCTTCTGTAAAGGTAAGCGGCATCATCTCAAAAAAACGCGCGGTTTAATTATTTGGATTCAGAATAAACTTCTGATCGACGGGAATGCCTCCTCGGTTCAAGATCGTTCCGTCTGGCCAAAAAACTTCTACCTCTACGGGTCGATCGTAAGAGCCTAAGCCAAAATGCAAAGTGAGTTCGTTTTGGTTGCCTTGACCAGTTCCTGATTCGACCTGTCGGCTTATTATTTTACCATTACTCAACGCTAATCGAACTTGAGCGCCGATAGCGAAACGGTTTATATTTTTTTTATTGTGTTCAAGTTTAATTCTGAGCCAGTGGTTGTCTTTATTCCCATTATTTACAAAAAAACGACCAGCAGTCATGAGGTCAAGATCACCATCATTATCAAAGTCAGCCCATGCGGCTTGGTAAGTAGCGCCTAGACCTTCAAGTTTAGTTAATGTATTTACATTCGAGAATTTGAATTGTCCTTCGTTACGAAATAGGACTGGATTATTCTTACGACCAAAGGATGCGACCCCGTATACGGTAGTAAAAAATAGATCAAGGTTTCCATCATTGTCATAATCTGCTGCTGATGGACTTGAGTATGACTCCTGATAAAAAACACCACCCTGTCCTTTGTCTTCGAATTTAAATCGCCCCTCTTTTCCGGTGTTACGAAGCCAAACCGATTCTGGTTGATTTCCTCGACTATCCTTATGGGCAAAGTTACCCGCGAAGAGGTCAAAGTCGCCGTCATTATCAAAGTCTCCCCAAGAAGCACCAATCGAATGACCACCTCCAAATCCTGGCCCGTTAGCGAGAGCTCCAAATTCTCCAGTAATATCTAAGAATTTCCCTTTGCCGTTATTCTGCCAAAGAATATTTGGCTGTAGCCTGTAGTTGGAAACATAAACATCGAGGTCTCCGTCCCTATCAAAGTCACAAGAACTTATGCCTCTTGCTCTGTAGCGAACTTCTTGCCAGTCAAGCTTGAAGGATTTTCCTTCTTCGTTAGTTAAAACAAAGTCAGCGTAGGTGTCTTTGGGCCATGATTCATACCCTCCAACATAGATGTCAACAAAACCGTCATTATTAAAATCTCCCAACGAAGCGCCGAGGGATGATCCCTTTGGAAGGTGTGGAAGTTGAATGGCCTCAAATCGTTCTCCTTCAATATTTCGGAAAACTTTTCGACTACCCCAAGAGTAAAGATCCAAATAACCATCATTGTCAAAGTCTGCAGCTACGCTGGGCCCAACATCGGCAACGTGGATAAACTTTTTGCCCTTTTCATTTCTGAAAATTTTCCCTCCCGCACAAATATCAACATACCCATCATTATTAAAATCAAACCAGCATGCGTCATTGCCGCCAGCGAGCCCAAATTTATCACTTCCGTCAGTGAAGGTGTTAGAGAGCGCTATTGAGGGAATAATAAATAAAGTGAAGAGATGGGGTTTCATTTACTACTAGGAAGTTTCTTTTGGTAGTGAAGGTTTAAGATCGCATTAAGGGCCAGGATTTAGAGGTGGTTATTTTTGGGTGGAAATGGGTTTGGACGTCACGTGTTGGAGGTTGTTGGGGTAGTCGGGGCCGACGAAGGCCGAGAAGGATATTTGGTGGTCGGTGATTTCGGCGGGGAGGGTGAAGGTGATTTTTTGGGTTCCTTTCCCGGCCGCGGTGATCACTTTTCGCTCAAGGCGTTTTGCTTTGGTGCCGTCTTTGAGAGTGATATGGACTTTCTGGACGCCCAGTTTTTTAGAAATGGTATGGCTGATGATGAGGGTGACCTCTTTGCCTTGGGTGGCGGTTTTGGGGGCGACGAGGGAGATGAGTTTTTGGTTACTCTTGTTTTTCGGCTGTTTGTTTTTTCGACGGGAGGCGCGACGCGTGGTGGCTTCCTCTTGTTTTTTATCGGTGTAAAAATGGCCTATTTTGGGATCGTTTCGTTTTTGGAATGCTTCGAGGGCGTGGTCTCCTGTGTCGGACATTTTGGTGAGCAGTTGAGACTGAAGAGAGCTGCGGGCGTCGGCGTGTTTTGCAGAGCGAATGACGTTATTGAGGCAATCGGGATCTGATTTTATGTGGTAGAGTTCGTGGATGGTTCCGTAATCGAAAAGTTCGAGGCGTTTGGCGATGGCGGGGTCGCTGGCGGCAAGTTCCTGCATAGTGCGGTAGCTTGCAGTGCCGGTGGTGGCGGTTTTAAATTTTCGTTCTCCGTTGGACCAGGGGTTCCAGAGATACAGGTAGTCTTTGGTCTGGATGGCACGCATGGGATTGCGTCCGGCTCCGGAGTTTTCATTGTAAACTTTGAAGACAGCGCTGAAGTCGGGTTGTTTTTCTCCACGAATGGCGGGGGCGAATGAGTGGCCATCGAACTTGGTGGAGGGGGTGATTTTGAGGAGGTCGAGGATGGTGGGGGCAAAGTCGACGGCGGAGACGACGTGATCGGAATCGATGGCGTTTGGTTTGGTGATGCCGGGGATTTTGATGATGAGTGGAGTGTGGGTTGAGTGATGCCAGAGGGCGGTCTTGGCGAAGGGGAGGGGCATCCCGTGATCGGAGAGAAAAATGACGATGGTGTTGTTGGCTTCACCGGATTTTTTGAGGGCATCGAGGATGGAGCCGACGGCGTCATCAGCTCGTCGGACCGAGGAATAGTAGAGGGCGAGTTCTTCGCGGACTTTGGGGTGGTCGAAGAGGAAGCCGGGGATGGGGACTTCGTCGGCTTTGAAGGTTTTTGAGGCGGGATGCTTTGTTTGATCCCCGGGTTTCCAAAAAGGTTTGTGTGGGTCGGAGATGTTGACGTTGAGGAAGAAGGGTTTGTTGGCCTTCTTAGCGTGGTTGATTCCGGTGGTGGTTGAGGTGCCGTAAGAGGGGACGTCTTTGATGTGATATTTAGAGCCGTCGGGCGCGATGGTTAGGTCGTGGTCCCAGCCGGGGTAAGGATGATAGGGCGTGGAATGGGTGACCTTGCCGCGGATGCCGGTGTAGTAGCCTTTTGATTTCAGGATGTCGCAGAGAATGGGGTATTTGTTTTTGATGGGGTAGAATCCTTCGACACCGTTGTTGTGCGGGTAGAGCCCGGAGAACATGACGTTGCGACTGGGGTAGCAATTGGCGACGCAGACGTGGGCATGCTGGAAGCGGAGAGATTCCCTCGCGAATTGGTCGGTGCGGGGGGAAGTGTTCTTGAGCTTGCTTCCAAAACAGCCGAGGGAATCGGCAGACATGTCATCGACGGTGATGAGGAGGACATTGGGGCGGACTTCTGCGGCGTTAGTGAATGGAAGAAGGAAGAGCGCCAGGACGAGGAAATGTTTCATGGTTGGGGCAGGGTTTTGTTATTCAAGTTCTGAGATAATGGTTTCCATCTCCTTTGCGATCTTGGGGTGCTTGGCAGCGATGTCGTTTTGTTCACCAAGATCATTTTTGAGGTCGTAGAGGGCGAGTTTGCCGTCGGTGGCGACGCCTTTCCAATGGCCGATGCGGACGGCCCGAAATTTGCTCCAACGCCAGAAGAGGTAGTCGCATTGTTTTTGTTCTTTCCCGAGGAGAAGGGGTGCGAAGGAGAGGCCATCGCTCTCTTTCCAGGATTTGATGCCGGCGAGTTCGCAGGCGGTGGGCATCCAATCCCAGAAAGCGGAAGCGTGATCACTGATGCCGGGTTTTACGGTTCCGGGCCAGAAGGCGATCATGGGCACGCGGATACCCCCGTCGTGAAGTGAGCGTTTGTAACCTTTGAGTGGTCCGTTTGAATCGAAGAAGTTCACCTTGTGGCCGCCTTCCTGGTGAGGGCCGTTGTCGGAGGTGAAAATGACGAGGGTGTTTTCGGTGAGGTCGAGTTTTTCGAGGAGGTCAAGAATTCGTCCGGTGTCGGTATCCATGAGGGTGACCATGGCGGCAAAACCTTTTTCGGGATCGGGCCAGTCCTTGTCCTTGTAGATTCCCCAGTCGGGGACTTCCTGGCCGTTCTTTTCGAAGCGTCCCGCTTCATTGTTGGTGTGTGGGATGGTCCAGTTCAGGTTTAGGTAAAAGGGGGCGTCCTTGTTGCGTTCGATGAAGGCGAGGGCTTCTTCGGTGACGCGGGTGTGGGCGTAGGTGGTTTTTTTGGAAGAGACATTTTTTTTGCCGCTGTTCTCGTTGCCGGGGAGGCGTTCCTTTTCTTCGTTTCGCCAGAGATACTCGGGGTAATAGTCGTGCGCTTCGCTCTGGTCGATCCAACCGTAGAAAAAATCGACACCTTGTTTGTTGGGGTGGCCGGTTTCACCTTCGCGCCCGAGGGCCCACTTTCCGACGGAGGCGGTTCGGTAGCCGGCGTCTTGGAGGAGGGAATTGATGGTGACGGAATCAGGAGGGAGGATGTGTGCGTTGTTGCCCGCGATGGCGGTGTGACCGGTGTGCTGCCCTTTTAGAAAAGAGAGGCGTGAGGGTCGGCAAACGGTGTGACCAGCGTAGTGATCGGTGAAACGAAGTCCCTTTTTTGCCATTTCATCAATGCGTGGGGTCCGCACCACTTTCTGGCCATAGCAGCCAAGATCACCGTAGCCTAGGTCGTCGGTGAGGATGTAGATTAGATTTGGCTTTTTAGCGATGGCGAAGCCGGGAAGGAGGAGGGCAAGGATGAGGAAAACCTTCATGATCTGACTATCCTTCAAGTTGTGGGTCCGGCTGGCAAGTCTGCAAAAAGGAGCTTACCATCCCAATAGCAAACTCGTAGCAGTCAGTAGGTTATTAATTGCTGGTAAGGTTAGCTTAACTCAAATGCAATGAATTGAATTCGAAAATGCATCCGTGTAAGTTTGTCTAGACAAATTATCCCCCTTTCGCCCCTCTCCGATCCCTTCAATGAAGCCCTACGGCACTCATCCCCAAAAACAAACCCCTAGCAGTCAGGGGTCGATGAAGCTTTTTTCATGTGTAGTAATCTTTCTAGGCTGTTTGCTGACCGCCGGAGCGAAGGTAGAATACAACAGGGAGGTTCTGCCGATTCTGACTGCGAAGTGCCTTGCCTGCCACGGGCCGGACGTGTCGAAACAAAAGGCGGACTTGCGACTCGATGACCCCGGGGAAGCATACAGGGAGCGTGATGGATTGCGTGTGGTCGTTCCGGGGGATCCGGATCAGAGTGAGCTGGTCCATCGGATTTTTTCAAAGGATGAGGATGAGGTTATGCCTCCGCCGGGAGAGGGAGCGGAATTGACTGATGCCGAGAAGGAGATTCTTAAGAAGTGGATCAGTGAGGGAGCTGAATATGAGCGTCACTGGGCCTTCCGGTCACCGGTTAAGAGCAGGCTTTCCGATCTGAAGGAGGGAAAGGAGCAGGTTATCGATGCCTTCGTACAGGAGAGGCTTTCCCGGGCTGGATTCCAACTGCAGGAGGAAGCCACGAGGGGGGAACTTATCCGGCGCGTGTCGATCGATCTCACAGGACTTCCACCCAGTATCGAGGAGGTGGAAGCCTTTGTCGCTGACCAGTCGCAGGGAGCATACAGCAGGGTTGTGGATCGTCTGCTGGGATCTCCTCGTTATGGGGAGCGCATGGCAGCCTGGTGGTTGGATGGTGCGCGGTATGGGGACAGCCACGGCTATGACAATGATCTCGAGAATGCTCAGTGGCCGTGGCGGAACTGGATTATTGAATCCTTCAATACTAACCAGCCCTATGACCAGTTTGTAACCTGGCAGCTGGCGGGGGATCTTATGCCAGATGCCAGCGATGACCAGATCGTGGCCACCGGATTCAACCGGAACCATCGGATCCAGACCGAGGGGGGAGCGATCGAAGAGGAGTGGCGCACGGAATATGTCATGGACCGGGTGGAAACCATGGGGTCGGTGTTCCTTGGGTTGACGCTGAGTTGTGCTCGCTGCCATGACCACAAATATGACCCCATCAGCCAGAAGGAGTTCTATCAGCTTTTCGCGATGTTCGATGGGCTGAAAGAAAAAGGGTTTATCAATAATCTAAGGGGCAGTGCCGAACCTCGTCATCGGTATAGGAAGAGCGATTTTGAAGCAGCAGTGAAGAAGCTTGAAACGGATATCCCGGACGCGAAGGCCCGGAGTGGCAGGGTAAAAGAGCTGGAAGCAGCTCATCCGCACGTCATGGTGATGCGGGATGAAGTGGATCGGAAGGCGTTTATTCTCAAGAGGGGGCAATATGATGACAAAGGTGAGGAAGTGGACCCTGGGTTGCCGGAAGCGTTCTCTCCGGTTCCGGAGGGAGAGAGCCTGACCCGTCTCGATCTGGCGAGGTGGCTGGTTGATGGAGAGCACCCCTTGACATCCCGGGTCTTTGTGAACCGGATCTGGGAGCAGTTCTTTGGGACCGGTATCGTCAAAACTTCCGAAAATCTGGGACGTCAAAGTGACTGGCCGAGTCACCCTCAACTCCTTGATTGGATTGCAGTGGACTTTGTGGAGTCTGGCTGGGACGTCAAAGGGCTCATCAGAGCAATAGTCATGAGCCGGTCCTATCGCCAAAGTTCTATAATTGATGAAGAAAGGCTCCAGCGTGATCCGGAGAACCGCTTGCTGAGTCGGGGGCCGAGAACAAGGTTGCAGGCTGAGATGTTGCGTGACCAGGCTCTCTTTCTTTCAGGTCTCCTGGTAGAGCGGGTCGGAGGTCCGAGTTGGTGGGTGTATCAGCCGGCTGGACTCTGGTTGGAAGTAGAAAAACGAGGAACCTTCGAGCAGGATCATGGGGAGAAGCTCTATCGGCGTAGTCTTTACTCTCGCATTCGGAGGACAGTGGCCCCGCCCAGTATGCTTCTCTTTGACATGCCCAGTCGGGAGATGTGTTCGGTGAAGAGAACCTTGACCAATACTCCTTTGCAGGCCCTCGCCCTCTTGAATGAGGTGACCTATGTCGAGGCTGCGAAGAAATTTGCGGAGCGCATGATGACTAAGGGAGGGACGCCGGGGGAGAGAATCGCATGGGGGTTTCGCTGTGCCACTTCCCGGGTGGCTGAGAAGGAGGAGCTGGAGATTCTGGTGAAGGGATATGAACGGCGGGTGGAGCGCTATCGCAGGGATGGCAAGGCTGCCGAGGATTTACTTGGGCAGGGAGAATCTAAGGTCGGGGCTTATCTTTCCAAGCCGGAGATGGCGGCCCTGACAACGGTGGCGAATGTCATCCTGAACCTTGATGAAGTGATTAACAGATGAAGGAGAGTAGTGGAAATAGAGACCTGAGTGGGACAGAGGTGGGAGAGTTAGGCGAGAGTTTAAGGCTTCTCGGGCGACGCTCCTTCCTGCAGAACTCCGGGCATGGGTTCGGCGCGTTGGCCCTCGGTTCCCTCCTTTTTGATAAGGAAGGAAGGGCTGCCACAATACCACCGGAAAATGCCAAGGTCCGGCGGGTGATCTCTCTCTTCATGTCAGGCGGGCCTTCCCAGATGGACCTGCTTGATCCTAAGCCAGGACTGGAAAAAGAGAGAGGTAAGGAATTGCCCCCATCGGT
>CESF01136935.1_pt1 | contig 15605 bp, 19 predicted proteins | sample 356331 | NCBI WGS metagenome assembly CESF01 (sample SAMEA2621779, study PRJEB7988) | marine metagenome | biome: marine biome (ENVO:00000447); feature: surface water layer (ENVO:00002042); material: "saline water (ENVO:00002010), including plankton (ENVO:xxxxxxxx)" | depth 5 m
GTAGTGAAAGAACTGGAGAACTTGTTAAATCAAAAAATTAAACTTTATTCTCTTGATGAATTTGAAGCTTTAGATCAAGGCCATGACCTTTCGGTTATTGAAAATACAAGATTTTGTGTTGGTGAGAAAACGAACGATGTTAATCTATCTAAGAGAATGGCCAAACTGGCTGATATATTTGTCATGGATGCATTTGCTACTTCTCACAGGGCTCACTCCTCAACGACAGGTGTAATAACCTTTTCTAGTGACGCGTGTGCGGGGTTATTGTTGGATGAAGAGTTAAATGCTTTATCTAAAGTAAAGGAAGATTCAAAAAACTCTGTGGCAATTCTTGGTGGTGCAAAAATATCTACTAAACTGAGTCTTATCAATTCACTTTCCAAGTCCATGGATAAAGTCATATTGGGGGGAGGTATCGCTAATACCCTCATAGCCGCAAAGGGTTATGATGTGGGTAAGTCTTTAGTAGAAGAGACTATGCTATCCGAAGCTACAGAACTATTAGAGAATCCAAAAATCATTATCCCTAATTCCGTACTAGTTTCAGATAGTCCAGACAAACCTGGCAGGATAACCTCTATCGATGCTATAGCTGAAAATGAAGCAATTTTTGATGTAGCACCTGAATCATTAACTTCTCTGGAACCCATTTTGATGAATGCTGGCACTATTTTGTGGAATGGCCCGATCGGATTTTTTGAAAAAGAAAATTTTGATAAGGGGACGATAAAGATTGCTAAAATGATTACTGCTTCAAAAGGCTTTTCAGTAGCAGGAGGAGGAGATACTATCTCTGCTGCAGAAAAAGCCGGGGTTCTGGACAAATTAGATTATGTTTCTACTGCAGGCGGGGCATTCTTGGAATTTATGGAAGGAAGAAAATTACCCGCAATAGAGGCTTTAAAAGAGAAAGTAAATTGAATTTATCATTGGAGAGAAAAACATGAATTTAAATAGTTTAAGTGAGATAGCAAGTTATATAGTTTCAGAAGGAAAAGGAATCTTGGCTGCTGATGAAAGCAATCCTACTTGCACCAAACGTTTTGATTCAATAGGCGTAGAGTCAACTGAAGAAAATAGAAGAGACTACAGAGAATTGCTATTTAGGGCAGAAGGAATGAAGGGCAATATAGGTGGAGTTATTTTATTTGATGAAACCATTCGCCAGAGTGCTGCTGATGGTACTTCTTTGGTAGATGTTATAAATAGTCAAGGTGCATTACCGGGTATCAAAGTTGATAAAGGTCTGCAACCAATAGGTGATACAGAAGAAAGCCTTACCCAAGGTCTCGAGGGCCTTGATGAACGATTAAAAGAATATTTTGAACTTGGCGCCAAGTTCACAAAGTGGAGAGCAGTTATAACAATTGGAAATGACATGCCCTCCTCTGAAGCTATTTCAGCAAATATGGGAGCACTTGCTGATTATGCAAAAATTGTTCAAAACAATAATATGGTACCAATGGTTGAGCCAGAAGTATTAATGGATGGAAATCATTCAATAGAGGATTGTTATGACGCGACTTCACGTTGTTTAGAATCATTATTTTCTAGTCTTTCAGAAAGAGGGGTTGATATTAAAGGAACTATTCTTAAACCCAATATGATCACATCTGGATCCAATTATTCGAATCAGGCAGATGTTGATGAAGTAGCCCAAAAAACCCTTGATTGCTTAAAGACTTATGTGCCTGATGATTTACCTGGTATTACTTTCTTATCAGGAGGACAGTCTGATCTAGATGCTACTGCGCATCTGGATGCCATGAATAAGATCGGAGGATTTAACTGGAAATTAAGTTTCTCTTATGGGAGAGCACTCCAGCAACCTGCACTTAAAGCCTGGATGGGAAAGGTTGAAAACGCATCCTCAGCCCAAGAAGCACTTTCTCATAGAGCATTGATGAATAAATTAGCTTCAGAAGGAAAGTGGGATATATCTTTAGAAAGCTAAACTGATTGAAGTTACTTGTCCAAAGAGTTTCGAAAGCGTCTGTAGAAGTTAATAAAGAACTTATTGCTTCCATCAAAGAAGGAGCATTAGTCTTTGTAGGATTTGATAAAGATGATTCTACTCATAAAGTAGAATCTCTTGCTGACAAACTAATCAGGTACAAGATTTTCAATGATAAAAAAGGCCGATTATCTTTGAGTCTTTTAGAGACCAAGACAGAAATCTTAGTAGTTCCTCAAGTCACTTTGTCAGTAGGAACAAATAAAGGTACAAAACCAAGCTTTTCTGATGCTGCTACTCCAGAAATTGGAGAAATGTTGTTTGAAGAATTCAAAATGATTCTTAGCAAAAAATATGGAAAGATAAGTTCGGGTCAATTTGGGGCCGATATGTCGGTTAGTCTTGTTAATGAAGGGCCAATTACCTTTTGGTTCGATCTATAGATCTTCTTCCTTTTTCTTTACAAAAAGATCAGCCATAACAATACCAAACTCAAAAAGTAACCAAGCAGGAATCGCTAACAGGCTTTGGGAAATTACATCTGGTGGAGTTATGAGCATCCCAACAGTAAAGCATGCAATCACTACATAAGGCCTTTTGCTTCTTAGGGAATCTGAATCTGTAATTCCGCTCCATATCAGTAAGAATATAAAGACAGGAATCTCGAAAGCAAAAGAGAATGCAAACATCATACTTAGAACGAAGTCTAGGTATCTGCTGATGTCAGTCATTATCAATATTCCATCAGGAGCTGCTCCAGTAAAAAAGTTAAACACCAAGGGTAGTACTAAGAAATAAGTAAATAAGATTCCAGCGTAAAATAAAAATAGACTTGATAGCATCACTAAGAAGCTTAAACTTTTTTCATTCTTGTACATACCAGGAGCCATAAACCTCCACATCTGGTTAAGGAAAAATGGCATTGAGAGTAATAAAGAGGCAAAGAAAGTAAGTTTTAAAGGAGCCAAGAAAGGCGAGGCAACTTCAGTGGCAATCATAGAGGAGCCTGTTGGAAGAAAATTAAGAAGAGGCTTAGATAGCATTAGATAGATGTCGTTAGAGAAATAAATAAGGCTTAAAAAACAAGTCATCACTACAAGCAGAGATCTTATGAGTCTTGATCTTAATTCTTGAAGGTGTTCCAAGAAGGTATTCTTTTCCATAGTGAATTAGTCTTTTTTCTCTTCTAGGTCTTCAAGAATTTTCTCATTTCTAGAATCCTGATATGCTTCATTCAGATCAAAGGCTTCGTTCAATTCTTTTTTTGCATCTGCGGCTTGCCTCTTAAACCAGAAAATAGTTTTTGCACCAGATCTTACTGCACCGGGAATCTTATCAGGTCCTAGAACTACAAGAGCCACGACGGTTACAATTAATAACTCAAGTAATCCAATATCGAACATAAAGGGTTATTTGTCTTTATCTTCCTCGTCCATAGTCTTCCTGAAACTTTTGATGGTATTTGCTAAGTCAGATCCAAGGCTTTTAATTCGCTTGGTACCGCCAAAAAATAAAAGGACCACAATCAGGATAATTAAGATCTGCCAAATACTTATTCCGCCTATGCCCATACTATTCCTCCTCTTTAGATTTGCCTCTTGAAGCCTTCTCTTCGTGGCCAGATGTTCCGAATCTAGCTTTAAGCTCTTCAAGTACTTCTTCTATTTCTATTTCTTCATTACTTAATAGAACCATTGTATGAAACCATAAATCTGCAGCCTCATGTATAACTTTTTGTTTTTTACTGTTTGAGTTATCTTTAGTGGCTTCAAGTAGTTCTATAGATTCCTCTAGAACTTTTTCATTTATCTTTGTACTGCCTTCTTCGAACAAAGACTTAGTATAAGATTTTTTACCGCTTGAGTTTTTTCTTTCTTCAATGATCTCAAATAAGGTTTTTAAAAAGCTTTCTTTCATATCTTTAAGAATTTATCAGGAAAATTATTAAAATAATAAAAATTAAAATGAGCACCCCATTAAAACGACCCTGAACATATAATTTATCCATAAGCTGTTTATGTCTAGCTTCGTTGGCTTTTTGATAACTTTCTAACTTAGAGACTTGCTCTATAGCAGTATCCGCTATTTCAGGAAATTTTCTCGCTTTTTCTAACCAGCTCAGTGAATTACGTTTAGCCCATTCAGTTAGTTTTTTTGGATTATATCTTTCTGAGATCCAGTTTTTTAGAAAAGGATTCGCAATTGACCAAAAATCCAGAGCCGGATAAAGCTGCTTGCCTAGACCTTCTATATTAACTAAAGTTTTTTGTAACAGCATTAACGAAGGCTGCATTCGCAAGTCGAATCTTCTCGCAGAGTCAAAAATAAATAAAAGCATCTCACCAAAATTAATCTTTTCCATAGGCTGGTCAAAAATAGGCTCACAAGCAGCCCTAATTGTATTTTCTAGATCATTTGGTCTAGTGTCTGGGGCAACCCATTTTGATTCAATTAGTATGTTTGCTACCTCTTTAAAATCTCTTCCAATAACGGCAACCAACATTCTTCCTATTTGATATTGTTCTTCCTCGCTAAGAGAACCTACGATCGCATAATCAACAGCTACATAGGCAGGATCTTCTGGTTTTTTTGCATCAATAAATATATTGCCTGGATGCATATCTGCGTGAAAGAAATTATCTATAAACACTTGTTTTAGGAATATCTCTACACCTCTTTCAGCTACTAATTTTAAATCTACTCCCAATTCATTAAGTGTTTCTATCCTGTCTACAGGAACTCCATCGATCATCTCCATAACGAGAACATTCTGTGTGCAATAATCTAGATAGACTTCAGGTACATACAGCAGCTTGTTATTTTCGAAATTTCTTTTTGTTTGTTTAATGTTAGATGCTTCTAAACGCATATCAAGTTCTGCAAGAATAACTGACTCATATTCCTCAACCAGTTTAAGGAGTTCTAATCTGCGGGCGTCTGCTGACTTTCTTTCTGCAAAAGATGCAATTCTCTTCATTAAAGAGATATCTCTTTCAATGATTTTCTTTATACCTGGCCTTACAACCTTTATAGCTACAGCTTTGTTATTTTCTTTAAGTTTTGCGGAGTAAACTTGTGCTATTGAAGCAGCCGCTATGGGCGATGAATCAAAATCATCAAATAATATATCCAAACTAGAGCCTAAATCTTTTTCAATCAAAGCTAAAGCATCTCCTTGAGGAAAATGAGGCAAATCATCTTGTAACGCTTTTAAGCTTGATGCTAATTCTGAAGGCATAACATCGGGTCTTGTAGAAAGTAATTGTCCAAACTTTATAAAGATTGGTCCTAATTCTTCCAAGGCTATTCGTAATCTTTCTCCAGAATTACCTTTGGACGAATAGAGCCTCCAAGGAGAGATAAGGAGAAGCAAAGAAATGATCCTAGGCCTCTCGAAAGCATCCAGTTCTTTATCTATCCTTGCTTTAAGAAATGTATTTAATATTACTAATAATCTAAGGGTGTCTTTAAACATCAACCATTCCTTTTTGACCAGAATGAATTGCAACAACACCATTAGTTAGATTATCAAATTTACATTTAGTAAATCCTGCATCTTCCATCATTTTTTTTAGTTCTTCCTGAGCAGGATGCATTCTTATTGATTCTGCAAGATATCTATAACTTTCTTCTGTCTGAGCTATAAATTCCCCTATTTTTGGAATTACCTCGAAAGAAAAAAGATCATAAATTTCCCTAAATGCTTCGTTTTCAGGGCGAGAAAATTCAAGGACTACTAATTTTCCTCCGGGCTTCAATGCATTAAGAATTGATTTTAGAGCTTTATCTTTATTTGTAACGTTTCTTAATCCGAAAGCGATTGTTATAAGATCAAAAGTATTATCTTGAAATGGCAAATATTGCGCATCTATTTGTGCTGCATGTATACCTTCTATTCCCTCATTAATAAGACGATCTCTTCCTTCAGAAAGCATGGACTGATTGATATCGCTGAGGATCAAAGTCCCCTTATCAGATACTTTTTCTCTCATCAGTTTGACCATATCCCCAGTACCACCGGCCAGATCAAGCACAACAAAATCTTCTCTAAGACCAGAAGTGTCTATTGTTACTTTTTTCCAAAGTCTGTGAATTCCAAAAGACATCAAGTCATTCATCAGATCATAGTTTTTTGAAACTGTATCAAAGACATTTCCGACTAAATCTGCCTTTTCATTTTCATCCACTTCTTTGAAGCCGAAACTAGTTTTATTTGGGATATCTTTTTTCATTAAATTTAATTGAGTATTTTAGCTTAACCAGTCTTTAATTTACCGATCTCTTAGATAAAATCCTGTTTATAGAATTCAGGTATGTATCCATACTTCTTTGAAAGCTCTTAATTTGCTTTGTATCACTACTCGAAATTACATAAATAATGATATCAATGACGAGTGTTTGGTTAGCATCTGATTTTTCTCTGAAATTTTCATCCCCTATTTCTTCAAAGGATCTGAGAAATAAACTCATATCTGTTTCGTAAGCGTATGCGTCACTCATGTAAAGAAGTTGTATGAATTTCTCCACCCATTCGTTTTGTAGTAAAGACCATTCTTCTCTTAAGGGGACATATCTATTTAACATTAACTTTAAAGTAGCTTCTTGATCATCTCGAAGACTTATTCCAATGCGGTCAAATCCAGAAACATAGTTTTCATAGATTTCATCAAGATAATTTTCAGAATCTTTTCTTCTTCTCTCTTCTCTTTCTTCTGACAATTTCTGAAAATGGGATTCTATTTCAGAAATTTGTTGATTACTTAAAGATTTAGAGAACCTAATGATTGGTTTTTCAAAATATTGATTAGTTCTTTGAAAAATATCCTCTCCAGCCTCGTAGGCTGAAGTAATACTTTCTTCAGGAGTCTTATAATTTAGGTTTTTTAAATCCTCTAAAAGCATTTTAATCTCAGGCAGCTCAGTTTCAGAGAACCAGTCAAGATAGCTCTTAGTAATTCTGTCTATTTCTTTATTTTGTTCCTTAGAAAAATTTGCAAATCCTTTAAAATAGTCTGCTAAATAATTATCTAGCCTTTCATAAACCCATGTCCCAGCTATAGAGCATGAGCCTAAAACAAAGCTTAAGAGAAATGGGCTGCTGGTTTTTAAAATTTTATTAAGCATTACTAGGGGTTATTGTAATTTGCAGTTAGAATTCTGTCCGCAAATGTCAGATACAAAAAAATATCCTACTCTAGTTTGGTTAGATTTAGAAATGACCGGACTGGAACCTGATTCAGAGAGAATTATTGAGATAGCTTCTGCAGTGACTAGCCATGATCTATCGGAAGTCATAGAAGGACCTAATCTTGTCATTCAGCAACCGCAAGAATTCATAGACAATATGGATGATTGGAACACGAATCAACATGGAAGATCAGGGCTAATAGATAGTTTGAGAGTCACAAATATAACTATTGAAGAGGCCCAAAGGCAGACGCTGGAGTTTTTGTCATTACACACAGAGAAAGGAAGATCACCCCTTTGCGGAAATACAATATCTCATGACAGACGTTTCTTGAGAAGATATATGCCTGAAGTGGACGCTTATTTTCATTACCGAAACGTTGATGTAAGCTCTATTAAAGAGCTTATTAAAAGATGGAATCCTGAATTGTTGGATGGTTTTAAAAAAACCGGAAATCATAGAGCTATGGGAGATGTTTTAGAGTCAATAGAAGAGCTAAAGTTCTATAGAGATAAATTCTTTATTTAGTCTTTCTTTTTAGTCGGTCCATCGAAAATACTATTAGCTATTGGCATAACTTTTGATGATTCATTAGAGGTAATTTTTGCGGTACCCCTTTTATCAACTTCATCTATTCTCATTATGCAATTGACCGGAATATAACTTCTTTGTACGCCTTTGAATTCATTTTTAAGCTTTTCTTCGCTTGGATCTACAACTATTTGTGAATTTTGATCAAATATATATTCTTCAACTTCTATAAATCCATACATGTCACTTTGATAAATGGCTTCAGCATATATTTCGTAAACTTCGCCAAGTTGTACAAATACTACTTTGTAGATTCCTTTTTTTGCCATTACAATTCCTGCCTTTTTAAATTTATAAACTATAGTTCCGAAAAGATATAACATATATATATGGCCAAGAAGCTTTTTATCAAGACCCACGGTTGTCAGATGAATGAATATGACTCAAGTAGAATGCAAGATCTACTAGGTGTCAGTCATGGCTTTGAAACAACTGAAAATGAAGAAGAGGCTGACCTAATTCTATTGAATACATGCTCTATTCGTGAAAAAGCTCAAGAAAAAGTATTCCATCAGCTCGGCAGATGGAAAAAGCTAAAAGAAAAAAACCCCAATCTCAAAATAGGAGTTGGAGGCTGCGTTGCAAGTCAAGAAGGAGACAACATTATCAAAAGAGCGCCACAAGTTGATATTGTATTTGGTCCTCAAACAATTCATAGGGTTCCCAAGCTTTATGAAAATGTTGCTCAAAATAAACTTGATTCTGTTGATATAACTTTCCCTAAAACTGAGAAGTTTGAACATTTACCTGAACAAACCTCTGAAGGGCCGACGGCTTTTGTTTCAATAATGGAAGGGTGCAATAAATATTGCTCTTTTTGTGTCGTGCCTCATACACGGGGGCATGAGATTAGTAGGCCAATGGAGGATATCATCAAAGAAATAGAAGGCTTGGCAGAAAAAGGGGTAAAAGAAATTAATCTGTTAGGTCAAAATGTGAATTCTTATAGAGATTCTAAATTAAAAACTAAAGGCTTGGGATTGTCTAATCTCATAAGAGCATCTGCAGACATTAAGGGCATAGAAAGAATCCAATTCACAACCTCTCACCCTTTTGAATTTGGCCAAGACCTCATTGATATTTATAAAGAAGTTCCACAGCTTATTAGTTATGTTCATTTACCAGTTCAAAGTGGCTCTAACGATATCTTAAAAAAGATGAGAAGGAGGCATACTAGAGATGAGTACTTTGACATTATTGATAACCTCAAAGCAATAAGGGACGGTATAAGCATATCTTCTGATTTTATAGTTGGATTTCCTGGTGAAACTGAGAAAAATTTCTTGGATACGTTAGACCTTGTAGATCGAGTGGGTTACGACGAATCTTTTAGTTTTATTTACAGTCCAAGGCCTAATACAACTGCTAAAGATCTTGAAGATGATGTCCCTCAAGAAGAAAAGAAGGTCAGACTGCAGGCTCTTCAACATAAACTAGAGGGCTCTGCTCTAAGTATTAGCAGGAAAATGGTAGGAGAGACAAGAAAATGCCTTGTCACAAATGTTTCAAAAAAGAATCCTGGAGAGTATCAAGCCAGAGCCGAAAACAACAAAGTAGTAATTTTTTCGTGCACAGACCCTTCAAAGATTGGAAAAATTATAGATATAGAGATTGTAGAGGCCAAGAATAAATCCTTAAGAGGTATAGCGATATAAAAATCTAAGCCTTTAAATGAAATTTCAGCTTGATCCAATAAACCACGAAAAAATTAGTGAGCTGTGCGGGCCTACTAACTCTATTTTGAAACAGATAGAAGTTGAATTAGGAATCAAAATACTTAATAGAGGACCCAGCTTTAAAATTAATGGCGATGACACCAAAGCCAAAATTGCAAAAGATATCCTTATTAGGATTTATGAGGATCTAGATGAAAATAAAACGATTGGATCTGAAGAGGTTCACTTATACTTAAGAAAAGGTATGAATGACTTAAATAATATTAAAAAAGAAACTTCCAGCAAGCATGTTATCAAAACGCCTAATCTACTAGTAACTCCTAATCATGGAAGTCAGGTTGACTACGTTGAAACTATTAATAAAAAAGTCTTAACATTTGGCATAGGTCCTGCTGGAACAGGCAAAACATTTCTCGCTGTGGCCCTAGCTGTAGAACAGTTTTCAAGAGGAGAAGTTGAGAAAATACTTCTTGTTAGGCCTGCAGTTGAAGCTGGAGAGAAGCTAGGTTTTTTACCTGGTGATCTAAGTCAGAAAGTAGATCCTTATCTAAGGCCTCTCTATGATGCTCTTTTTCAGATGATGGGGTATAAGGAAACAGATCAACTTATTGAAAGGAATATAATTGAAGTCGTGCCTCTGGCCTTTATGAGGGGTAGGACCCTTAACAACTCTTTTATTATTCTTGATGAGAGTCAAAATGCCACTGTTGAACAGATGAAAATGTTCTTAACTAGATTTGGTTTTGGTTCTAAGGTGGTAGTTACCGGTGATATTACTCAAATCGATTTACCTCGCAATACACCATCAGGTCTAGTGCATTGTCTAGAGGTCTTGAAATCAGTTGATGACATAGGTTTAGTTGAGTTTGAGACAAAAGATGTTGTAAGGCATGGATTAGTTCAAAAGATTGTTGAGGCATACGCAAAATTTATAGATTAAGTGACTATTCTAGAATCAAATATCTTCATTACAGGAAATCTTGAAGGATTAGATTTTTCAAGAAAAAATATATCACTATGGATTCACTCTCTTGTAACGGTTGAAGAATCCATCAATGAATTAATAAGTGGAAAAGAGCTTAATTTATCATTTGTGTCTAGAGCTGAGATACAAGACTTAAATAGAAGATTTTTAAACAAAGATAAACCCACTAATGTTTTATCCTTCCCCTCCTCTGTCGAAGATTCCAGTCAAAATCTATTAGGAGATATTGCCATTTGCCCAGATATAATTAAATCTGAGAGTCTAGAGCAAGGAAAACCAGAGTTAGATCACTTAATACATCTCATAATTCATTCAGTATTACATTTAGTTGGCTATGATCATCAAGATAAGAAATCTGAAATGGATATGGAGGCGATTGAAATCAAAGTCTTAAAAAAATTAGGTATTGCGAACCCGTACTGAAACAATTTATCATGTGCAAGTGTTTATGAAGTGAGGCGTTAATGAACGACGAGCCCCCAAGTATATCTGCTGAGTCTAGTCGACTTGGCTTTAGGAAAAGAGTAAAAGACAAAATCAAAGAAATTTATCAAAATTTCTCCTATAAACCCCAAAACAAACAAGAACTCGCTGGATCTATAAGGGATTCTAGTGAAAGAGGAGTGCTTGAAAAAGGTACTTTGAATATGATTGAGGGAGCCCTCAGGGTTTCAACAGATCAAGTAAGGGACATAATGGTCCCACGCCCACAGGTAGTTTTTGTAGATAAAAACGAAAAACCTAGCGATTTTCTACCTAGAATAGTGAAATCAAGCCATTCACGGTTTCCTGTAATCAACTCAGAAACGGAAAAAATAGAAGGAATTCTATTGGCTAAAGACTTACTGCCCTTTCTATCAACTCATAATCTTAATGATTTTGAGTTATCTAAACTAATTAGACCGGCTATTCTTATACCAGAAAGTAAAAAACTTAATATTTTACTCGATGAATTAAGAGCTGGAAGAAACCATATGGCTATTGTTTTAGATGAATATGGTGATGTAACTGGAATAGTAACGATTGAAGATGTTTTAGAAGAGATTGTTGGTGAGATAGAGGATGAGCACGATAAAGATAGTGGAACTTTGATTAAACAGATCGCAGAGGATGAATTTTTAGTTTCAGCTCTAACGCCTATCGATATATTCAATGAAAAATTCAATTCATCTTTAAGCGATAAAGATTTTGATACTTTAGGAGGGATAGTTATGCATCATTTTGCTCGCTTTCCTAAACCTAATGACGCTATCAATATAGACGGTCTGCGGTTCGTGATTAATTCTTTGGAAAGAAGACGTATTAAAAGAATAAAAGTATCCAAAATAAATTAAATTAGCTTTCAAAAAAATCTCCTGTCTTTAATATAGTTAGTATGCCGAAGAAGACAATTTTTGCTCTGATCTGCGGACTAATTTTTTCATTAGGGTTTGCGCCATTTGATCAATGGTTACTTTCAATAATTTCAGTTGTAGTTCTTTTATTTTTAATAGAAAACACTACTAGCAAGGAGTCCTTTCTTATAGGTTATCTTTTTGGATTTGGTATGTGGCTTTCTGGTATATCTTGGTTGTATGTGAGTATTCACTTTCATGGAAATATAAGCATTATAGGATCTGCATTATTAATTCTAGTCTTTATCTCTATACTTGCTATCTATTCAGGTCTCATCTTCTTTTTAAATAATTATTTAAAAAAAATAACTCCCAAAGCGTTATCAATATTCACTTTACCTGTAGTTTGGACATCTATCGAATTAATAAGATCTTACCTCTTTACGGGATTTCCCTGGTTAATTTCAGGAACTATGTTGGCAGATACTCTGATAGATGGATTGACTCCAATTATAGGAGCACAAGGCAATAGTTTTTTTATAATTTTTATTTCAGTTTTAATTTTTAAAATCATTAATGATTTAAAGTTTAAGTTGCTACCACTAGGACTTATTGTAGTAACTGTTACATTATTAATATCGGCCTCTGCAACCAAGACAATATCTTGGACAGATCCTATTGATAAAATTAAAGTATCTATACATCAGCCTAACTTAAAACTAGAGGATAAATGGAGTCGACTTGGGATTATTAAGTCTCAAGAGATGATGCTTAGTGCAATTGACAAAGCAGAAAGAGACCAATTAGTAGTATTTCCTGAAACCGCTCTAATATTGCCCGAAAAAGAGAATAAAAACTTTATAGATCTCATAGTTCAGAAAAGTTCAGAAAAAAACATAACTTTAGTAACTGGTATTCTTGGAAGAGAAGATAATGATATTAGAAATAGATTGCAGGCCTTTGGATCAGTAAATACTTATTACGATAAAGTTAAATTAGTCCCTTTTGGTGAATTTATACCTTTAAAGTCCTTTTTGGGTGGCTTTCTCGACATTATCAACCTAAATTTGACTAATACTCTTCCTGGAGAGGAAATAACCCCTATAAATATTGGTAATTTAAGGATATCACCTAGTATTTGTTATGAAATAGCCTTTGACGAACTAATAAGAAAAACAGCGAAAAATAGTAATTTATTGCTAACAATCAGTAATGATACATGGTTTGGTCGCTCAGCAGGGCCAATACAGCATCTAGAAATAGCTCAAAACAGAGCTTTAGAGCATCAAAAGCCTTTAGTTAGGTCTACTAATAGTGGAATTTCAGCTTTTATTGGAAAGAAAGGCCAAATTATAGAAAAACAAGAATATTTTGAAGAAAAGCTATTAAATAGAGAGATTATGTTATTCTCTGGACAGACTTTTTACTCTAACTACGGTAATTCACCTTTAATTATCCTCATACTTTCATTTTTAATTATAGTTTTTGGATATAGGCTAATATTTAGAAATTTATAATAATAAAAAGAACAAATGTCACATAGTATAATAACAAAAAATTTTAAAATTTTAACTTTTCTATTTATTTTATCTTCATGTTCTTCTTTACAGGATATAAATAAAATGAATAAAAACAGTACTATAGTTGAACTAGAGTCTATAGATAGTAGTTATAAATCTTTAGAGAATTTAATTTATGTAGATATTAGCTCTCAGACGTTAAGTTATATAGTAAAAGGTACAGTTTCAAAGAAATATAACATTTCTTCTTCTTACTATGGTACAGGTAGTGAAGCAAATAGTCTTAAAACACCACTAGGGAAGCATGAAATATATAAAAAAATTGGGAATGAACTACCTATTAACGCAATCCTTAAAGGAAGGGTTTGGAACGGTGCAATAGCAGATATTATAGAAGGCCCCATAGATACTGATTATGATCATGTAACTTCTAGAATTCTCTGGCTTGACGGGCTTGAGGAAGGAAAAAATAAAGGTAATGGTGTAGATTCAAGGAATAGATACATTTATATACATGGTACTGCAGAAGAAGGCTTAATTGGAAAGCCTGCTTCCGATGGATGTATAAGGATGTATAATAACGAAGTTATTGAGCTTTTTGAGTTAGTCTCAGAAAAAACTCAAGTCTGGATTTACTAATTAAAATTATTATGAAGAAACTTTTACTATTCCTGTCTGTGTTTTATGGATCTTATATTTTTGCATGCCCAGAAGTTTTAGACCACGAATTAAGGGTCCTTGATTCATCTGAAACAGTTAACTTATGTAAATACGAAAATAAAGTAGTTCTTGCTGTCAATGTTGCTAGTAGATGTGGGTTTGTATATCAATACGAAGCATTGCAAGATCTCTATGCTAAATATGAAGAGGACGAATTTGTAATATTAGGTTTTCCTTCAAGAGATTTTATGTATCAAGAATATAGCGATGAATCTAAAGTAAAAGAGTTTTGTAGTACTGAATATGGAGTCACTTTTCCTATGTTCGCAACTACTTCAGTTAAGGGTAATAAAGCTAATTCTTTTTATAAATCTTTAACTGAAATAACGGGAAAGAAACCTGGATGGAATTTTCATAAATATCTTATTTCCAGAGGCGGTGAAGTACTGAGCTTTGATACAAAAGTAGAGCCTGATAGTGATAGATTAACTTCAGAAATCTCTAAACTTTTATAAAAAAAGTAAGCGCTTACTATCGTTAAGGTATAATATCAACTTAGTATATTTATAGAATTATCTGTGGCACAGATAATTACATCTGCTTTTCTTTTAGCAAATATTCCATTCTCTACAACACCTGGGATGTTGTTAATTTCAGCCTCAAGCTCATAAGGAATTTCTATAGGAAAATTATGTACATCCACAATTTGGTTTCCATTATCTGAGGTAAACCCATTTCTGAAAATAGGTTTTCCACCCATCTTCATAAGCTCTCTAGAAACAGCACTTCTTGCAATCTCAATAACCTCTATAGCCAGAGGAAATTCTCTCCCAAGAAGATCAGTATGTTTTGTTTCATCTACAATACAAATAAAACTCTCAGAAGAATAAGCCAGAATCTTTTCTCTGGTCAGTGCGCCCCCTCCTCCTTTAATTAACTCCTTCCTGTCATTGTATTCATCTGCTCCATCTACATAAAAATCTAAGGAATGCACTTCATTCAATGACAATACATCGTATGTATTTCTAATAAGAGATGCAGATGCTTTTGAGCTGCAAACAACCCCTTTGATATGCAAATTTGAAGAATTCAGTTCTTCAATAAAAAAATTGGTTGTAGATCCCGTGCCAATACCTATTACAGAGTCTTTATTAAGTTTTGGGTTTATTAAATTAAAAGCTTCTATTGCGGAATTTTTCTTTTTTAAGTCCTGGTTCATTTTATTTTATTAATAATGATTAATATCATTCAAAAAGTATAATACTCTCTATCAATATAGTAAGTTAAGCTAAATTAATGAATTCCTCTAAATTTAAGTCATATGTAAGTCGCATAGAGTCGTCTAAGGTATATGATGTAGCTCAAATAACTCCTATTACCAAAGCAAATCAGCTTTCAGGGTTATTAAAAAATGAAATTTTCTTAAAAAGAGAGGATTTACAACCAGTATTCTCATTTAAAGTAAGAGGAGCATACAATAAGCTGGCCTTATTGAAAGAAAAAGGTTTAAAAGGGCCATTTATAGCCGCTTCAGCTGGAAATCATGCGCAAGGTGTAGCTTTTGGAGCAAAAAGCTTGGGTCTAAAGGCATTTATTGTGATGCCAGTAACAACTCCATCGATTAAGGTCAATTCTGTGAAGAATTATGGAGGAAGGGTAATACTTCATGGAGATAATTTTGATGAAGCTTTTAA
>CESF01312527.1_pt1 | contig 15585 bp, 21 predicted proteins | sample 356331 | NCBI WGS metagenome assembly CESF01 (sample SAMEA2621779, study PRJEB7988) | marine metagenome | biome: marine biome (ENVO:00000447); feature: surface water layer (ENVO:00002042); material: "saline water (ENVO:00002010), including plankton (ENVO:xxxxxxxx)" | depth 5 m
AAAAAAAAATAATGAGTATTACTAATGAGTAACTATAGTCCTTCAAATGGAGCACAGACTTTCACTAGTTTTGCACCATCAAGTGATTTATATTCTTTATTGATGAAAGAACTTAATATGGATGGTAATGAATTAAGAAAAATTTTACAAACCCCAGCAGGAACTGAGATAGTTAGAAAAAAAGCTCAACAACAAATAGACATAGCTCTTAAAAAAAAACATGTTAAGAATAAACCATGCACTGGTAATGAATCTGAATGTGATGAAGGTCAGATATGTGGAACTTTTAAACCACAAAGTGTAAGCGGAGGAACAGATTATTATGGACTAAGGTGTCAAAATGCTATTTTTCCTGAATTGAATTTCTCAAAACATGTTACAAAAAGTTTCCCAGTAAGACCCCCAGAATTTAAATGTCTTAAAGATGAAGATTGTAAAATTAAATTTGATAAATGGGGTAAAACTAACGTACCTATGGTTTATGATGGTAGCACTAGTAATAGTATAACCAATAATATGGGTTGTAATTATAATTGGTCTAAAAGTAAAGAAAAACAACCTTATGGAAAATGTCAAATGACTTATGAGTGTAATGATAAAAAAGTTTTCTTAAAGAAACCTCCAGAGTGGGATTATTCTATGGAAGAACCAATTATTCATTGTAAAGATGATAAAGATTGTGGTTACAAAGATGTTGATGGATGGTCAAGATGTATAGAACATTCTGATGGTAAAAAATATTGTGTATGGCCAGGTCTATGTCCTGACGTAGACAACATAAGTCAAAAAATATTAGAACGTCAAATATCTAACCCTCCTACTTCGACAACACCACCTCTTGGTTTTGAATAAGAATATTTGAAATATACTCAAAAGCATCTTTTGCTTCTGTTGGTTTTTTATATCCGGTAATAATAATACTACCGGATCTAAAAATCAATATTGAAACTTCACCGTCAATTTTCTTTCTACCTTTTCTTGTAAATTTATCACTTGAATTTACTTTTGTAGTATCTTTGATATACTTAAGATTAATCCCTGGATATTTATCAGGGTTAAAATTATTGTATCTTAGATTTCCACCATTTTCTATTGTACAACCTTTTAGAAGATTGAATAATTTTCTTTGTTTGATTTTTCTTGATAACTTAAAATCACTATTAATCATACTTATTCTTATGTCTTTTAAAGAATATTGAGAAGGATTCTCAACAAGATTTTTATTATATCTAAAAAAGCAATCTAACTCGTTAATCATAATAGCACATGTTTTGATAGTTCTACAACCTACTGTTCTAAAACTTCCATTTGGGAAAACAAATACATTAATTTTACTTTTTTGTTTTTGTATTTTACTTTCATCATCTTCTATAGAAAGAACCATAGAACATTGATTATAAAAAGCATCATTCAATGCTTTATCTTTAGATTTTTTAGTACCTGCTTTGTACTTAATTGTTTGGAATACATCATGTTGTTTATAATTATCTTCAAAAGTTTTAACAACATTTTTAACATTAACCTTAGTATTAATGTTAAAACAAACTGTAATAGTAGAAGGTTTTAAACTTGTAGAGCCTACAAATTCATTTTCTGGGAATTTTATACTTAGTAAATCATCTTCGAATGAATGCCAATAATCTTGACAAAAACATTCTTCATTTTTTTGTTCGCATAAACTACACTCTGTCATTTTATATATAAAGATACCAATTTCTTTATATGGTTTCTTTATATACAAAAATTTGAAAAAAAAAAGTTATGAAACGAAATATTTTCTCTTTTCTCGGTTTAAAAAAGTCGTAATCTGTTTAATAAAAATTGTGGAAAAAGGATTACTTTGTCTTGTAGTTAAGATAAGTTCTGTTGAATCTTCGAAACTTTCTTTACATTTTCTTCTTGAACGATTTGATAAATTTCTGAAGAGAGTTTTAAGATTAGGGTAAAAAACACAATTTAAATTAAGTTCCATATCTAGTTGTGTAGTTCTAGGGATATCTTCGATTTTGTCTCTCATAAGAGATATTATTTCTCTTATCTGGTCACTTATCGTATTTATTGTTTCTTCTCTCATTTTTTTTCTTCTGTAAAAATCTGGGTTTTTCTTAAGAGAAACAAGGCTTTTATGTTTCATTTTCATATTAGCCATAGTAGTATCCATTGATGTCAAGTCTTTATTAGAGTATTCTACCCTAGTCATTGGGTCTCTAAAATTTCCACTTACTGTTAGATATTGAACTAAATCTACAAGATTATAATACACACATTTTGTGTTTGTTTTAAACATCCAACAGGGATAACTTACAGATTTTAAAGAAATAGGGCATAAATCTGAATACATACCTTTATAAATTCTAAAAGTTTTTTGTATTTTTTTAGAAGCTAATTCTTGTTTAATAGTTTCAAGTAAAACTTTTTTTCGTAATTTATACCACTTGTTTATCTTAAGACTTTTCCCTTTTTTTTGTAAATCGGGTAATTTATAGTCATCCAATTGTTTTAATATATAATTTAGTTTATACATTCCTCCTTAATTAATAATGATATTTTTTCTTTATGTAATTAAATATTTTTAAAATATTTTATTATATTATGAAATTATTTCTCCTAAGGCATGAAGAAAGACCACAAGAAACTGGGTTTTATACAGAATTGACAGAAAATGGTAAAAAAAATTCTTTAGATAAAATAGAACAGTTAGAAAAGTTGAATATTGATAAAATTTTTTCCAGTCCTTTTATAAGATGTATTCAAACAATAGAACCTTTTTGTTTAAAAAATAATAAATTTATTAATATTGATTGTGCTTTAGGAGAATATCCATATAATGAATCAAAAGAGAGAATGTCTCATCCAGTTGACTTCTTAGAAATAATTAACATAGATTATATTCCTGTTTTATCTAATATTCCTTTCTATGAAATTTTAAAAGATCTTCAAGAAAGAGTTAAAAATTTTTGTACTAAACTTTTAATTAGATATTATGATACGAATTTAAATATACTTATAGTTAGTCATCAAAGCATTCTTAACACGATTGAACATTACGTTACAAATTCAAAAGAAAAATTGGAAATACACAAGGAGTTTCCAATGGGTTATTTATCAGAGAACGTACTTAAAAAATAATATTAATAATATGTAATGAAAGTTCTATCTATTGATATAGGTATTATTAATTTTGCTTTCACTTTTTGGGATAATGAAGAATTGAAGGATTTTGATAATATTGACATCACTAGTTTAAGGAAAGAAAATGAACAAAAATGTATTGCTGTTTATATGAAAAATTTATTTGAAAATATTGCTTATTTTAAAGCAGCAGATTTCATCCTTATAGAAAGACAACCTTTTTCAGGAATTGTAGCTGTCCAAGAAATTATACTATATCATTTTAATAAAAAATGTGTTCTTATTTCTCCAATTAAAATGCATAAATACATAGAAATAGATCATCTAGATTATAATAATAGAAAAATAAAAACTATTGAATTCGCTAAGCCATATTTAGAAAAATATGAAAGATATTCTAACTTAATAAGAAAACATGATATAGCTGATTCTTTATGTATTTATATCTACTGGAAAAATACAAAAACATTTGAAGATAATCCTTTTGAATCTTTTAAATATACTGAAAAAATATTTGAAGGTTTAGAATATAAAAAAAAGAAAATATTATGAATTATATGTACGTGTATTTTTTATGTCATAAAGATTATAATAATGAACAAAAAATAGAAGAATACTTAAAAAATAATATTAAATCTAATTATATTTTATATTGTAAAAATGATTTTATAGGACGTGTAATTAAAAGATATTGTCTTAATAATAATTTAAGATGTGCATTTATAAAAAAAGATACTCAAGAAACAATAGATAGAATGTTAAATATAGTACCTATTGGTTTAGTAGTTTGTTTCGGTAACAAAGATTATGATACTACTCTCAAATATACAATTAATGAATGCATTAATAAAGGTGTTTTAGTAAATGTTATAATGGATAATAAAAAATATAGTACAAAGACTACAAAAGGATATAGAAAACTTAAATGGAAAATATCTAATGAATATAAATACATGTCAGATATAGAATATTCATCAGATGAAGACTTTGATCTTTCTTGTTTATACAAAAAGAAAGAAGAAAAAAGAAAAGAAGTAAAAACAACTAAAAATCAAAAGAAAATTTTAAAACAACATAAATATATGAAATATATAGAAAGTAAAAATAAAAAATATAAAGAAACTCCTAAGAAATGTTCTCTTGAGACTTTCTTTCATCAAAGTAAGAAAGAGTAGAATTATAACCTTGATTAAATAATGTTACAATTGTATCATTATCTATATTGAAATCTACGTTTGATATTTTTCTATCTATTTGTAAAATTAGAGAATTATTACAATTTTGTCTCATAATATTGTCTAAGTAGTTTACAACTCCACCTAAAACTAAGGACGCAAAAATATGTACTGGTGTACCATTACTAGTATCTATTTCAGAAGATTCTAAAGTTACATACAATAAACTATCCTGTTTGTAATTTTGATTAAACATATCAAATAAACATCCATCAGTATACAATCCGTCTTTATACCTAATAGGTGGAAATACGAATGGTATAGCAGAAGTTATTCTTAAAGCGGTTAAAACTTTCATATCTGGTTCTGTCTCATGGTTAAAATTAACACAATTATATTTTAGTAATTCACTACCGGTAACTGTAAAATGAATACCTGTTTTTTTATAAAGTTCTAAGAAAGTAATGTCTTTACATTTCTTGTATTTCATAAACTTTCTAATAAATTTTTCAATTCCTTTTCCTTTTAATATCGAACTTCTATTAAAAGCATTTCTTAATTCAATGTCAAAAATACTTGTTAAATTACTATTCGATAATTTTTTAATCATGTCTGTTGGTTTATAACCTATTAAATAAAATGCAAGAACTAATCCACCCATACTAGTTCCTCTCATTGTTTTAATATTTTCTAACAATCCTTTATTTACAAGATATTGTAAACATCCTATATATCCTATACCTCTTACAGAACCTCCATTGAAATAAATAGTATCTAGCATTATTAATTATAAATACTCTTTTTTATATAAAAAAACTTAATTAATATTTAAATTAAATATATGTTAAGTCATTTTTTTAAATTAGTCTAATTTATCTACTTCATCCCCCTTTGATTCGTCATCAGTTGCTTTTGGTTTACCATCTTCTGCTGGTTTTGGTTGATTAGCTTCCAAAAATTTCATAAGTCTATCATGTACAGTCCCTACTTGTGATAATTCAGCACCCCTAAAAGCTCCTCTTTGGGATGCTACGTCGATAATTCTAACGACATTAGCAATATCATTTAATGTAATCCCTACTTGTTCAGGTTGTGTTTGTTGTTCTACGGATTTCTTTTCGCTCATTATAAACATAATAAATAAATATTTTTAAATAGTTTAAACGAATTATTAATATATTTATTATTAATATATGTCTACAACCCAAATATATCCAGATGAGATACTAAATCAGTTAAAAGATAGTTGTGAAAAAATAAAAGAAATATTTAATACTGTACAGACACAAAAAGCAAAACAAGAAGAATTCATTAAAAAAATATCAAATTTTGATCAAGATTTCGGCATAATGTTAAATGATATGGGTTCAAATTTGAAAAAATTTAATAAAATAATAGACAATGTAAATAAAAATATAAAAAAAGCTGAAGATGATTATAATAAAAAATTGGAAAATGAAGAGAAAAGGAAAGAAAATGAAAATAAAAATAAAAAAATAGAAGAATTAAAAAATGAAACTAAATATCTTCAAGAGTATCACAAATTAATGGAAGAACATAATAAAATATCATTAATTATAGAAGAACAAAAAATAAAAAAAAACATTGCAACAAAAGAACTTGAAAAAAAATATGGAATTAATATAACTAAAAAAAAGAAACCTTCTTCAAAACCTACTAAAAATGTAGATACTGAAGAACATATCAGAAGGAGAAGTACACATAGTGCTCATCCTTTAGCAGCTGCTTTAAAAGCTAAATTTAAAGGGGCTAGAGGAGAAGATTAAATTTTAATTGATCTTCCTAATTTTTTACCACCCTTACCATCAGCTATAGTAACACTTTTAATATCACTTTCATCAGACATTGCAGTATCAGCTATGGAAAATCTATCTTCTCCGTCAGATACAACTGAAGAAGCTTGTTGAGTACTTAAAGGTCTTTTCATAGGATTAGGTACACTTGGTATTTCTTGAATATCTGGTTGAGTTCGTTGTTGTTGTTGAGGTATGTTAAAGTTTGGACTATTCATCATGTCTTTAGTTTGACTCATAATATTCTTCATTAAATTACCTACATCAAAATTGGGTCCTGCCATTTGAGGACCTCCTGGTGCATTTGGATTTTCTGTGCCTCTATTCATTCCTCCCATCATTCCTTTCATCATTGCTGGGTTCATCATTCCTCTCATCATACCTTCGATTCCTCCTCCACTAGAGCTCTTGAAGAAACTACTAGTTAAGTGGAACATGAATGCACTTCCAGCTAAACTAAACATTAATTCTAATTCAGGTGCCATTTCACCTCTTCCTGAATATTTTTCAGCTAATCTTTCAAATATTTTATCATAGTCTCCTATATTTTCCATTACCGATTCAGACCATCCATCTAATTTAATATTAAATGGATCAAATCTCCCATTCATATATTCTAATCCAGTTACAGCTGCCATAAGCATTTTCCTAGAGAAAGCTACAGCAGAACGATTTGATAACATCTTATTTTGCATATCATATTCTAATTTAACTTCTTCATAGGTAGATTCTGGTGTAAATCTTTTAGAAAGCTTAACACCTTTTGTTTGATATTCGTAAAGTTTTAATAACATTTTTTGTTTTTCTTTATCTCTTTCTGAACTAGACATATATGGCTGTGTAGGAACACTTGAAGGTTGAGCAAAAAAGTTTTGTTTGTTTTTTCTACTTCTCCTAGAACCTCTAGAGCTTTTAGAACTTTTAGAACTAACTGAAGCGCTATACTGACTACTTATATCAGATTCACTGCCAGTATATTCACTTTCTTGAATATCTGGTTGTTGTTGGGGTAAACTTTTTCTTGTATTAGCTAAATTAGCAAAATTTGAATTAAAAATTTGATTTCTATCAGAAGATTTATCTTTTCTTTTTCTATATTTCTTTTGTTTTTTAGGTCTTTCCATATCTACGGTTTCGTCACTATCTGAACTATAGGACACACCTTTTAATACAGAAGGTCCAGTAACTTTTACTGATTTTTTTTTATTTCCTTTCACTAGTTTAATATCACTCATTATTAATAGCTAGTATTTTATACTATTATACGAAACGCAATTTTTAAGTATTTTAACGTTCATACTATCAAAAAAAAATGATTTATTTAATTAATTATGAAACAAACATTCAATAGAAGATTTCCTAGGAAATACAATAACTGGAATAATAACAATTGGAATAAAAAGAGTAACATTTACAGTGCAGGTATACTTCCTTATGGAAAAGATAATAAAGGAAATGTATATTTTCTTTTAGGAAAAGATCGTCAATTATCATGGTCTGATTTTGGAGGAAGAGTAGAAGTAAAGGATAACCAAGATGCAAAAGAAACTGCCATAAGAGAATTTTATGAAGAAACTTATAATTCTGTTATAGAAAAAAAATACTTGAGAGAAATTCTTTCAAATGAAAGAAATTATTTTTTAATAAAAAGTAAAACACTAAATGGTTCACCTTATTATATGTATGTCATTCAAATAGATTTTAATGAAAATATGAGAAAATCTTTTATAAAAACTTTAGATTACCTTAAATATATTAAGGTTAATGAATATATACTCGAAAAAACTGACATCCAATGGGTAAGTCTTCGTACTTTACTAGCTTGTATAGATGATAATAAAAATGAAATTGCTCTTGGTTGGAATTTAAGAAAAGTTTATAAAAATACTCTTATAAATAACAAAGAACAATTTGTTAATATTTTTAAAGATTAAGGTCTTTCATATATAATTCTATATTATCATAATTTTTATCTATATTTTTTTTTATCCATTTATCACTTTCAATCCATTCTTCTAATAGCTCTTTCTTAGTTTTTTCAACTTGACCAAAAAAATGAGAAATGTCTTTTACAACAGGTTTATTAATAATCTCTAGCCCTAAATATTTTAAGTTAGATTTAGAAAATTTATGATATTTAATTTGCCTCTTAGTAGGTTTCCTAGCTACTATTTTTCCTGTTTTCTTTTGTAAACTATACCTCAAATAACTAATTCCTTGTAGATAACTATCTGCTAAATCATCCTTCTTCTTAGAAACATTAAATAAATCAATAAACTTCTGTTCTTCAAATTTTATCATTTTTCTACAATATATTATCGATAATTTTTTATTTTTGACGTACTGATTACAACCTGTAACTTCCACCTTAGGTCCTTCATAACATTGTAATTTATGTTTAGGACTATATTCCAAAACTTTCATTTTTTTACTGTTATCAATAACTCCCCTCATTAAAAAATAAGTTTTAATACATCCACCCATTACTCTCATCGTAGGGTTAAACCTTGGTTGCTTTTCAATAAGAACAATATCAACATCTAACAAGCATGGTCTATTATCAAGTTCACATATCAGAGCTATTTGTTTATCTCCTCTTATGGGAGAATCTGAAAGATTTATATTTTCCCATTTAATTATTTTTTCTTTTTCATCTACTATACAAAATGCTAAATTTTTAATACCCACGTCAAAGGAAACTATCTTCATTAGTATTAACTAATTTTTTCTATATAGAGTAGAAACGCATTTTGCGTCATTTATAATATTTTTTTTATATTGTATAATTTTATAATGGGTAATAACCAAACTCGACAAAATGCTTCTCATATTAGACCTTCAAAATTTGGGTGGAAACCAGATTTACCTGATAATAGAGACCATGTTGTAGATTTTCCAGAACACGTTATCGATAGAATAGAACATAAAATAAATCTTGGTAAATATTTTCATAATTATTATGATGATAGAAATACAGGAATGAATTCTTCATGTACTGTTGCTTCTGCTATAAATTTTGAAGAAGAAAGAGTATCTGGTAATAGATTTAATGCTTCACCTTCTTTTTTATACTATAACACAAGATATCTTGAAGGAAAAGAAAATTATGACTCTTTCGTGGGCATTAGAGATACTATAAATTGTTTAAATAAAATAGGTGTTTGTATTCAAGAAAATTACAACACCGTTAAACTAAATGAAGTACCTAATAGTGAAGTTTATGAAGAATCAAAAAATTTTAAAGGATTCATATACAAAATTATTAAACCAGACCTTACACAAATTAAAGCTTGTTTAACTTTAAGAAGACCTATAATCTGTGGATTTTCTGTCCCAAAGCAATATGACGATCCTAATTGGAATACTACAATAGACCCTCTAGTTCCTCCAAAATCTAGAGGGAAATTATTAGGTGGAAGAACAGGATTGATTATTGGTTACAACGATGAAAAGAAAATATTGAAAATTATGGATTCTAGAGGGGAATCATGGGGAAATAATGGAATATTTAATATGCATTATGATATGGTAACAAAAGGTTTATGTGTAAATTTTTGTACAATTGAGAAAAAAGTATCTAGTGGAAGTATTTCTCAATTAGAAAAACCTACTTATTCTAGTGTAACCAAAAAGAAAAAAAGAAGAGGTAAAAAAAAGAGAAGAAAAAGGAATATTAGTGAAGATAGTGTTGATAGCCTCAGTGAATATGAATCAGAATATGAACATGTTGAAATAGGGGAAGAAGAACTATTAAAAAATAAAGAAGAATCCAAAACAAAAGACAAAGAAGTTGAAGAAAAATTATTAAATGATATTGAACAAGAATTAAATAACATTTTAGGCGATAAAGAATCAGTAGAAGAATCTGATAAAGAATCTGGAGATTTTAAAGAAATAAGTATTACACTAGGGAAAAAGAAAAGAAGAAGAAGAAGGAAAAAGGGTAAAAAAAAGAAAGTAGCTTTTAGAGAAGCAGAGGATGAAATATTAAAAGATTTCGCTTTTAGGACTGAAAAATAATGTACGTAACTAGTAATAATGGAAAACAATGATTTTGTTTTATGTATACTGATACTATGTTTATTTTTATTAATATGTATTCCAAGAAAAGAAAATTTTAAAAGTATTAATAGAAAGAAAATAAGTAATGTTAATTATTATAAAGGTTATCCAGAAAAAGGATTGTATATCAAAGATCTTAAAAAGGTTGAAAATTTTTGTAAAAAACAAATATTACAAAATAAAAGAGTGAAAAATAGGACTATAGTTTTTGATTTTGATGATACCCTAGTTTACACTAGGCCATACAAACCATTTGAAATAAATGTGGTAGAATATACAAATAATAGAGAACCTATTTTTTATTTACCACCTATCGAACAAATGTGTAATGTAGCTAGATTAGCTAAAAAAAATGGGTACGTCATAATTATAATAACAGCTAGACCACCTAGTAGTGAAAAAGCTACAATAGCTAATCTTAATGCGTACAATATCCCCTATGATTTAATATACTGTGACAAATATAAAGGTACTAATATTAAATTTAAACAACAACTCAGAGAAAAATTAAGTAAACAGTGTAAACTTATTATGACTATTGGAGACCAGTGGTGGGATGTTGAAAACCCTGGAAAGGATTGTATAGGTATTAAATTACCAACCCCTAGGGACAAAAATGTTTTTATAGTGCGAGAATAATCGTTTAAAAAAATGTTTTATTATTTTTAAGATGAGTGACTTTAACGTTAATAGTATCGTAAAAATAAAAAAACATAAGAATGAAAGAAAAAAAGAAGTAATCAAACAAATAATGAAAAAAATTAAGAAAAAAATAGAGTTTTATGCAGTTCAAGATAAAGAATATTGTACCTTTGAAATACCTAACATAATGTTTGGATTTCCACTTTATGATGCAAATGTATTAGGATCAAAAATTTGTAGAATACTAATAAAAAAAGGATTCAAAGCTAATCTTATTAGTCATGGTGTAATTTTTATTGATTGGAGACAAGAACAAGAAGAAAGTAGTAGTAGTGGAAGTGAAGAAATTGAAGATGATGAGGAATTAAATGAACAATTTAAAAATTTAGCTAAGACACAACAAGATAAACAATCATTAGTATTTGAAGATCTTAAAAAAACAGCTAGTAAGTATAAAAAATCTTAAAATTTTTCATGCTTTAATGCAATTGTCACTTTTTCATTAACAGTGTTAGATAAAACTCCTTTAATTCTTCTATTAATCATTGGAAAAGGAATGTTAATAATTATCCTTTCTCCAGTATCAATGTATTTTTTGAATTCTTTGTACAGTTTTTGTACAGGTTCATATTTCATGTTTAGTTCAAATTTAGTGAGTTCTTTTATAAGTTCTTTTACTTCATTTTTTCTATTTTCTTGAGTTCTGTATTCTATAACTTTTATCCTCTTTGTACCTTTTTTCTTTTTGGAAGACATTTAATTAATAATTATTTAATTTTTTAAATAAAATTACGAAAAAAAAAATATTTTAACTATTTAGATAATGCCAGCTCCATTAGATGTTGCCTTTCATAATCATTATAATGACGTATATGAAAATAAAGCTGCCAATGTCCCAACCTATTCTAATCAAGTAAAAAATAGTAGACAGTACAAACAAAATATGATTAATATGATGAATAATTCTAATACGAGTACTAGTAGTACTCCAAGATACCCTTGGCCAGTCGCGTGTAAAAATAATTATGTTAGACAGAATAACGTAGTAACTAATAAACCTTTCTTTTTAAACAGAAGAGAATATTTTGGTAAAGGAAATTTTATATTAAACAATCTTAAAACAATACAAGAATGTCTTTGTTATGTTATAACATTTGCTATTTGTATGATAATTCTTTTATTAATAATGCTAATAGCTTTCTAACCTTACAACAGTATTCCTAGTATAATAAATATTAGGTTTCATAATTATATAAAATTTTTCGGGTGAAATATTTCTATATTCAGTGATAGTCATATTTCCACCGAATGCTTTTAACATAGGAAAAGGAGGATTAGATTTAATTAAAAAAGTTTCACCAGTAAGTTCTTTAAAATATGTTTGTAATAAATTATTATATTTACCTTGACAATTCCTGGTAGAATAAGCTTTAATACATCCCCAACTACAAAAATTACCACATACTTTATATCTATCTTTATTTTTTTTAATAGGTAGAAATAAAGGTTGAGTCTTAAAGGAATGACTACAATACCAACACAATAAATTAGTTTTTTTTGGTACGTCTTTTCCTTTTGAATCATTAATGTTTTCATAATGTTTCATAATACCTATAAATTTAATGTCTTTGTTTATTCTCTTAGGAAGACGAATTTTTTTTTTCTTTTTTTCGTATTCATCTTCTGAGTCAGATTCTTCTTCTGAATCTGAAAAATTTAAAGAACAAATTTGTTTCTTTTCTTGAACAATATGTGAATGAGTATTAGTATCAGTAGTGTAAAACTTTTTCTGTATTTCTTTAGGATCATCTTTTTTTGCATTTTGAACTATAATAGAAAGATTACCAAAAGATATTTTTTGAGATGGAAGATTCTCATCTAAATTGTTATCACACTCTGAAAAATTTATTTTATTATCTACCATATCAATACTTTCCCCTATATTAGAATATCCTGTTATTTTATTTAAAGCATCTATATCACATTTTTTTTTACGACCCCTTTTTTTCTTAACTTTAGGAACTTCAGGTTCAGTTTTAGGTTTTGGTTTTCTTCCTCTTTTTTTCTTAACCCTAGGTACTTCATTCTCAGGTTTTGGTTTCGGTTTACGACCTCTCTTTTTTTTGACTGGTTCAGTCATTATGTATTTTATGGATATTTCTTTAAATAAAGTTTATTACTTAAAAAAATATGTATATTATTAATATCATGTATATTTTCGCAGCAGTAAGTACTTTTTTTATTTATCAAATGTTATCTAAGAGTTATAGGGATTGTATCAACAAATTTATAACTGATACTTTTCATCTTCCAGAAAAAGAAAAAATAGAAATCAGGAAACCAGAAGACAATGAAATAGAAGATATTTTCCTTGTCAAAAAAAATGATTCATTTGAAATTACCAATAAATACAATAATATTAAAGAATATTTAGGAGATGAAAATGTTAATGTTAAAAAATTAGATAAAGAAGGAGATTATGTTCAAATTAATTATTGGATGAATAATGAGATTTATTCAGTAATGTACACTAATAAAATTGTATTCCCAGTTTATACACCAGAAGAAATAGAAAAACACCCAGCAACTGAGAAAAAAATTAAAACAAGCTATTTGAAATTAAAAGAAAATAAAGAAAAACAAGAAGATTGTAAAGATATTATTATGAATTACAGTGGCCCTAAACATAATTTTTATACAGACAAAGAAAATATCAAAGATACTTTAATTAAAGATGTATTTGTTGAATACCCAGAAGATAAATACACAGACCTTGTTATTATTGATCAATTCGATAAAGAACATACCATTAAATATAAAAAAGATGAAAAAATAATATGGAACACATCTTTTTCTTTATCTAGCTTAGTTTTTAACACTAAGTAAATCGTTTAAAAAAATAAATACTTATCATTTAATAATTCAATGAGCGAGTATACAGTATATTTTAAAACAGTTCAAAGTTCTGCAATAAGAACATTAGTAGAAGCATTAAAGGAAGTATTAAATGATGTCAATATGACATTTCACGAAAATGGAATTAAAATTATGGCTATGGATGGTACTAAAGTAGCATTAGTACATCTTAAATTAGTTGCTTCAAGTTTTGAAGAGTGGGTTTGTGAAAGAACTCAACAAGTTGGGGTGAATATGTTAAGTCTTTTTAAATTATTAAAAACTATAGGAACCAATGATACACTTTGTATGTTCATTAAAAAATCTGATCCTAATCGTTTAGGTATTCAGATTGATAATAAAGATAAAGGAATGCAAATAGTTTCTTATCTTAATCTTCTAGACATCAATGAAGATGTTATTCAAATACCTGATGTGGAATTTGACAGTGTTATTACCATGCAAAGTAATGATTTCCAAAAATTATGTAGAGATATGTTACCACTACATAATATATTAAAAATAACAAGTACTAACGGAGAGTTTGTCCTCTCAGTTAAAGGAGACTTTGCAGAACAAAGTATTAAAATTGGAGAAACTGTTAATGGTTTAACATTTTCTAAACAAATGGAAGAAAATAAAGTAGTAGAAGGAGAATTTGATTTAAAATACATTAATCTTTTTACAAAATCTACTAACCTTTGTAGTACCATTGAAATTTTCATCAGACAAAATTATCCTCTTATTCTACTTTATTCAGTAGCTAATTTAGGTTCATTAAAATTTTGTCTTGCTCCTAAAACAGAAGACTAGGGTAGTTTAATAATAATTTTAATAAAAAATATTTAAAGAATGTTTTCTATTACAATTAGTATGCCTGAAGGACCAGAAGTTAAACACGTAGTTGACCAACTCAATAAATATGTTACAGATAATGTATGTATTATAGAAGGTATTAAAATTAACAGTGGGAGATACCTAAGACATGGACCACCAGAAGGATTTGATAAAATTAAATTTCCATGCTTACTTAAAAGTGTACACTGTAAAGGAAAATTTATTTGGTTTCAATTTGATAATTTTACAATGTGGAATACATTAGGTATGTCAGGTCAATGGGGATTTATTAAAGAGAAACACAGTCATCAAGAATTTATTGTTAAAGGGGGTAGAAATTTTTTCTTTACAGACACTAGATGTTTTGGAACTTTAAAGTTTTGTTTTTCAAATGAAAAATTAAAAAAAAAATTAGATAAAATAGGACCTAGTTGGTTGGAGAATTTAGAAATAACAGATTTTTTTCACATTTTCAGAAAGAAAAGTCAAAAAATGAATGTGTGTAAATTTCTTATGAATCAACGATACACTTCAGGTATAGGAAATTACTTACTTTCAGAAATTTTATACGCATCAAAAATAAATCCTTGGGTAACCCTTAAAGAAGTGTCTAATTCTGAAATTATCAAGATTTATGAGAATGCATGTAGAATAGCAATGGCAAGTTATCTTTCAAATGGAGTTTCTGTGAGAACGTATAAAGGAATTTATGAAGATAAAGGAGAGTATACTTTTAATTTAAAAGCTTATGCTCAAAAAGATAACCCTAGTATTGTAGCAGAACTTGGTCCTCATAATAGAACAATTTGGTGGGATCCTAATATTCAAAAGTGAAGAAAGCGTAAAAATTTTCTTATTATTTTCAAATTATTATAGTATAAGATGAATAGACTCTACATGGACAAGATGGAATTTATACAAAATTGTAAAGGAGAATATTGTGACGGAACAAGTGAAGATTTCATTCACAAGACGACTAATGGTAGTCTTGTTTGTTCTGTTTGTGGAGAAATTCAAATATTAAGAAT
>CESF01075358.1_pt1 | contig 15455 bp, 15 predicted proteins | sample 356331 | NCBI WGS metagenome assembly CESF01 (sample SAMEA2621779, study PRJEB7988) | marine metagenome | biome: marine biome (ENVO:00000447); feature: surface water layer (ENVO:00002042); material: "saline water (ENVO:00002010), including plankton (ENVO:xxxxxxxx)" | depth 5 m
AAAATAAAAAAACATCAATAGGAGTGGGGGTTTCAGAAGATCTTTTAAATAAATATGACGCTGTTCAGATTGTTAAAAAAATCTCTTCTTTATTGGGAAGCGAAGGTGGAGGTGGTCGAAAAGATTTTGCACAATCTGGGGGTGGTGAAACGACGCTTAAAAATATAAAAAATATCTTTAAAGAAGTTATTAAAGAAATTTAATTTAATTTTTTTTGTAAGTTTTTATCTAAAGCTTCTAAAAATTGATTTGTAGTTAAAAATTTTGAATTTTTATCAATTAAAATTGCTAAGTCCTTTGTCATTTCGCCATTTTCTACAGTTCCAATGCACACTTCCTCCAAGGCATTAGCAAATTTTATCAGATCATCGTTTCCGTCTAGTTTACCTCTATGCAACAAACCTCTCGTCCAAGCAAATATAGAGGCAATTGGATTCGTTGAAGTTTCTTTACCTTGCTGATGTTGTCTGTAATGTCTTGTAACTGTTCCGTGTGCTGCTTCTGACTCAACTGTTTTTCCGTCAGGAGTCATTAAAACACTTGTCATCAAACCTAATGACCCATAACCTTGTGCAACAGTATCACATTGAACATCTCCATCATAATTTTTACACGCCCATACAAATTTTCCAGACCATTTTAGAGCACATGCTACCATATCATCAATCAATCTATGTTCATAAGTTAAATCATGTTTTTCAAATTCTTTTTTAAATTCTTTATCAAAAACCTCTTGAAATATATCTCTAAATCTACCATCGTAAGCTTTTAAAATTGTATTTTTTGTTGACATATAAACTGGCCATTTTCTTTGAAGACCATAATTCATTGATGCTCTTGCAAAATCTTTTATAGAGTCATCAAGGTTATACATAGTCATGGCAATACCTGAAGACGGAAAGGTAAAGACTTCATGTTCTATTTTATCATTACCGTTTTCAGACTCCCACTTCACTGTCAACTTTCCTTTACCGGGAATTTTAAAATCTGTCGCACGATACTGATCCCCAAAAGCATGCCTACCAATTACAATTGGGTTAGTCCAATGAGGTACAAGTCTAGGAACATTTTCACATATAATAGGTTCTCTAAAAATTGTACCGCCTAAAATATTTCTGATTGTACCATTTGGTGATTTCCACATTTTTTTTAATTTAAATTCTTCTACTCTATCCTCATCCGGGGTAATAGTTGCGCATTTTACACCTACATTATATTTTTGTATTGCTTTAGCGCAGTCCACAGTTATTTGATCGTTTGTTTTGTCTCTACTCTCCATTCCTAAATCATAGTATTTAAGATCTATATCTAGATAGGGAAGAATGAGTTTTTCTTTTATAAATGACCAAATAATTCTGGTCATTTCGTCACCATCTAGCTCAACTACGGGATTTTTAACTTTGATTTTACTCATTTTAACAATAAAACGGGGGTTATATATAAATTATTAAATCAATCAATCGTAAATGTTAGATATTTTATTACCAAAGTTACACAGAGAAGGACAAAAGTTTTTAACAATTAGTTTAATTCTCACTTTTATATTATTATTGTTTTCAAAATTTCTCGGTTTTTTAGGTATAATTATTTCAATTTGGGTTTTCTATTTTTTTAGAGATCCAGATAGACATCCAATATTAGATAACAATTTTTTAGTAGCACCAGCAGACGGTATGATTTGTCAGATTGAAAATGAAGTTAGTGGTCCAAAAGAAATGTCTATGGAAAATGATAAGTTTACAAAAGTAAGTGTTTTTATGAATGTTTTTAATTGCCATGTAAATCGTTTCCCAATCGACTGTAAGGTTAATGAGGTATTCTATAAACCTGGTGACTTTGTTAATGCATCATTGGATGACGCAAGCACAAATAATGAGAGAAATTTAATTAAAATTACCTCAGTTCAAAATGATGAGATTATTGTAACTCAAGTAGCCGGTTTAGTTGCAAGAAGAATTGTTTCTTATTGTAATAATACAGAAAATTACAAGCAAGGTCAAAGCTTTGGAATAATAAGATTTGGTAGCAGGGTAGATTTATTTTTTAAGAATAACTTTAAAGTTTTAGTGAAAAAAGGACAAACCGTAATTGGCGGAGAAACACTTTTAGCTAGTAGAGAAATATAATCTTTAAATGAAAAAAATTGATTTTAGGGTAGCATTACCAAATTTGATTACCATAGTAGGATTATGTTTAGGTTTAAATTCACTGAGACTCGCATTTGAAGGTAATTTTGAAAAAGCTTTAATTTTTATTGTATTAGCGTCTATAGTTGATGCTCTAGATGGTCGAATCGCACGACTTATTAAAGGAACATCTAAATTTGGTGCAGAATTAGACTCACTAACAGATTTTGTAAACTTTGGTGTGTGCCCAAGTATAATTTTATACTTTTGGATTTTAAATAATTTTGGTTTTTATGGATGGATGGTTTCTCTAATTTTCATTGTGTCTGGTTGTTTAAGACTTGCTAGATTTAATATCGATTCTGAAAATAAAAGTAATTGGGAAGTTAATTTTTTTACTGGTGTTCCAGTACCTGCTGCAGCAGGGTTAGTTTTACTGCCGATGATAATAAATTTTTCAAACTTTAATCAATTTTTTAATTTTGACCCAAGCATAATATTTTTATCAGTTATATTCATATCTTTCTTGATGATTAGCAGAATACCAACTTATGCTATAAAGCAAATAAAAATTTCAAAAACAATTTTTATTTTTTTAGCTCTTGGCTTTGTTTTATTTTTTAGCTTTTTATTTCAAAATACATTTGAAACCTTAACAATTTTGGGATTAATATACCTTTTGTCAATTCCTTTTAGTTATGTTCATTTTTTAAGATTAAGGAAAAAGCATGGGAAATAAAACTGTCATTGTAAGTTTATCTGATGAAAAATATTTTGAATTATTATTAGAGCTTATTGAGTCGATTAATAATTTTGATCAAAGCAGAGCAGTAGATATTTGTATATTAGATGCTGGCATGAATGATAACCAAATTAAAATTTTAGAGCAAAAGGTAAAACAAATTAAAAAAGCTGAGTGGGATATAGATGTGCCAGGCTACAAAGTAAGAAATAAACAATGGTTAAAAAGCCAAGTTAGCAGAGCTTTTTTGCCAAATTATTTTCCAGATTACGAGAATTATATATGGATAGATTCTGATGCGTGGGTAAATGATTGGCATGCAATAGATATGTTAATCAAAGGGTGCAAAACCAAAGAGTTAGCTATTACCCAGACTATAGCACCCGGATATAGAGACGTCGGTAAAGTAAAGTGGATTTTTGGTAGTATTGCTTCTGTAAAAACACAAAACTTTAAACATGCAGTTCGATCTGGATTTACAAAAGATATTGCAAGAAAAATTGCTTTTGCACCACATTTAAATATTGGTGTTTTTTCGATGAGAAAAAAAAGTAACGGATGGTCCATATGGCAAAAAAATTTAAAAAAAGCATTATCAAAAGGCAGGGTATTTGGATCAGAAGGATTAGCTATAAACATTAGTGTTTATGTAGATGGCCTAGAAACAGAGTTTTTGCCTCCCTCATGCAATTGGATAATCAATCATCTTTTGCCAAAATATGATGAAGATAATCAGCAATTTGTAGAACCAAATTTACCTAATAACAGAATTGGTATTATGCATTTAGCTGGTGGTTATTTTGTAAACGATGTTGATATTAGAGAAGATAAAAGTATTGAGATAAATTTACAAACATTGAATAATAGCAATGTTTTTAAAAGTTTAAGATTTAATATTGGTAAAATTTAAAAAAAAAAGTCTTAGCGGCAGTTCAAAAAGGTGGATTCAAAGACACCATAATGATGATTTAGTTTTAAAAGCTAAGAGCTTGGGATTTAGATCAAGAGCAGTATTTAAATTAGATGAAATCGACAAAAAAATTAAATTTTTAAAAAAAAAGGATAATATTTTAGATCTTGGAGCGTCACCAGGAAGCTGGTCACAGTTTTTAGTTAAAAAAGGCTTTAAGAATATTCTAGCAGTAGATATTTTAAATATGGATCCTATTTCTGAGGTGATATTTATTGCAGGTGATTTTACTGAGGAAAAAATTCAAGAAAAAATAAAAAAAAAACTTGGCAAAATTGATACTATAATTTCTGATATTGCAGTAAACACAACAGGTAATAAAGGTCTAGATTCGTTTAAAACCAATTCAATTACGCTTGATGTTTTAAGTTTTGCAAATCAAAATTTATCTAATGGATCAAATGTTTTGTGCAAATTTTTTAATGGAGAACTAGACAAAAATATTATTGATTATGCAAAAAATAACTTTTCTAAATCCAAAATCATCAAACCAAAAGCCAGTAGGCAAGGATCAAAAGAAATGTATATTTATTGTTGCAAATAGTTAACAATTAATTGACAATATTTTTAAAATATCATAATTACGTATATGGAAATATCCAAAGCATATACTTTCGATGATGTACTTTTAATTCCACAAAAAAGCAGTGTTCAACCAAGTACATGTGATACATCCTCAATTATATCTAAAAATATAAAATTGCAGGTTCCTATAATTTCAGCAGCAATGGATACAGTGTCAGAATCAAAATTGGCTATTGCTATGGCACAGCTTGGCGGAGTTTCTTGTTTGCACAAAAACATGTCTATAAAATCCCAAGTTGATGAAGTTTTAAAAGTTAAAAAATATGAATCTGGGATGGTTGTAAATCCAATAACAATTGGTCCAAAAAATTTAATATCGGATGTAAAAAAAATTATAAAAGAAAAAAATATTTCAGGAATACCAGTTGTTAATGAGCATAATGAAGTTTTAGGAATTATTACCAATAGAGATTTGAGGTTTAGCAGAAATGATAAAATGAAAGTTAAGGAGTTAATGACCAAAAATGTTATTACTATAAAACAAGGATGCTCAAGCACAGAAGCAAAAAAATTATTACATAAGCATAGAATTGAAAAACTTATTGTTACAAATAACCAGAGAAAATGCTTGGGTCTTATCACTGTTAAAGATATTGAAAAATCTGAAAAATTTCCTTTTGCCTCTAAGGATAAAAAACAATCATTAATTGTTGGAGCTGCAGTTGGTGTTGGACCCGATGGTTTAGAGAGAGCTAAAGCTCTCATTGAAGCTGAATGTGATTTTATTGTTGTTGATACTGCACATGGTCATAGTCAAGCAGTAATTGATATAGTTAAACAAATTAGAAAAGAAAGCAAAAGTATAACTTTAATTGCTGGTAATATAGCAACCGAGCAGGCTGCTATAGAGCTTGCAAAATTAAATGTTGATGCAGTAAAAGTTGGCATTGGACCTGGATCAATTTGTACAACTAGAGTTGTAGCAGGAATAGGGTACCCGCAGTTTTCAGCAATTTCAAATGTTAAGAAAGGTTTAAATAAATACAAAAATGTCAAAATAATAGCAGATGGAGGCATAAGATATTCTGGAGATATAGCTAAAGCATTAGGGGCGGGAGCAGATGCAGTTATGATCGGTTCTTTATTAGCAGGTACAGACGAGACACCTGGTGAAATTTTTTATTATCAGGGCAGATCTTACAAGTCCTATCGTGGCATGGGATCAATATCTGCAATGGCACGAGGCTCAGCAGATAGGTATTTTCAGCAGGATATTAAAGATCAGCTAAAATTAGTTCCTGAAGGTATTGAGGGTCGAGTACCCTATAGAGGTCCTGTCAAAAATATCATTGACCAGTTAGTTGGAGGACTGAAGTCTTCAATGGGTTATCTAGGAGCAAAAAATATTACAGAATTTAAAAAAAATGCAAAATTTATTGAAATATCAAATTCTGGTATTAAAGAAGGTCATGTTCACGATGTACAAATCACAAAACAATCACCAAATTATCCCGTTAATGAATAAACTTTTAATAGTATTTTTGTTTTGTATTTTTACTACAAATTTATTTTCAAAAGAAAGTAATAACTATTTTAAAAGGGGAAAAGATCAATATAACAAAAAAAATATAGAGGAAGCCAAGTTAAACTTTGAAAAAGATATAGTAAGAAACACAAAAAATATAGAGAGCTATTTATACTTGGCTAAAATACACAAAAAAAAGGATAATAGCCTAGAGTTTGAAAAAAATTTAAAGACAGCATTATTACTTGATCCCAAAAATGAAGAAGCTTTGTATTTATTAATTATAAAAAAAATTAAAGATGCCGATTATGTTTTTGCAACAGAAAAATATAAAATATTTTCTAAACACTGTAGCAAACTATGCTCCAAAAAAAATGAAATAGATCGACTTATAAAGAAATCAAAAAGTTGATGAAAAGCAAGAATATTAATAAAATATTAATAGTTGATTTTGGATCACAAGTTACACAACTTATTGCTAGACAAGTTAGGGAACTAGGCGTTTATTGTGAGCTAATTAATTTCAAAAAATTTAACAAATTCAAAACTTTTGATAAGAATATTAAAGGAATTATTTTATCAGGTGGGCCAAAATCAACTTTATCAAAATCTGCACCTAACATTAAATGGAAATTATTTTTAAATAAACTGCCCCTTTTAGGAATATGCTATGGCCACCAACTTATATCTAATATTTGTGGTGGGAAAACTAAGTATTCTAATAAAAAAGAATTTGGAAGTGCAATATTGATAGAAAAAAAAAAATCCAAGTTAACAGAGGGTTTTTTTACCAATAAGAAAAATACGGTATGGATGAGTCATTCTGACTCCGTAATGATTAAACCCAAAAATTTTAATGTTATTGCATCTTCGAAAAATTCTAAATTTGCAATTTTAGAAAATAAAGGTAAAAAAATTTTCACCACACAGTTTCACCCAGAGGTATTTCATACAAATAATGGAAAGAAGCTTTTTTCCAATTTTCTATTTAAAATTTGCAAAATTAAAAAAAACTGGACTGAAAAATATAAATTACAAAAATTAATTAAAGAAATTAGAGACAATGTTGGCCCAAATCAAAAAGTAATGTGTGCATTATCTGGCGGTGTGGATAGTAGTGTTTTAGCCCACTTATTACACAAAGCTATTAAAAAAAATTTAATTTGCGTGTACGTAGATACAGGTTTAATGCGGCAGGGAGAAACAAAAGAAGTTATTAATATTTTTAAGAAAAAATTTAAAAATTCTTTCACTGCAGTTAATGCACAAAAGAATTTTTTAAATAAGCTCAAAAATATTTCGGATCCTGAAAAAAAAAGAAAAATTATTGGAAAAACATTTATAAAAATATTTGAAAAATTTACTAAAAATAAAAAAAATATTACTTTTCTTGCTCAAGGAACGCTTTACCCTGATTTGATTGAAAGTAAGAGTTTTTCAGGAAGTCCAACTTCAATAATTAAATCGCACCATAATGTAGGGGGACTGCCAAAAAATATGAAATTTAAATTAATTGAGCCCTTTAAGGAAATGTTTAAAGACGAGGTAAGAAAACTTGGCAATTTACTTAAAGTAAATAATTTTCTTATAAATAGACATCCATTTCCGGGACCAGGCCTTGCAATTAGAATACCAGGTCCGATTGATAAGAAGAAAGTTGAGATTTTACAAAAGGCAGATAAAATTTTTATTGATGAACTAAAAAAAAGGAAACTGTATGAAAAAATTTGGCAAGCATTTGCAGTTCTTTTACCTGTTAAGTCAGTCGGTGTAATGGGAGACGCGAGAACTTATGAATTTGTATGTGCATTGAGAGCAGTCACATCTCAGGATGGTATGACTGCGAATTATTATTATTTTAAACACTCTGATTTATCTGAAATATCTAATAAAATTGTTAATGAGGTGCCTGGTATTAACAGAGTGGTATATGATACTACTTCAAAACCTCCAGGAACTATTGAATGGGAATGATTAATGAAAAGAATAATAGTAATTTTTTTTTTAAATTTTTTTTTATTAAATTCAACTTATAGTTATTCAAAAGGCTTAAATTATAAAGATAGAGACTGGAATATATATTTTTACGATAATTGCGGTTTTCCCTCGAATAAAAATTTATATTGGATTAGAGGAGAAAATAATAAATTTTTAAGATTTCAATTGAGTGACAAGCAAATAGGAAAATGTTCTAGTGATAACAAAATAAGAAATGGAGCGCCTTATTGGGAAAGAGCTGAATTAAAACAAAAAGGTATATTTAAAAAAAACACTTCTTATGAAATAAGGTTTAAAGTAAGATTAATAGAAGGTTTCCAAAATGATTATGAATATTTTTTTCAAATACATGGATACAAGTCTATGAAATGTAATTCGCCATTATTATTTATTCAAACAAAAGGAAGAAATAAACATTTAAGACTTTTATTGAGGAGATATCCTCTAGATAGAAACGAGAGTGTTTCAAATTTGATCAAAAAAGGCTCATTTATAAAATATAAACTTGGTACCAATAGTAGTCGTAGAATATTTGTTAAAGATATTTTAAATAAGTGGGTTGATATAAAATTTTTAATACACTTTAAACAAACTAATGGGATACTCGATATGTATTTCAATGGAGAAAAAGTAATAGAAAATCAAAGTTTTGATATGTTAAAATGTCAAACCCCCCATATAAAATTTGGGATATATAGACCAGGAAATGACCAGAGTAAAAATTTTACCTCAATAATAGACTTTGATAAATTTATAGTTAATGAAATAAATAGTAAATAATGAAGAAAATTATTTTAAATAAAAAGCCAATTATTTGTTTGACTTCATATAGTAAATTTTTTGCTGAAATTGCAGATGAATATTGTGATATTGTACTTGTTGGGGACTCATTAGGAATGGTTTATTATGGTGATCCTTCAACACGGTCTGTAAGTTTAAATGAAATGATTAGACATGGTAAGTCCGTAAGATCTGGCGTAAGTAAAGCAATCATGGTTGTAGATATGCCATATGGAACATACAAAAACCCATTATCAGCAAAAAAGAATGCCTTAAGAATTATTAAGGAAACAAAATGTGATGCAGTGAAATTAGAGGGTGGAAAAGAAATAATTCATATAATTAAACATTTGATCAAAAACAAAATTAATGTCATGGGTCACATTGGCTTATTACCCCAAAAGGTAAGATCAAAAAAAGACTACAGAATAAAGGGTAAAACTTTATCTGAAAAAAACCAAATTATTAATGACTTAAAGCGCATTCAAGAGAGTGGTGTTTTTGCAATTGTTCTTGAGGCTGTTAAATACCAAACTGCAAAAGAGGTCATGAAGTACGCTAAAATACCCATCATTGGTATTGGGGCATCTGATGAGTGTGATGGCCAAATTTTAGTATTAGAGGACATGCTTGGAATGTTTAAAAAAGTACCAAAATTTGTAAAAAAATATTCAAATTTAAGGGGTTATATAAAAAAAGCTGTAAAACAATACTCTAAGGATATAAGAAATAAAAAATTTCCAACAAAAAAAAATATTTATAATTAAATGTCAAACGAATTAGAAACGCAGATAGATGATGATCTATTTAGAGACAAAGTTTTAAATTTTTTTAGAAAAAATAAAATTAAAGTTTTTTTATTAATGTTTCTGCTTATAGTTTTGCCGATCTCCTTACAAGTATTTCTTTTTTATAAAGATAAAAAACAAGAGCAATTTATATCTAGATATATTGAAGCTGAGATATTAGTAAATAATAACGATAAAAAAGGAATTCAAATATTAAATACTATCAAAGAAAAAGGAAATGATACAATTAAATTATTAGCAATAAGTAAACTAACAGAATATTATATTAATAATAATCAAAAAGATAAAGCCTTGCAAATTTTAAATGATGCAAAAGGCTTTGATAATAAAATGTTCGAAGAGCTATCTGAAATCAAAAAAGTGATTTTAAATTTTGATGATATTAAGGAAAGTGAAATTTTGAATATTTCTAAAGATAATAAAAGTAATTTTAAATTGATTAAAACTAAATTGTTATACGATTATTATTTAAAATCAAATCAGTTAGAAAAAGCAAAACAAGTCCAAAAAAATTATAAATGAAAATAGTTTATTATGTTTTCTTAATATTTTTATTGTCCTGCGGAGGGTCAAATGAAAATCTAATTGATCTTAAATCTTTTACAGATCAAGGAGAAAAAATTTCTTTAATAAAGAAAAAAAATTTAAATACCACAGATGTTAATGAAATTAGTAATCTACAAAAAACAAAATATAAAGTTTATAAAGATTGGTCTCAAAGTCATCAAAATCAAAATAATTTAATATATCCTTCCAGGATTTTTTTAGATAAAAAAAATAAATCAATATCTAACAATATTAATAAGTTCGTTATATATAAAAATAAAATTATCACTATAGACAGCAAGTCAAAAATAAAAGTTTTTGATATGAATTTAAAATCATTGAAATCAAAAAAAATATATAAAAGAAAAATATATAAAAATTACAATATTGATTTTAAAATTATTGCGTTTAAGAATAAAATATTTATCGCTGATAATCTTGGAAATATACACTGCCTAAGTATTAATGATCTCACTACATTATGGAAAAAGAATTTTGGTGTTCCGTTTAAATCAAATTTAAAAATACATCGTAATAATTTGTATTTAATTAATAGTAATAGCAAAATCTACTCGATAAGTACCGAAGATGGTAAATTAAACTGGAGTTTTGAGACAGCCTCACGGGATTTAAAAGATAATAAATCCTATCAAATCGCTATTTATAATAACAATTTGGTTTTTACTAATGACAATGCAGAAATTTATTGCCTGGATTTGAGTAAAAATAATATTAAATGGTCATTAATTTTTCAAACCGCAAATTTTGAAAACACGCCACTATTATTTAGATCTAGCCCGGTATCAATTGATAATAACGGTTATATTTTCGTTTCAACAAATTATGGATATACTTATGCTATTGATATTACTACAGGTTTAATCAAATGGTCTATACCGATCTATTCAACAAACAGATTTAGTATTACAGATGAGTATTTAGTTAACTCTTGGAATGATAGAGTATTTATAATTAAAAAAAAAAATGGCAAATTAGTATTCAATAAAAAACTAAATAATTCAAAAAAATATGATGGCAAAACTTTTTATAAAGATTTAATAATTGGCAACAACTGGATATATGTTTTTGATAATAATGGCTTTAAAACTTCACTAAGCAAAAATAATTTAAGAAAATACAACAGAATAAAAATAGGTAAAAACTATCAAAATTCTATTATCCATAAAAACAACCTTTATATAAATACAAAAAATTCAATTCTCAAATTTTAATGACAGCCGGTTTAAACGTATGCATTATTGGAAAGCCAAACGTAGGAAAATCAACAATTTTCAATAAAATCACAGGTTCTCATACATCTGAAGTAAGTGAAATTTCTGGAACCACAGTTTACCCAATTGAACTTTCTGAAAAGTTTAAAGATTTAAAAATTAATTTGATAGATTTAGGTGGTCTAAAAAAAAAATCAAAATCTCACGAAAAAAAACAAAAACTCATAACCTCCGAAACACTTAAAAAGCTTAATATGTCAGATGTTGTTCTTTTTATTTTAGATGGGAGTGATGAAATTACAAAAAATGATAAACAATTATTTAGACTAATTTTAAATAAACTTAAGAATATAATAGTTATAGTAAATAAAACGGATCTTATTAAAGAAAAACTAAAAAAGAAGGAAGAATATTTTAAATATTTTTTTGAAAAAAATTTTCCAAATATTCTTTTAAAGCCTATTTTTATATCAGCACTTAAAAATATAAAAAGAGAGTTTTTGCTAAATAAATTGTATGATATTTTTAAAAACTCACAAAAATTAATTAAAAATAAAGATGTAAATAATGTTTTAAAAAGTATTTTGGCTAAACATCAACCTGTATTTAATAAGAAAAGCAGACCTACTATTAAATTTTTACGTCATGTAAATTCTAAACCTTTTATATTTAAAGCTTTTGGTAATAGATTAACCTCATTGAGTAAAGATTATAAAAACTATTTTGTAAAACAAGTTTTGCTAAAATTAAATATTTATAACCAAATAATTGTTATAAAATTTATAAACAATAAAAACCCTTATTCTTAATATTACAACCTAACATTACTTAATAAAGATAACTGGTTATTTTTCTCAAATTGATTCAGTTGATCAACTGGTTGAACTGGATAATCACCTGTAAAACAGTGATCTGTAAATTGTGGATTGTTGTTATCTCTTTCATTGAAACCTAGAGCTCTATATAATCCATCAATACTTAAAAATTGTAGCGTATCTACACCAATTATTTTTTGAATTTCCTTAACAGAATGATTTGCTGCAATTAAATCTTTAATGTTTGGTGTATCAATGCCATAATAATCTGGATACTTTATCGGTGGACTAGAAATGCATAAATGGATCTCTTTTGCACCAGCATTGTAAAGCATATCAACTATTTTTTTGGAGGTAGTACCTCGAACTATTGAGTCATCCACTAAAATAATTCTTTTATTTTTAATTATTTCTTTATTTGGATTGTGTTTGAGCTTTACCCCAAGCTGTCTTATTTGTTGTGTGGGTTCAATAAAAGTACGACCAACATAGTGATTTCTTATTATACCCATGTCATAAGCAATATTTGACTCATTAGAGTAACCAATTGCTGCAGGAACACCAGAATCTGGAACTGCTGAAACTAAGTCAGCCTCTATCTTCATTTCCTTTGAAAGTTGCTCACCTAGTTTTTTTCTGTATTCGTGTACAGCTTTTCCTCCAACAATACTATCTGGTCTTGAAAAATATACGTATTCAAAAACACAAGGTCTTTGTTTCACTTTTGGAAACGGTTTAATGCTTTCTATTCCATTTTTATCTATTACTATCATTTCACCATTTTCAACTTCTCTGACAAACTCGGCACCAATAATATCAAGAGCGCATGTTTCAGACGAAAGAATATACGAATCTTTAAGTTTACCTAGCACCAATGGTCTAATTCCATAAGGATCTCTTACACCTACAAGTTTCTTATTTGTCATAATTGTTAAAGCATACCCACCATGAATTTGAAATATTGCATCTATAATTTTATCAATAGTTTTTACTCTTTTTGACCTTGCTACAAGTTGAACAAGCGTCTCTGTATCTGAAGTAGATTGAAAAATAGCCCCGTCTTTAACCATTTTTTCTCTAATGCTTATTGCATTAGTTAAATTGCCATTATGCGCAATACCAAGACCCCCAGTATGTAAATCAGCAAAGAAAGGCTGTATATTCCTAATTAAAGGGGCACCTGTTGTAGAATAGCGATTATGACCAATGGCAGTGTGTCCTTTCAATTGTTCAATTATTTTAGGGTCGGTAAAGTTATCACCCACAAGACCTCTTCTTTTTATTAAGTAAAAATTTTTCCCATCGAAAGAATTAATACCACACGCTTCTTGGCCCCTGTGTTGTAAGGCATGTAGCCCTAGAGCTACTAATGCAGAAGCTTCAGGGTGGTTATATACACCAAATATACCACATTCCTCTTTTAATCTATCTTCCACGACATCTTAGTATATTAAAATTTGACATATGTCATTTTTCTTTAATAATTTTATTTTAATTTTTTTAACTTTTCTTTACTTTTATCTAGGTATTCGTATCTTTTAGGAAAGTTGTCAACTATCAGTTCATTTCCCCACAGAATAATTTTAAAGGTAGCACCCTTATTTAGAGAATCATGCCATCTATCATAAGGATGGGCGAGATTAACGATTGAAAATATTATTATAAAATAAAAATATCCTCTTATAAAACCAAATATACACCCAAACAATGTATCAATCGAACCTAAACCTGACCACTGCACAGTTTTTCTCAAACCTTTATTAACTAATAAAACTAAGTATAATGTGATAAAGAAAATAGAAGTTCCAACTATTAAATCTGTAACAAATTCTGAAGATAAAAGTCCATCTACATAAGGTCTTGAGATTGGAAGTAAATACTTAACAGCTAGAAATGCTATTACCCATTTCGAAAAGGACAATAAGCTTCCAATTAAACCATTTTTAATACCAGATACTAAATTATATATAACGAATAAAATTAAGATTATATCTAAAGAGGTTACATCTTCCTTAAAAAATTCAAAAAGATTTTCCATTATTTATTATAAAAAATGTTTAACATATTTGGCAATAGAGTTAGCACTAAAAATAAAGCTGTGAACATAGCTAAGCCTGTAAATATACCAAAATAAATTGTTGGAATAAAGTTTGACAAAACCAGTATAGAAAAACCAAAAATTATAGTGAAAGAGGTGCTTATTATTGCCTTTCCGACAGATTGATGGCAATTGTTAGCAATTTCTAGTTTATTACTATTAGTTTTTTCTTTTTCATATTTAAATCTGTAAATATAGTGAATACTATTATCTACAGCAATACCGATAGTAATAGCAGCAATAGTAATTGTCATCATGTCCAACGGTATATTTAATAAACCTATAAATCCCAATACGAAAGATGCTGCAATAAAATTTGGTATAATACCAATTAATGATAACTTTATAGATCTAAATAAGATAATAAACATCACAAAAATACCAATCATCACTATCCCTAAAGTTTTTATTTGAGAGTCAAATAAGCTTTGAAGTAGGTTGTTAAAAATTATCAAGACACCAGCTAATTTATAATCGTCTTTTTTAAGATTAAATTTTGTTTGCAGGTCGTTATTTATTCTATCTATAAGTTCTTTTCTTCTTAAGTCTTTTTTTGAGTCCAAGATTCTCATAGATATTCTTGCTTCATTATTTTTAATTGAAATATATGGTTTAATAATTTGTTCTTTTATATTTAGAGGCAGCTTTTGGTAAAGTACTCCCATTTCCAGGCTACCCAATTTATTATTATTATTTAAGCTCTCCGCGATGTCTAGAATTGATGAAAAAGATAAAACTTTTCCTATTTCCGGCTGTTCCTCGAGATACCGGTGTATACTAACTATTCTGTCAATTTTGTCTCGTGTAAACCAGTATTTGGAATTATCATTCTCCGAATTATCCTCTCCAAGGAAATTATCATCTTTTGTAGTTTCTCCTAAAAAATTATCGTCACTATTTTTTATAGGATTTTTATTTTTGAACTTTATAATAATCTCCAAAGGAGTTGTGCCACCTAATTTTTCATCTATATTTTTCATTCCTTTATAGATTTCAGTATCTTTATCAAAATAATTTATAAAACTATTTTCAACTTTCAGTCTTGATACACCTAAAATTGAAGCAAAAATTAATATTACTGCAGTCAAATATATAAGTATATTTCTCTTTGAAATACTTAAAAATATTTCAGCAATTTTAGAATTTGTTGATTTTAAATTATTAGATATTGGAGGATTAAATATTTTAATTAATGACGGTAAAAATAAAAAAGTTGAAAATAATGAAAAGACTAGACCAATTGTCATCATCCAACCAAAATCAATGACTGGTTTAATTTCGCTAAATAC
>CESF01030400.1_pt1 | contig 15438 bp, 14 predicted proteins | sample 356331 | NCBI WGS metagenome assembly CESF01 (sample SAMEA2621779, study PRJEB7988) | marine metagenome | biome: marine biome (ENVO:00000447); feature: surface water layer (ENVO:00002042); material: "saline water (ENVO:00002010), including plankton (ENVO:xxxxxxxx)" | depth 5 m
ATATTTTGTGGTCTAGCTTTTTCTAATCTTTCAGTGGCTTCATTAGAAAGGCCTTTGACATTCTTATAGTTTATATTGTTTGGAATAAGCATTTCATAACTTGCGAGCAATGAGTTAATTTCTTTTTCTTGTTTCGCCACATACCCTTCGTATCTTATGTCAGATGCTACAAGATGGCCTATATCAGAATTAGCCGTAATGCCAAACATAGGTAATTGCATGAGATCAGAATATTGAATCTTTGATGTTTTCAAAAGTGATGCTAACGATTTATTCTCTTTGAGAGTCAAATCAAATTTTTTCTCCAACAGTGTATGTGTATCTGATTTTACTTTAACCTTAATACTTTCTAAGCGTTCTTTTTCATGATTAATACGAATCATTTTTTTACAATATAGTTTATATCTTGATTCGCTCACCACGCCTAATCTGTATCCCTGCTCAGTAAGTCGCGTATCTGCATTATCGTCTCTCAGTCTTAACCTGTATTCTGCCCTGCTTGTAAACATTCTGTATGGTTCTGTAACACCTTGTGTGATTAGGTCATCTATCAAAACTCCTATGTAGGACTCATGTCTCTTAGGAGTCCAGCTTGGCTTATATTGACATTTGAGCGCTGCATTTATTCCAGCTATGGTCCCTTGTGCTGCAGCTTCTTCATATCCTGTTGTTCCGTTTATCTGGCCTGCCATAAAAAGCCCTTCAATATTTTTTGTTTCTAGACTGTCTTTTAAGTCGCGAGGGTCAAAATAACTGTATTCAATAGCATAGCCCGGTTGCGTGATTTCACAGTTTTCTAAACCTTCGATGGTTTTGAGAAATTTTTTTTGAATCTCCAGAGGTAGGCTGGTTGAGAGACCATTAGGGTATATCTCAAGATTTTCTGATGTTTCTGGTTCAAGAAAAATTTGATGGCTATTTTTGTCTGCAAATTTATAAACTTTGTCTTCTATAGAAGGACAATATCTAGGTCCAACCGAATTTATTTTACCATTAAAAAGAGGTGAATGGTTTTTTGAATTCGTAATAATGTCATGTGTATCCGTATTTGTGTATGTTATGAAACAAGGCAGCTTAGAAATAGTATCGACAGTCTCGCCATAATGATCATGGAGATATGAAAGCATAGGGATTGGGTGATCACTATCTTGTTGCTCTAGCTTTCTGAAGTCTATCGACTGTGTCTTAATCCTAGGGGGCGTTCCTGTTTTGAGCCTTTGGACATTAAAATCATGATCTCTAAAATAATTTTCTAGCTCTATAGACGCTTTGTCTCCCGCTCTTCCAGCAGAAAATGTTTTTTCTCCCATATGTATCACACCATCAAGAAATGTTCCCGCAGTAAGGATGACACTATTAGCTTCTATGATTTCATCAGTGTCTAGAACAATGCCATTAACTTTTTTAGATTTAAAATCAATAGACTTTACAGTCGACTGAAGCACAGTGAGGTTTGTATGATGTAAAATTTCTTTTTGAATCGCTTTTTTATACTCATCCCTACATGTTTGTATCCTTGTTGCTCTTACGGCTGCGCCTTTACTTGAATTTAATACTCTTGATTGAAGTGATGCTTGATCAGCAGCTTTACATATTAAACCGTCTAGTGCATCGACCTCACGCGCTAGATGTGATTTACCAATGCCGCCCACTGCAGGGTTACAACTCATCTGACCTATGCCACCAAGCTTCATTGTTATAAGAAGAGTCTTTGTGCCTAGTCGTGCAGATGCGTGAGCTGCTTCACAACCTGCATGTCCACCACCAACAACTATAACATCAAATTTTTGCATTATTTACCTATACAGAAACTTGTAAAAATTTCAGCCAAGAGATCCTCAGTAGGATTTTGCCCTAAAACAGCTGTGATTGCTAGATGAGACAAGCGTAGTTCTTCTGCTAAGAGATCCAAAGTCTCTTCGTTAATAGCTCCTTTGGCGTTAAGCAGATGTTTGTGACCACTTTTTAGGCAATCGATGTGTCTACTTCTACCTAAATAAATGTTCTGAGACATATCATCTGATGTCGATGTTTTTTGAATTACATCCTCAATCAGGCTCATTCCTTTGCCAGTTTTGACGGAGACGTAAATCTGTTGTGGAAATGAGGAAGTAATTTTTTTTTCTTTCATTGTTAAATCTATTTTATTAAAAACCAAATAGTAGCTCTTAATGTTATATTTTTTTATTAAGTTTTTATCCTCCGCCGTAAATCCTTGATTATCATCTACCAAGTAAAAAATTCTGTCAGCTTTTAATACAGATGAGGCAGACCTCGCAATGCCCTCTTTTTCTATTTCATCTTTGGTTTCGTGTATGCCTGCTGTATCAATAATATTAACAATTCTATCGTTTAGGTTTAGCTGGTAAGTAATTGAGTCGCGAGTAGTTCCGGCTTTATTTGAAACAATAGATGCGTCCTCGCGAAGAAGATAGTTTATGAATGATGATTTTCCAGAATTAGGTTTGCCCACTACGGCATATGTAGGGGTGTTCCTGAGTGCCAAGCCGTCTTTTGATTTTTTTATTAACTCTTCCATACTAGTTAAGATTTTCAAAAGGCTTTTTTTAAGTTTAGCGATACTTAGGTCTGGCACATCATCATCCTCAGGAAAATTTATCATTGATTCAATCTCAGCTCTTATGGAGAGTATTTCGTTACGAATAATATTAACTTCATCTACAAACTTTCCGCTGAGTGAGTTTTGTGCTGCTTTTACAGCACGGCTATCAGATGCGCATATTAAATCAGAGATTGCCTCGGCTTGAATTAAGTTAAGTTTATCATTAAAAAAAGCTCTTTCTGTAAATTCACCTGGCTTTGCATGTCTTATTCCCATTTCATTAAGGAGAGTAATTATGGAGTTCATGATCACATGGTTGCCATGACAGATTATTTCTATCATGTCTTCGCCAGTGTAAGATTTAGGAGCTTCATAATAAATTGAAACGCAATTATCTAGTAAATTTTTATTGTTAGTTATATCTACTAAAACTGCTTTTCTATTTTTTAGCTCTTTTGAAAATATTTTTTTTGTTAGCTTTTTGAGATTTTTTCCACTTATTCTTATTATCCCCAGAGCGGAACTACCAGGTGGTGTTGCAATAGCGCATATTGCTTGGGTTTCCATTTTTTAGCCGACAATTCTTTTATTAATCACATACTGTTGCGCTATCGACAAAACGTTGTTTGTAAACCAATATAAAACTAACCCTGAGGGGAAGGTAGCGAAAAGTGCTGTGAATATAAAAGGTAAAAACAAAAATATTTTTTGTTGAGTTGGGTCAGTTGGGGCTGGATTGAGTTTCTGTTGTACATACATAGAAACCCCCATTGCTATTGGTAGTATAAAAAATGGATCTGCAGATGAGAGATCAGAGATCCAGCCTATAAAAGGTGCATGTCTGATTTCTATGCTTTCTACCAGAACCCAATATAGTGCTATGAAAACAGGTATTTGAATTAGTATAGGAAGACAGCCGCCCAATGGATTGACTTTTTCTTCCTTGTACATGCGCATTAATGCCTCGCTAAATTTTTTCTTATCTTCGCTGTATCTCTCTTTTAGCGCTTGCATGCGAGGGTTGAGTTTCTTCATTTGTGCCATTGACCGGTAGCTAGTTTCAGAGAGCTTAAAGAAAACTGCTTTTATGAGAATGGTCAACATTATGATTGAGAAGCCCCAGTTGTTGAAAAGCAAATTTATGGATTTTAGTATCCAAAACAGTGGGGCAGATAAAAATGTCAGTACTCCATAATCAACAGTAAGGTCAAGGCCTTCTGTTAATGATGATATTTCAGATTGTAATTTAGGTCCTACAAACATTAAAGATGTATAAGTTAAAGTCTGGCCAGGTGGGATTTGTGAGTAATCAGTGGAACTACCAATTGTATATATGTCTTGATTATGACTTGTATATATTGTTTTTTTATTAGATGAAGTTGGTAGCCATGCTGAAAAGAAATAGTGCTCTATCATGCTTATCCAGCTGCTTTGTGTTTTAACAGTTTGGTTATTGTCTACGATGTCTTCAAAAGAAAGCTTTGAAAACTTATTCTCTTCATCATAGTATGCGCTACCAGTGTATGTAGGCAACATGATGCTTGCTGCATTATTACCGTCTCTTGAAATGGTCTCATAGTTTCGTACGTTAATAGATTCGCCACTATTGTTTCTAATAGTGTTTTTGATAGCTATTTGATGAGTATCCTCTAACAATGTAATTTCTTTGATTAAAGCAACGCCTTTAATGTTCGTAGACTCTAGAACGACCCTATTAATTTGGGGGCTATTTTTTTTATTGTAAACAGGATAGATGTCTGTGTTTAAAAGCTGAATATTTGAGGTGGCAGAATATTTTTTCTTTTCGTAATCTAGAATAATAATTTTTTCATCAGACCCGAGATCGACAGAATAATCTTTCAGTTCTGAGTAAAGAAGTTCTCCGGTTTTTGTGTCAAATTTAATAACAAGTTTATTGTTTTCCAAACTATCTATGCTTTTTAGTTTGGTTTGAGATTTTTCAGATTTAGCCGATTGAATAGAGTTTGTTTGTGGAGGCTGTTTGGAATCAACAAACCCCTCTTTTTCGATTATTTGATCTGATACAAGTATAGTTTGATTATAATCTCTATCATATGCATCGAATATTAATATCAATATAAAGAGGAGGCCGCTATATAAAAAAAGCCTGTTCATTTTAATGAATCCTTTTTGGGTAATGGGTCATAACCATGATTGCCACCCGGCCTACAACTAAATATTCTCTTAATACCCAGATAAGCTCCCTTGAAAGGGCCGAATACTTTTAGTGCTTCAATTGTGTATTCTGAGCATGTTGGTAGGTGCCTACAGGACTGGCGCATAAAGGGTGATATTACAGCTTGATAAAGCTTAACTGCTCCTATAAACATCAGCGTAATTGGTCTAATAAAGATTTCCATTCAGGCAATAGAATATCATTAATATTCTTTTTTTCAGCTTGAATTTTACTTGTTATATTCAAAAGGACTGCATAAGAATCATTAGCAAACCGATGACCCCTAAACGTTTCTCTCAACATTCTCCTTAGGGAATTCCTAGAAACAGCCAAAGGGACATGTTTTTTTGATATTCTAATACCTAGCATTTTATTTGATTGTATTTGATAGGAAAGTTTTATGTGTTTGCTTGAAATACTAGGTAGAGAATTAAAATGGGCTAGTGTATTTTTTGAAATGGTTATTAATTCTTTTTTGTACGTGAACAACTTATGGACAGAGAACAGCTCGTCCTTTAGCGCGTCTAGAACTTAAAACGGCACGGCCCGCGGCAGTCTTCATTCTTGTCCTAAAACCATGTGTTCTCTTGCGCTTTATATTGCTTGGTTGAAATGTGCGTTTCATAGTTGTGTATACTGATTCCATATTACCTTTATGTCAATATATTAATTTAGTTTTTTTCATGAGATATTTAACATCCAACTATGATAAATAAAGACAATATCTGGCTTAAATGCTTAGAAGAGCTCTCAGACACTTTGTCAGAGAAAGAAATGCGAATGTGGATTAAGCCCCTGTCTGTTAAACAAGACGATAATGAAATAAAACTTTTTGCTCCAAACAAATTTATGAAAGAAGAAGTCGAAAAAAACTTCCTAGATAAGATTTTATCAACACTTACTAAATTGAATACAAATATGATGGTTAGCCTCAATATAGCTTCTAGTGTTCAACACAGAGATATTGTTAAAGACATTCCCAGTGGCTTTAGAACGAACCTAAATAAGGACATGGCGTTTGATACTTTTGTAGAGGGTAAATCTAACCAGCTTGCAAAAGCTGCATGTTTATCGGTTATAAATGAGCCCGGGATGTTTAATCCCCTTTATATTTATGGTGGTGTAGGATTGGGTAAGACTCATTTACTACACTCTATTGGAAATCAACTAAGCAAAGAAAACAAGAAGGTTGTGTATTTGCATTCAGAGAAGTTTGTACAGAACATGGTAACAGCACTAAGAAACAATCAAATAGAAGAGTTTAAAAAGTTTTACAGAAACCTGGATGTCCTTTTACTAGATGATATGCAGTTTTTTGCAGGAAAAGAAAGGTCTCAAGAAGAGTTTTTCCATACGTTTAATGCATTGTTTGAGAATAAGAAGCAAGTTGTGTTGACATGTGATAAATATCCAAAAGAAGTTAATGGCCTGGAAGATAGGATTAAGTCTAGATTGGTGTGGGGTATGAATGTCTCGATAGATCCCCCTGATTTAGAGACAAGAGTGGCTATACTTCAATCAAAAGCAGATCAATTAGAGTCGCCGATATCCTCGGAAGTAGCGTTCTTTTTAGCTAAAAATATAAACTCAAATGTACGTGAGCTAGAAGGCAACCTGAGAAGAGTAATAGCAACGTCAAGATTTAAAAAATGTAATATAGATTTAGAATTCACTAAAGAGACTCTTGCTGATCTTTTATCTTTAAATCAAAGAATGATTACCATAGAGCAAATCCAAAAGGTGACTGCAGCATATTACAAAACGAGAGTAGCAGATATATTATCCTCTAAACGTGATAAGAAAAATACATTACCAAGGCATGTAGCAATGTTCTTGTGTAAAGATCTAACCAATAATAGTTTGCCTACTATAGGAGATGGATTTGGTGGTAGAGACCACACAACAGTATTACATGCGAATAAAAAAATACAAAAGTTAAAAAAAGAAGATGCTCAGATAGCACAAGATATAAATAATATAATACACATACTTAATAATGGGTAAAACCTGTTAATACTTTTAAATAAAAAAATTATCCACAGACAGTACACAGTAAACAACACACATATACAAGATTGATACACACGGTAAGTTAAGCCAAACCTTGGCGAAAATAAACAATAAGAAAACTTAAAAATAACATATAATATATATATGAATATAATATTTAATACTAAGACTCTCACAGATAAAATTAAAAATATTGCACCAACAGCAGAAGCAAAGCAGACGTTAATTATATTAGGTAACATGAAAGTTGACGTATCTGAAACCGAAGCTACATTTACAGCTTCCGACTTAGAAATAGAAGTATCAACATCTGTAAAATGTAAATCAGACGAGACAGGCAGCTTTACTGTACCAGCTAAGAAGTTGCTTGAAATATGTAATGCGCTCTCAGCACACGAAGAAGTGAAACTATCAGTTACAGACTCTAAAGTAGATATAACAGCAGGTAAAAGCAAAGTATCACTACAAGTATTATCAGCTGAAGATTATCCTAAAATGGAGGGCGTACCAGAAAATAGCCCGATTAGCATAAGCATAGAAGAACTTAACAATATTATTAACAAAACATCTTTTGCCATGGCTTATCAAGATGCGAGACATTTTTTAAATGGACTACACATATGCAACGACAACGGACGTTTGATATCTGTTTGTACTGATGGTCACAGACTAGCTAAATACTCATCTGACATTAAATATGAAAATGATTTATCTATAATAATTCCTAGAAAGTGTGTTATGGAACTAAATAGAATTTTATCTTCATATAGCGACAATAAGGAACATTTAGCAGAATTTATAGTTAATAATAACTCTATTACTATAATGTTAGGTGATTACACTATAATTTCTAAGCTGATTGAAGGTAATTATCCTAACTTTAATAAAGTTATACCAGAAACTACTAAATCTAAAATTATTTTAAATAGGTCTATATTTAAAAATTCTTTAAACATAATCTCTAAAGTAGTAAATCAGCAATATAAAGGCGTAAAGCTTACTCCCTCAGCCGAATCACTACACTTAATATCTAGTAACACTGAGAGTGAGGTTGGAGAAGATCAAATAGAGGCTCAATATAATGGTGAGGAAATATCAATAGGGTTTAATATATCTTACATTCAGGACGTAATAGATATTTTAGTTAGTGAAAATATCCATATCTGTATTAATGATCAAAACTCTGGTTGTATATTATTAGGTGACTCAGACTCTAATTGTGTGTTTGTAATTATGCCTATGCGTGTTTGATAGTGCGTATAACATCACTTTCTATACAGGACTTCAGATCTTTATCCTTACTTAAAATAAATTTCTTAAAAAATATTTCTATTTTATATGGCCAAAACAATGCTGGTAAAACAACTATTTTAGAGGCTATTTATTTTTGCTCTAATCTTAAGTCATTCAAATCACTACCTAATAATGAACTTATTAATAAGCTATCTTCTAGCTTTAAAATATCTATTAAGTTCTCTCAAAAATCATCAAATAACACTATATTCGTTGAAAAATCAATAAAATCTTCCAAATGTCTCTATAATAATAAAAAAATATCTAAAAAAATACTTATGAATTCTTTCCCTTGTTACGCATTGGTTTTTGGGTTTAATAATCTTCTACTTAATGACTCTTCTTACAGGAGAGACTTTATTGATTCTGGAATGTTCCACGTGGAACCTAACGCGGAATTAACTGCTTCTAGATATGAAAAAACTCTTAAACAAAGGAACTATATTTTAAAGACGCGAAATCTAAAAGATCTGGAGTTTTGGGATAGTGAAATAGTAGAGTGCAACCAACACTTGTCTAATGCAAGATTAACTTATTTTACAAAACTTAATGCAGAGTTTGTCAAGATCATATCTGACCTAAAAGTGAAACAACCAGAGATATATGAGGATATATCTTCACTAAAAATGTCTTTCTTAAAAGGGTGGTCAACAGAAGATTTTAAAAAAGAATTAATCAACACCAGGCACAAAGACTTAAACACAGGATATACTTCTATAGGCTCACACAGAAGTGATTTCTTAATTACATCTAATAGTCGACCAGTTAAAGAGTCTGGATCGATGTCTACGCTAGTTATGGCATGTTTGTTAGTTTATCTAGCCAAAAGTAACGTTTTTCACGTGAAACATAAACATAAACCAGTATTGTTGATAGACGACCTATTTTTTGGAATAGATAATAAAAATCTTAATACTGTGATAAAATTACTAATCTACACAGAAGGTAATATTGTGGTGTCAGCACCAAATATTTACAAAGATATTTTGGAAAAAATAAGCATTAAGAATAGTGAGATAGAACTGATTAAAGCAGGAGAGTTTTAGTGTCAAAAAGCACATATACATCTGAAAGTATAAAAGTCCTAAAAGGTCTTGAAGCTGTACAAAAAAGGCCTGGAATGTATATAGGAGATACGGATGACGGAAGTGGACTGCATCAGATGATCTATGAGGTTGTAGACAACGCAATAGATGAGGCGCTTGCTGGTCATTGTCACTCTATTGATGTAATACTCAACGAAGACTCATCAGTAACTGTAGTTGATGATGGGAGAGGTATACCAGTTGATATACATAAGAGTGAGAATAAGTCTGCTGCAGAAGTCATTATGACAACATTACATGCAGGTGGTAAATTCGATGATAATTCATACAAGGTATCTGGGGGTCTTCATGGTGTAGGCGTGTCAGTAGTTAATGCTTTGTCAGAAAAGCTCTCTTTGGAAATTCATAAAGATGGCAGCGTGTACGAGCAAGATTATATAGATAGCGTTCCAGTAAAACCACTAAAAAAAAGTGGTAGTACAGATAAATCAGGTAGCAGCATTCAATTCCTCCCAAGCACTAAATACTTTAAGGAAATTGTCTATAAAGATGAAATTATAAAAAAGAGATTAAAAGAATTAGCGTTTCTGAATTCTGGAATAAGGATAAACTTTAGAAATGATGTATCTGGTAAAAAAATTAGTTATTTCTATGAAGGAGGCCTCAAAGAATATATAGCAGAAATTCTAAATACAAAGAAAGAGATACACAATGAGCTTATTTATATAGATCCATTTTCAAAAGGAGTAAATTCTATAGAGCTTTCTATGAAGTGGACATCATCTTACTCAGAACAGATACTATGTTTCACCAACAATATCTATCAAAAGGATGGCGGTACCCACTTAAGTGGTTTTAAGTCTGCTTTAACACGGTCTCTTAACTCTTACTCCAACAAAATGTTTGGTAAACAAAAATATGAAATCACTGGTGAAGATTGTAGAGAAGGGTTGGTAGCTATTATATCTATTAAGATGTCCGACCCAAAATTTTCATCACAAACTAAAGACAAGTTAGTATCCTCAGAAATTAAAAGTTTGACAGAATCCACGCTTTCTATAAAACTATCTGAATTCTTAGAAGAAAACCCCAAAGATGCAAAGCTCATAGTTGGAAAAATACAACAAGCTGCTATAGCTAGAGAAGAAGCTCGAAAAGCTAAAGATTTAATTAGAAGAAAGGATCCATTAGGCATTGCTAACCTTCCTGGCAAACTTGCTGACTGTCAGGAAAAGGATCGAGAGCTTTGTGAACTATTTATTGTTGAGGGTGACTCTGCTGGTGGTTCTGCCAAACAAGCTCGTGATCGTAAAACACAAGCCATATTGCCTCTCAAAGGAAAAATTCTTAATAGTGAAAGATCTCAAGATTATAAAATATTATCTTCTTCTGAGGTGGGCTCTCTTATTTCAGCCCTAGGATGTGGCTTCAATCATGAATCTGATGATTTTGATTTGGAAAAACTTAGGTACGGAAAAATTATAATCATGACTGATGCTGATGTCGACGGCGCACATATTAGGACACTTCTCCTAACTTTATTGGCTCGCAAATTAAAACCACTTTTTGATGATGGAAGGGTATATATAGCTCAACCACCGCTATACAAGATTAAGAAAGGTAAAACAGAGAAATATATTCAAAATGACGACGACCTTAACCAGTTCCTTGCTAAAAGCTACTTTGATGGCAAATCAATAGATGTTAATGGTTTAAAAATGACCTCAAAAGAATGTTCCGATCTATTAATAAGCTATTCTAAAATTAGTTCTATAATTAAACATGTTAATAGATCTAAAGATAAAACTATCCTTAAATGTCTATCTTTCATACCACCTCTGTTTACTAAAGATGACAGTAGTGAGAAAGAAGTAAATAACTACATAAACCTAGTTTCAAAGATGTTAAAGGTAGTTTCACCTATTAATATTAACTATAAACTTACTTACGAAAAACTAGAGCATCAATCTTTCCAAATAAATGTAGTTAAAAAAGTAAATGGCGTTATTGATCCAAGTATTGTACCAATAAATAAAAAATTCTTTTCATCACAAACATATAAGAATCTTATGTTATTGAACATATATAAATTTTATAACGCAAAGATAGTATTGAACCAAGAATCTGACAATATTGACTATAATTATATCTATAAACTATGCGAGGATGCATTTACTAAAGCAAGAACATCTATTTCCTTGCAAAGGTACAAAGGTTTGGGTGAGATGAATCCATCACAACTGGCGGAAACAACCATGAACCCCGAGACGAGATCGCTTCTTAAGGTGAGCCAGATTTCTGATGATGATTACAACATCTTTGATACTCTCATGGGCGAAGATGTGGAAAAGAGAAGAGACTTTATTATTTCGTCTGCTAACACAATTGATCATGTAGATATTTAATGAAAATAGCCACATGGAACGTAAACTCCATTAATGTTCGTCTACCAAATGTTTTAAAATATCTCAGTGATTACAAACCAGATGTTCTGTGCCTTCAAGAACTTAAATGTATGTCGGACAAGTACCCTTTGGATGCTCTAGAACAATTTGGTTATCATTCTGTTCAATCTTGTCAAAAAACATACAATGGCGTTTCAATTATTTCAAAAATAAAAGGCAATGATATTCTTGAAAATCCAGTAAATATCGTTGCTGATGAAAAACGTTCTATTGTAGGGACATACGATGGCGTAAGGATAATCAATTTATATGTTGTAAATGGCCAAGCGATAAAATCTGAAAAGTATAAACACAAGCTTAAATGGCTAAAAAAAGCTAAACAATATATTAAAGAACAAATGAAAATATATCCTAATCTTATAGTTCTTGGAGACTTTAATATTGTGCCTAATGAGAGCGATGCTACTAATTTTTCTGGCGACGATATTCTTTGTTCAAATAAAGAAAGAGAGGCACTTCGCTCTATATTAGATTTAGGCTTAATAGATTGCTACAAGTATGATAACGAAGAATCTCCATTTACATGGTGGGATTACAGGGGGGGCTCTTTTCACAGGGACATAGGTTATAGAATTGACTTGTTGTTAGCGAGCAAACCAATTTACATGAGGCTTAAGAGCTATGAAGTACACAGAGACACCAGGCACAAGTCTTGGTGCCAAGAACAACCTAAAACTTCTGACCATGCTCCGGTGATGATTGAGATATAAAAGATTTCTAGACTAATAATGACAGTCTGATATATTTAGAATCAGAGGTATATATGTCTAGCATAATGGTCATAAACGCCAAAGGCGGTTCAGGTAAAACAACAATATCTACCAATCTAGCCGCTTATTACGCAAACTCCGGATTTAATGTAACACTAGTCGATTTAGACCCACAGCATTCTTCCTTGAACTGGCTATCATCTAGGCCGATCACCAAGGCTAAGATAAAAGGCGTGTCATCATTGCCTCCACAAAAAGTATCAAAAAAAGCTAATGATGTTGTTATTTTCGATGTTCCAGCCGCTATATATGGTCCAAGACTGGAAACATACATTAAAAAAGCTAGAAAAATCATAATACCTGTTCTTCCATCACCAATAGATATGGCAGCGGCTAAAGATTTTCTCAAGTCAATCAGAAATCTAGGCAGTGTTGTTAGAAACAGAATAGATATTTGTTTGGTTGCTAATAGGTGTAGGGCAAACACAAATATATTTGAGGAATTAGACGACTATCTTGTAAAAGAAAAAGGCATTAGGTATGTTACGGCATTTAGAGACAACACAAACTATATTAACTCTGCAAGAAAAGGCGTTGGAATATTTGAAATGGGCGAATCTATGACTGCTCAGGATCGTGAAGAGTGGAAACCTTTGCTCTCTTGGCTTCAATCTAAAAAGAAATAGTTTTAATCCAAACTGTCTTTAATTCCATCTTTGATATCTTTAAAGTCAATAATATTTGGAAAGACTTTATCCATCAATGATACATCTAGTATTCTAGATTCATTAACAAAGCTCTTACGCTTGTCATCATAAATCTTGTTGGCCTCCTCATAGTCTATGAAATCTGGATATTCAAGTTTTAATGCATCATAAATATGAAGGTAATATTCTGTTGTTTTAATTGGAGTGCCATCACTTACATTCATTACTATATTTTTTGTTAACTTATTAGAAAGGCAATGGATAATTATCTTTGATAAATCTTTAGCATTTATTAAATTTGTATGCCTACAAATCTCTTTTTTTATCAGCGGTAAGTTATCAGTTACTCTTTTTAGGGGCAATCTCTTTACACCATATATACCAGGGACCCTTAAAATCGTGTAATTAATACCACATTTACTAATCTGTTTTTCCGCATCAACCCTTCTTTTTGCTCTTTCCGTAAGCGGGTTTAATTTTGAATTTTCATTTACCAATTGATCTTTTTTGTCGCCATATACACCGCTTGTACTTATATAGACAATCTTATTAATCTTAGTTTTATCTACATGTGACAAGAAATGGTTAAGTGTAGAATCCTTGACGCCAGTAGGCGGAGGCGCAGCCAAGTAAACAACAATACCCTCTTCTTGAAATACATCTTCCAGCTTATCTGTGCATGTTGAAATATCCAAAGAATAGTTAATCTTACAGTTATTTTTCTTAGATCTGCAAACTCCAATAAATTCAAAATCCTTGCGATACTTATCTGTTATAAAATTACACACGTAACCATTGCCTATTAGATAGACTTTATTCATCTATTTTGCCTATTTTCTGTGCTAATGACTCTACATCATATATATCCTCTATTTTTGTTATTGATGCTACGTCCTTACTGTTAATTATTTCCTCTTCTGATTTGTCTAATACAAAAAAATGTATTTTTTTAAGTTGAACATTTGCATTATTAATAAGAGGCTCAACACTACTTCTACTAAAACCTATAATAATACAGCCTTTATTCGACATCTTGCTGACAGTCATTAAATTTTCATTGTTAAGTATCCTCTCGTACACATCGCACACTTTGAAATCAATATTATTATTCAATAGATAATTTTTAATAGTCTCTTTACCTCCAATACCTTTAAGGAGGAGTGTCTTTCCAAGGTCTGAATTATCATTTTCAATCTTGTCAATCAACCCTGCGCTCGAATATTCTTTATTTGGTATTGAACATTTTAGACCGAATTTCTTTTCGACCCACATTTTGCAATTAGGCCCAATTCCATAAATCCGCTCAGTGCTGTATATATGATTATTACTAGAATCAATTTTTTTAATGGCACTAGCACTCTGTATAATAATGGTATTATATACGTCATCTATTGGGTACCTTTCTATGTGCTGAATATCTTGTATTAATAAATCATAAAACTGATGTCTATTTCTTTTCAAAATTTCCCCAAGCTCTTCTTTCATAGAAAAATTCGAGACTAAGATTACATCTAACATTTAAGTAGCCTCTTGGAACCCATTTTTATAAAAACTTTTGATAGATTCTCTGCAAGCCTTATATAATCATCTTTCTTGCCAGATACTTTATTTTTAATAAACTTTTTACCATCAATGGATGCAACATATCCAGTTAACGTTAACAAACCATTTTCAATTACCGCATATGCCCCTATCGGAGATAAACAATCACCGTTCATGTTGCTTGCAAATATTCTCTCAGCAATACCACATATTTCTGTATTTGTATGAACTACTTTTCTGATTCTCTTCATAACATGATCATTCTTAGATAAACACTCTATACATAAAATACCTTGTCCAGGTGAGGGCACAAAATCATCAACATCAAGACTCTCGGAAACAACATCATCTAAGCCCATTCTTTTGAGTCCTGATTTTGCTAAAATTATGCCATCCAGTTTTTCTTTTTTTAGTTTTTCCAATCTTGTTTGAATATTGCCTCTTATTTCTATTGATTTAATGTCTGCATTTATATGCTGTAATATTGCCTGCCTTCTTGGGCTTGATGAACCTATAACACCAGTTTTAATATCAGATAAAGTTTTGTGCTCATTCGAAATAAATACATCCCTGGGATCCTCTCTTCTCATAATGCTGCTAATCTTGAATCTTGCATCTAAATTTGCTGGAACATCTTTCATTGAATGAACAGCAATATCTGCCTGTCCTTCTAAAAGAGCGGTTTCAAGTTCTTTTAAAAAAAGACCCTTGCCGCCTTCTTTTTTGAATCTTTCATTATCTAATGTATCCCCAGAAGTGCTCATAGATATAAGTTCGACTTCATCGAAAACACCATTTTCTATTAGGAAGCCCTTCACCATATTTGCCTGCATTAGCGCTAATGGACTTTTACGTGTAGCGAGTTTTATATTATTAGTCATTATTGCATTACCAAAATTTCAGTT
>CESF01138998.1_pt1 | contig 15428 bp, 18 predicted proteins | sample 356331 | NCBI WGS metagenome assembly CESF01 (sample SAMEA2621779, study PRJEB7988) | marine metagenome | biome: marine biome (ENVO:00000447); feature: surface water layer (ENVO:00002042); material: "saline water (ENVO:00002010), including plankton (ENVO:xxxxxxxx)" | depth 5 m
GAGGGATTTTAAGTCCCTTGTGTCTACCAATTTCACCACCTGGGCTCTAGTCATCAACTATAGCTCTTCCTTTTAGGCTCTCCCAGTCTTTTTCAGGTCGAACTTCCAAGTTTGTTTTCCAAACACCATTTAATACGTTTGGTGGAATTTCATTTTCTTCACAAAAATTAATTAATGCTTGAATATCTTTTGGGAAGCAACTTCCTCCAAAACCAAACTTGCCATCTGGACCGGGAACATTGGTGTGAGAGTGACCGACCCTGCCATCTCGAACAAAACCTTCAATTACAGCATTCCAATCAGCTCCAATTTTGTCAGATATAAGTCTCATTTCATTAAGGAAAGAAACTTTAGTTGCAAAGAAGCAATTACATACATATTTAATAAGCTCTGCTGATTTAAAATCAGTCTCAATCATTGCTATGCTTTGCCCAAATCTATCTCTATACAAATCTGCAACTTTTTTTGTATTTGAGGGCTCTCCACCAATTACATATCTAGTTTGAGATAAGAAATCAAAAACTGCACTTCTCTCGGTTAAGAATTCAGGATTAAAAACTATCTTTAATTCTGGAAAATTAGATTGAACCTTTTCTGAGGTGCCTGGAACGATTGTAGATCTTAATAAGATAATTGGGCTATTATTTGTCTTTACAGCACTTACGTCTTTCATGACGCTATAAACTATATCTAAATTTATACTACCATCCTTGTTAGAAGGTGTTGGCACCGATACAAAAATGAAATCTGATTTATCAACGACTTCCTCTAACGAGTTTTGTGCGAGATCAGGATTTTTATCATAAATCAATATATTTGCTTCATATCCTGATCCACTTGAGAATCCTTGCGCAACCGCATTCCCCACGAACCCTTTACCTATAATTCCAATTGTAAATTTGTTCATAATATTTTGAGAATGAATAGTATCATATTTTCTACTTCATCTATGTATTTAAAATAACTCTTTTTATAAATTTAACAATAAAAATTTACTTATAAATAATGGCTTATAAGAGGATTTAGTCAATTTAGATGAAGCTATAATCCAAAATTTAATTACTGATCATTAATATTTAGATTTTTTCCTGCAACTAAATATTCATTTAAATCGATAATTAAAAAATCTTTGCTATGAAGGAAAAGGTAGAGCCTTTCTCTATCCAATAAACTTAGAGAGCTTAGATCAGCAATAACATAATTGTAATTTTCTACATCGAATTCTTTAAAATCTTTATCTATGTAATAAATATCCTTAAACTCTTCTAGATTTGTTTTATAGTCTAGATCTTTTTTATTAATCAATTTCTTTAGTGCAGGCAAAAAACTTAAATAATAATCTTTTGTATAGCCAGACTCTTTCCTTGCTCTGACAATTTTTATCTTAAAAAACTTAATTAAAAAACTATTTATGTAATATATTAATTTTTTCATAATATTCTTGGAAATAAGCTAAATTTTCATCACAGAATTTTTTCCATGTGAGGCTTGATGCTCTTTCACTAATTTCGATTTTTTTATTATAAAGATTTGTTACCACATTGGTTAGTGATGCTGAATCTCCCGCTTTGAAATCAATGATGTCAAACATTTCTAAATTCCCCACTGATTTTGGACCAATAACTTTGGTTCCGCACGCCAAAGCTTCAATAGCAGGAAGAGGACCACCTTCTAAGAGACTAGGGACAAGAAAATAATCTACTGACCTATAAAAACTAGGCAAACTATCTAACCAATCTTTTTCAGATGCGTACTCTGAGATATCTTTGGGTTTCTTGATTTCAACAAAACTAAGTTCTTTTAATTTATCAATAAGAAACTCACCTTTCCTTCCATCAGGGTAAGATCTGAAATTAACACCAATTGTGATCTTTGGTTTGAATAATTCAGCATCAATGCCATCTGGTATAACCCTGCCACCAACAACTCTTTGATATTTTGGAGATTGCATTACGAGTAGATCACTCTCTCTGGCAGCAATATAGAATTTACTATCATCTGGATGGGTAAATTTTGCTGCGATAATTGTTTTTTGTTTATTAATATTTTTTATGTTTTCAATTAATGCATGAAATAGAACGAAATAATTTATGTCATACGATTCATTATATGTCCCAACATCCCAATTATTTCTATTACAAAGCTCTTCAATGACTCTTCCAACAAGCCACCCAGAAGATTCTGTTGGAACAATATTTACTCTCATTTTAAACTCCAAAATTTAATTAAATGGAGGCTGAGAACGGAATCGAACCGATGTACACGGAGTTGCAGTCCGCTGCATAACCACTCTGCCACTCAGCCGCATATATATTTTATATTAAATTAGGAAAGCCTTATATTTTTTATTGATTTGAGTGAATCATTTAAAATATAAAAGCTTTATTTCCTTAATACACACTCTACCGCTTCTTTGAGACTAGTAACGATATTAATATCTTGATGGTCAATATATTTTGTTAACCCCCCATCAACAAGATAGTTATTTTTAATTCCAGATTTCTTGGATGCTTCTATATCTGAAAGCTTATCTCCGACTGTAAATGAATTTACTTTATCTATTGCATATTTTTCCATCGCCTCAAGAAACATACCAGGGTTAGGTTTTCTATTAAAGCTATCTTTTTTATATTTTTTTATTTTAGAGTCAACATGATAAGGGCAGAAAAATGTATCCAAAACTTCTATTCCCTTCTCTTTTAGGAACTTCAAATACCAAGCTGTAAGATTATTATAGTCTTTCTCACTATAGAGACCTTTTGCTATTCCAGCTTGATTAGTAACAATGATAATTTTATATTGATTGGCATCAAGAAGTTTCATTGCATCAACGACACCTTCTATAAATACAAAATTATCTTTCTTGTAGACATGCCCATAATCAATATTTATAACACCGTCTCTATCTAAAAAAGCTACTTTTAGCATTTCAATTTAAGGAAATAAGGCATTTTCTACTTTGCCACATATAAAGTGTCCAACAATTATATGCATTTCTTGAATTTTATTAGTTTTATCTGATGGAACATTTACTAAAACGTCACATTCTCCTGTCATTTTTCTTGATTCTTTTCCAGTGATGCCAATTACTTTAATGCCTATATCTTTTGCAACTTTTATTGCTTCTAGTACATTCTTGCTATTGCCACTTGTACTTGTTGCATATAGAACATCTCCCTCTGAACCTATGCCTCTTAATTGTCTAGAAAAAACATTATCAAATCCATAATCATTTCCTATTGCAGTAAGTGCTGAGGTATCAACTGTTAGTGAAATTGCAGGCAAAGGGCTCCTATCTTTCAGATATCTCCCCATTAGTTCGGCTGCCAAATGTTGTGAATCTGCAGCAGACCCACCATTACCACAAAAAATAACTTTTTTCTTATTCTTTAAACAATCAATTATAAGTTCAGCTGCATCATTAATTTCTTTATCCTTTTCTTTTAAATTTTCTAAGTTAACTAAAGATTCATTAATGGTTTTAATTAAATCACTCACATCTTCCTCCTAAATTGTCCATGAATAGCACCCCTCCTCAACAAATTGAAAATTTCGAGAATATCCTCCATATTTCTCCAATTTATTGATGATATTAAATTTTTTTTCAGGATCTACAAAAATCATCATAAATCCTCCGCCACCTGCCCCTGAAACTTTTAGAGATTTTACCCCATCCTCATAAAGAATTTTTTCAATTTCTTTTATATTTGAGCTAGCAATACTTGCAGATGTTGCTTTTTTTGCTTCCCATGCATTTTTAAATTCACTTGCAATGCCATCAATATTTCCTTTAAACAGCTCTTTTTTTATCTCAAGTGCTGAACTTTTTACCGAATGCATAGCATTTAGTTTTTTCTCATCAAGTATTGAGTCCATCTGATCTTTAATAATTTTTGCAGAATCTCTGGATGCACCGGAAAAGTATAGAATTAAAGAAGATTCAAGCTCATTAACAATATATCTCCTAATTCTCAATGGATTTACAATAACAGTATTATCTTTTTGAAATTCTATAAAATTAAAACCTCCGAATGTTGCCGCATATTGATCTTGTTTTCCTCCAATTAATTTGCAATCTTCTCTTTCAATTTGATAAGCAAGTTTTGCAATATCATATTCACCGAGAGGCAGCGTTAAATGCTGTTTGAGTGCTTCTATCATCGAAACAACAATAGTTGATGATGAACCCAAACCACTTCCAGGCGGAACATCGCTATAAGTTGAAATTTTAATTGGAAAGAGTTTGCCTGAATTATACTCGTCAATAACTCGTTTTAGCGCAGCATGATGCAGAGGCAAGGTAGGACATGCATCAGTAAATTCATCCAAAGCAAACTCTTCTTTAACTCCTAAATCTAATGCCTCAAATATTATTTTTTCTTCATTGAGTTCATCAGTGAGAAAAGTATGAGCGTAGAGATTTATTGTTGCATTTAAAACTAATCCACCATACTTATCTGAATAACCAGAAACATCAGTACCACCGCCTGCAAGTCCAAGCCTCAAGGGAGCTTTGCTTCTTATTTTCATTATCTATTTAATGGAATCCTTCCATTTTTTATTTGCTCCCGCCAGTGATCTAAAAGGTCCTTAAGCATTTCTTTAACAGATATTTTTGGTTCCCAATTAATAAAGTTCTTAATTTTCGAGTTATCAAACATCTGATAATCAGCATCAATTGGTCTAAGCCTATCTACATCCTCTTTATAAGTAATGTCATCTTTTTTACTGAGATCAATAAGCAAGTCAATAACTTCGGTAAGTTGAAAAGCCTCATCTCCAGCAATATTAAATGTTTCCCCATTTGGTATTAGTCCTTCATTACATTTTTTGAGAAGCAAAAAATAGGCCCTAACCGCATCTCGAGTATCTTGAAATGTTCTTGTGCTATTAAGATTCCCAACTTTAATTACTGGTTCTTGAAGACCAGCCTCAATTAAAGCAATTTGTTTTGCAACAGTGCTTTCAAAAAATACATCGCTTCGCCTTCTTCCTGAATGCGTTCCCATCCTAGTGATAAATGTTTTAAGTGAATAAGCTTCACCGTAGAATTGGCCTAAATAATCTGTTCCAATCTTGCTAATGCTATATGGACTTGCCCCATGAAAATTTGTGTTTTCATCAATTGGTATGCCTTTTTTTGCTTTGCCATAAACCTCACTTGATGAGCATACATGTACTGCTGGATCATAACCTGTTGATTCCTTAAGCAGCTTACAACTTTCAAGTACATTTGCAGTTCCAATTATATTTGTTTGGAGTGTTTCTAAAGGCACATCAAAGGAAGTTCTTGGAAAGGATTGAGCTCCTAAATGAGAAATGAAATCTGGACGAATACGATCAATAATATTATAGATTGAGCTAAAATCATTTAAGTCACCATATTCAATATGAACCCTGTCTTTTGCATTAATTTTTTCAGTTAGATGATATATGTTATCAAGTGGTTCTTGCCATCTCATCAAGCCAAAAATTTCTAGTTTGGTATTCTCATAGACATAATCTGCTAACTGGGATCCTACTTGACCAGTGAACCCTGTAATTAAAATTTTTTGTTTCATATTTTTTTTAAGTAGGTATTTATACTTTCAGCAGGCCGACCAAGCACTGAATCAAAATAATTAGAACCCATATTTATTGTTTTTGCTCTAGACATCCAAAAATCATCTGGAGCATCTTCACAATTTAATATTAGATCATGAAATAGATTTTTTTTGTACATTTTTGCAATATCTACGCGACTTAGAAGTTCTGGACCACAAAAATTTACAGACTTATAGACTTCATCATATCTGTACAATCCTTGAACTACATCATTAATTGTTACAGCCCTTCTTCTTAATCCATTGTAAATTATCTTATTTTCTTTGGGGTTATTAGATAAATAGTTTGAAAACTTATCAGAACCTAAAACATAGGAAAATCTTGCTATAAAAAAGTTCTTATCCTGTTCAAATTTATTTTCAACCTTACTTTTATAGTAGCCATAATTACCACTGGGATTATGTCTTGAATTTTCATTAACCTCATCAAGACTATCAGGGTACACTGCGTCAGTTGAAGCAAATATTAGCTTGCATCTTTTGCTCAGGATTTTTTCAATCAAGATTGAAGTATTCGTATAGTTAATCTTTTTTGCATGTACTGGATTGTTTTCACAGTAGTCTGGAGAGCTTTTTGATGCGAATAGATATACTACATCACCATCTTCGATAATGCTTTCGAGTTCAGTAAATTTTTCATTCTCTAAGTCTAAACTTATGTCAGAGTTTGATCTTGAGCATGTTATTGGTTTTTCACCTTTTTTTATTAAGAATTTTTTAAAATTTGAACCAATAAAACCAGATGCGCCTACAATTAATTTTTTCATTACGAATTATTTAGATCAATACGAATAGTCATCTTTCTTAAAAGGGCCATTAATATCTATGTCTATATATTTAGCTTGGTTTTTAGTTAATTTAGTTATGGTTCCACCAAAACCCTCTACCATGAGAGATGCGACTTCTTCATCAATCTTTTTTGGTAGTTTCTTCACATAAATTTCTTTATTGATGCCTTTTGGGGAAGCAAAGCCCTGTTTAAATAGATAAATTTGAGCTAAAACTTGGTTGCAGAATGATCCATCCATAACCCTGCTAGGGTGTCCAGTGGCTAAAGCTAAATTTACTAATCTTCCTTGAGCTAGTAAAAGAAGGTAATCATCTTTGCCTCTAATAATCTTATGAACTCCATCTTTAATCTCAACCCACTCATATTTTTTTAAGTATGCAACATCAATCTCATTATCAAAATGGCCAATATTACATACAACGCAAGATGATTTTAAGGCGTCTAACATATGTTTATCTAAAACATTTATGTTTCCTGTTGTGGTAACAACTAAATCAAATTTTTTAAGCAAATCTTCGTCTAAGCCCTTGCCATTAGCTGTTACTTTTCCATTTTTATAAGCTGATACTACCTCATATCCATCAAAACATGCTTGCATTGCGCAAATTGGATCAACTTCACTTACGCTAACTATCATTTTTTGCTGTGATAGAGATTCTGCAGATCCTTTTCCAACATCACCATAACCTATAACTAAAGCTTTTCTTCCAGATAAAAGCATATCGGTTGCTCTTTTTATTGAATCATCAAGACTATGCCTACATCCATATCTATTATCATTCTTAGATTTAGTTATAGAATCATTTACATTGATAGCTGGAACTTGGAGCTGTCCTTCACTAAACATTGATTCAAGTCTTTTGACGCCCGTAGTAGTTTCTTCAGACACTCCATGAATATTTTTCAGCATTTGTGGATATGATTTGTGTACCTTAAGTGTTAAATCACCGCCATCATCTAAAATAAGATTTGCGCTCCATGGTTTGTCATTTTTTAAAATTGTTTGTTCTATACACCACTCATATTCTTCTTCCGTTTCTCCTTTCCATGCAAAAACAGGTATTCCTCTAGCTGCTAATGCTGCTGCAGCATGATCTTGTGTTGAAAAAATATTGCATGAAGACCATCTTACTTCCGCTCCTAAGTCTACTAACGTTTCTACAAGAACAGCAGTCTGAATTGTCATATGAATACAACCCATTATCTTTGCCCCTTTTAATGGTTTTGTTTTTTTATATTTGTTTCGTAAAATCATTAGTCCTGGCATTTCATTTTCTGCAAGACTTATCTCCTCACGACCATATTTAGCTAACGTAATGTCTTTTACTTTAAAATCATTTTTCATCATTATTTCCTTCAAAATAGCTATGTCTTTCTATATCTGCTTCATCAGTTTGATCACCATACTGTATTTCAAAAATTTTACAGTCCTCATTGAACGGATTGAATATTTGATGCCATTCATTCCTTTTTACACAAAATGTATCATTTGCATCAAGCTTAATTTCTTTTAGATCAGAGAGTTCCCCTGAAGAAAAATTTACATTACATTTTCCTTCAGAAATAAACCAAACTTCGTCTCTCTTGAAATGTCTCTGAAGGCTCATTCCTTTTTTTGATTTTACATTCAGTTCTTTAAATTTTATATTTTTGTCCTGATATAGAGTTGAAAAGCTTCCCCATATTCGTTTTTCCGTATTGGCATTCCATTTCTTAAGAATACTGCTACTGGAATTAATTTTGTTATCTCCACCAACTCCAAAAAGAAATTTAACATTATCTACTTTCATTTCAGTAATGTTATTTTTATCTCTATCACCACCATTACAAAAAATAATCTCATCATCTGGATATAAATTTTTAACTTTTAAAATTGCATTAGTGGCAGAACCTGAAATATCATCCTCAAAATCTATTACACTGTCTACCATTACAAGGTTTTCAATAATTTTCTTTCTTTCTTCAAATGACATAAATGGTTTTCCTTTTTTTCTAACAAGCCATTCATCGCTATTAAGTGCAACTATCAAAAGATCGCTATGTGATTTAGCTGATTCAAAATAAGCAATATGTCCACTATGTATTGGGTCAAAACCACCACTAACAATTGAAATTTTCATCAAAATTCCTCACTAAAATCTTTAAAAAATCTACTTCTTTTTTGGTGAAGATTAAATTTTGTACTGTATGACTTACAAAACATAAAGATTTGTTTAAGCTTAAGTTTTAAAAAAGTGTTTTTTGAAAAGGTTAATGAATTGTAAGCATATGAATCCTTTGCTGAGCTTAGTTTAAACCTTTTTCTTGCCACATACTCAGGCATATTATGGCAGTAAATTAAAATTTCTATTGCCTCTTTTACTTGTTTTTCATTTGAAACTTCAAAATCTTGTAAATACCTAAGAAGATTAAGACCTAACTCAACTTCTTTTAAGCAATTTACTTTTCTGGCATCTTCTAGGACTTTATCATCAATTATATTTTTGAATTGTAACAAATCACATAGAAATATTGGCCCTATATTAAGCTTACCTTTCCTTATGGCATGGTAACAGCAATGAATAAAAGCAAAGTTTACACTTGGAACACTCACCTTAAGATCAAAAATTTTCTTTTCTCTTCTGCTTTGCATTAGTTTTTCTGCCAGGTGATCAGAATTTTTAACTTCTGGATATCTTTTGAGCCTATGATGAATTTCAAAAGCAGTGCCAAATTTATCCATAAGAATTGGTGCCTGATGAGAGTAGCTAAAGTTAAATTTTTTTAATTTATCTATTTTTGAATTTAAAAATGAATATCCACTTGTAAGCATTAAATTTATAATTCTAAAAAAACTAGCCTCTTCAACTAATACATCAATATCTCGCATTGTGCGCATAGTAAAATTTGGGTAAGCAAAATTTGCCATATATGAGCCCTTTAAAAGACAAACATCAATATTGTTGGCATTAACTAATTTTAAAAAGGATTTGAGTGATGCTTGATTTTGTAAAGCTTTCTTTTGAGTCAGTAACAACTTTTCTCTAAAATCTTGATCATTCATTGCAAATTTAAAATCTTTGCAAGGCTTTCCCAAAAAAAAACTGGCTGTTCTAGTGTCTATACAATAATTTAAAAAGGATTGTTTTGATTCTTCATCTTCTAAAACGAGGCTGTATGTTTTTAACTTAGATATGTAATTTTCAACTAGTGACATTTTAAACCTTCTGTTTATTCTAACTGCTATGAGATTAATATTTCTATCTTTTCATTCCTTTCTTGATGTCTGTTTGGTGCATTGAACACATTATAAAAATTAACTTCATTATCAATGTTCAGAATTCTATTAATTACTTGTTCATCAAATTTTTTATCACTTAAAAGCGGTAGAGATTTAAATGAATTTTTAAAAATTAATGGTAAGGACTTCTTTTTTGTTATGTTTGTAATTTCACATATATCACTCGTAGTACTATTCAATATAAAAATATTTTTAATTTTTTGTGGTGAATCAAGAAATTTGTTTTGATCTATGAATAACCCCTTCCTCTTTCTTTTATCAGAATTAAGCTGATAAGTTTCCTGAAATTTGTTATTTATAAATTCGTCAGACAATTTTATAAATGGCATAGATGGCTGAACAAAATTTTCCTCTGTAATTGTACATACATCCTCTGATAGAAATTTAAAATCCTTATCAATTAACTGATATGCTAAAACTGATTTACCCATTCCACTTTTGCCAATAAATAAGGAGGCATTACCATTTTTTGATACTACTGAAGCATGTACCACAAGATTGTTGTTATACATTAAGCAATATCCTATGGGCAGACTCAATAAGACACGCAAAAAATCGTGATCCGAACAATGTCTTGACTTTTTATACTCAATTTTCTCTTTGGTTATATTGAATATTCCGATTTCCTTTCTATAAAAAAGCGTATTCATGCCAGTAGCGTGAGTAAATATATCCTGACTATAATTTTGAAGTGGAAGCTTTAATGCTTCATTATTTATAATGCTTACATTAGCTAAAAATTCTTCATTTAATGTTTTGTTTTTATTTAAAAGGAATATTGGAATATCTGAATCAATCTGCAGACCAAAAGCGCTGTACAGATGCATCAAGGAAAAAAATATTAAGTAGTTAAGTCGTTAACAGCAAACTGATCGCCTGCACCAAAGGTTTTTGGATCTGAGCCCGGGGCACCGCCTTTTATAAGGTCTTTGGCCTCACCAAGCTCCTTAATTACCGGTTCAATCCAGTCTTTTTTATTTTTTTGTGTCATAAATTTATACTCAATGACGAATATTAGACCATAATTTAAGATTATTCAATGTTTTTTAGCCATTGCGAAAGAGAATATACCTGAAAAATAAGCTGTGAATTATCCTCAACTTTCACCCCATCACCAAAAGGTCTAAGCACTTTTTGCACAAAAAAATTAATATCTATGTAGTCATCAACTGGTGAGTCCTTAATATCTCTAAGGATAATATCTTCATTTTTCTTCAAATAATTGACAACTAAAGGACTAATGTTTGCTTTAGTAAACCTATTTTTAACAATAGATGGAAGATAATCTTTGAGCGCTTCTCTGTAGTAGTATCTACTTATTCCGTTGTTAATACGAAATTTTCCAGGGACACTCAAACAAAATTCCATAACTCTTTTATCAAAGAAAGGGTACCTTTCCTCAACGCCACAATAATTTTGATCTTGGTCTGCACATTCTAAACCTAGATCCCAAACAGGCCACTCAAGAGTTCTTAAATGGTATTTTTGAACAGGCTCTATATTTTTTTTATTTTTATAATCTATAAGATTATTGGAAATATCTTTATATTTGTAATTTTTATTTGATCTTCTAAGCAGACCATATCTCACATTCATTTCTGAGTTTTGTCTTAATGAATAGTATAAGTTTGTAATGTTTGGAATATGCTGCTTTAAAACATAATGCTTAAGAATAAAAAAATAAGATTTATTCTTATGAAAGGCTTTGGCTTGCCTGCATAATTCAATCAATTTGAATTTATTACCTAACTCAAAAAAATATTCAAAACCGTATGATAGAACGGAGTCACCATCGAAACCATCAAAAAGAACCTTTTCATTACAGGATTTTGCTTTTTTTAAAATTTCAACTTCAAAATATCTATTGAGATGAGGAGTGGTTTGACTGAAATATTCATTTATATAATTTAATGGATTAATAGATGCTGCATCTAAATGGATTTCTTCGCTTTTAATAGAGTATTTTTTTAATACTGCTTCGATAAATTTTGATTCATCTGTTTTTTTAAAATCATAATGATCAAGATTCTTAAAATATGCTGAATAAGCTGTAAGATTAGTGTTGAAATTTTTTGCTAATAAAGATGTTATGCCGCTAGAATCTACTCCACCACTCAACTTTGATCCTACTCTCTCAAGACCATAGATCTGATCTTCAATAACTTCATTAAATATATCTTCAAATGCATTGGCACATTCTTCTAGAGTTGAAAATTTACTTAATTGATAAGGGTTTAATGAAAAATAATTTTCGCTTGTAATCTTTTTATGATTTACCTCAATAATCTCAGATCTATTAAGTTTATATATATTCTCATAAAAAGTTTCATTTTTTTCACCGTAAAGTGTTTTAAGATGATCTCTAACTCTGGCCTTATTAATCTTAAGCTTGTGTGTAATAAATCTTGAAATTAAAGAAATTTCATTTGAAAAAATAAAATAGTTTTCACTTAAATGATAATAAAGTGGTTTTGACCTAATATGATCACTGCAGCAAATTAATTTTTTAGAAATTTTATTAAAAATGATAATAACGAAAGACCCATTTAAAGAATTTAGAAATTTTTTGCCTTTAGCTTTAAAGCCTATTCTTAAAAGATCTACATCAGAAACAAACATTTCATTTGATTCTATTTTTAACTCTTTTCTTAAAGCCCTGATATTGTCAATTCTCCCGTTTATTACAAAGTAATTATTTGTATCTGGGTCATATAAGATATGCTTTTTTTTCAGATCTTCTTTTCTGTGAGCCACGAAGTGCTTCAATAAATAAAAATCATTTTCCTTAACTTTTTCAATACCATCGAAGATATAATCTTTTAAATTGCCAGCATGCTTCTCAAAATTATGAAAATGTTCTTCATTATTTTTATAGCTTATGATTCCTGATACAAAACTCATGGTGTAATTTCAATTAATTTTTTTATTTGCTTCAGATTTATAGGATTTGTGTGATATGTATTATTTCCACACTCAACCCAACTATGTGAATGAAAATCTTTATTTGTTTCATGAAAACCTATTGATAACTTCGCTTTAAAGCCTTTTCTTGTTAGCAAAATATAGATGACGGATGATGATGTTAGGCAATTATTAATATTAAACTTTGTAAAGACAGAATTTAAGGCAAGCCTGATTTCATTTTGATTATAAAATTTTTGATGGGATAATCTTTTTTTTTCTAAATAATTAATTAAATACTTGAATGAAAGAAGGTACTTTATGGCTAGTACAGTAATTAATGTTTTAAGAATAAAAATAATTAAGATTACTTTTTTCAATTTTTTGGGGAAATAATTTTCTGCTTTTGTGCAGAATCTATAAATAAATGAACTTGATTAGATATTTCACTTTCACTTTGTTCATAGCTTTCATGAAGCTTCTGGACTATCTCAATAATATCTAAGTTTTCTTTAAGACATTGTATTATTTCAGCTGCAATACAATTCAACTCTAAATATTTACCTGTTTCAACATTTAATACTAATAACCCATCTTCAAAATCAGATAAAATGCACGATTCATTCAATTTAAACTTCATAATTAGTAATTTGTAAGTTGGCCTTTCATCCTCGCCATTCTAAGTGATAATTTCATCAAAAAGAAGCCGCTAATTAAAAAGATTAACGCGTAGCAAAGGAGTATCAGTAATTTTTCTCCAACATTTATGAATTGAAACCCAGTTTGAAAGTCTCTTAATATATCCAGTAAAATTTTTATTGGCATAAGCTCTGAAACAAATTGTACATAGTAAGGAAAAACTGTTGGTGGAAAGAAAACTCCACCAATACTTGATGACAGAAAGAAATAAATATAAAGAATCGGATTTCCTCTTTTGAATAATACTGTTATGGACGCAGCCATCAAACCAATCCCAATAATTACGGCAATATAAAGCGTAATAATTAACATTAGATATGGCAGGTTATTTATATCAAAAATATTCTGGCCTGAAATAAAGCTGGCAAGAAAAATGTATATAAAAAACCTTATAAGAGCCATGAATATCCCAAATGGATAACTCAAAATAAGTATCTTCAAATCAGAGTGATGCGAAGAAAGAAGACTGTCAATAACGCCAGTTAGTTGATAATCTCTTATTTCATTATTCAATCTATTAATGACTACTACACTGAGGTCTGTTGCAGCTACACCGTATATTACATACATATAGTAACTTCCGTTTAGATATGGGTTAGGTGAAGAATCAACTAGTTTAGAAAAATAGAAAAAAAGAATAGCATTCATAATGATTCCGAAAAATGTTGTGAATAATAAGAGCTTATAGCTTGCAAATATTTTCATATCCCTAATAAAAAAAGTTTTTATTAGAATTAGGTTCGCTGATAATTTATCCATCATTTAAAAATTCCTCTGCATGTATTTTCTTTGCCATAATGTCTTCAATAATTTCTGAATCATGGCTTGCCCAAAACACTATTATTTTTTGGTTTTTATTTAAAAGCTCTTCAAGCTTTAGCTTAAAAGTTTTTTTAAATTCTTGATCTGTGGAACTTAGCGCCTCATCAAATATAATAATTTTTGATTTTTTTAAGAATCCTCTACATATATTTACTTTCTGCTTCTGACCTTGAGAAAGATCCATAAACTTCTTGTCTTTCAGATCACTTATACCCAGCTCATCCATCAATAAACTTATATTCATGTTGTCCGTGGTGTTAAATAGGTTGTTAAAAAAAGCTAGGTTATCAAAAACAGACAACCTCCAATAAAAACTTCGATCGTTGGTTCCTATATAAGCAACATCACCATTAATAAGTCTGTGGCCATTGAATAATAGCTCGCCCTCATCTGGCAATATATCACCAGACAAAATCTTAAAAAAAGTTGTTTTTCCACTTCCATTAGAACCTTCAATATAATTAAAAGTACTTAGTTCGATTTCTTTTGTGAATTTTTTAAGAACTATGTTTTTTTTGTTCTTTTTTAAATTAAAAGATTTTGAAATTTTTTTAATTGAAAGCATTTAAAATGTACCTTATTGAACTATATTGTAATAAACATATGCATAGTTACGAAGTTTTATCCAAAGAACCAATAATTGTTTTATCAGATGAATTTCTGGATAAAGAGGATTGTCAAAGAATTTTAAACCTGCAAATAAAATTAGAAAATTCCACTACCGCAATGAATAAAATAAAAGATTATAGAAAAAGTTTAGTCACATTGGTTGATGAAGAAAATGATGTAATAAAAAAGGTTAAGAAAAAAATCGTTAAATCATTTGGTCTGGATAGTAATGGTATGGAAAAATTACAATTACAAAAATATCCAGAAGGGGGATATTATAAAGAACACTTTGATGCAAAATCAGAAGACCATTACCAGAAAGATAAATCTTTCTCTCAAAGAAAGTACTCCATCATCATTTATTTAAATGATGACTTTATTGGCGGGGAAACTGTTTTCCCCAAAAAAAATATATCTGTAAAGCCTTTGCAAGGCAGGCTGTTATTATTTTCAAATATGTTGAATGAAACTAATTATGTACACCCCTTTTCTTCACATTTATCCAATAAAATTGCTGAAGGTGAAAAATGGATTTTATCTACATGGCACCATTCCTTTTCAAATGAAGTTAGAAAGATTGCCTTAAATAATGGAGACTAAGTTCAGAATTAAATAGTTATATTTGAAGTTGTAGTCCGCTATGTTCCATCGAGACTTACAACGATAAACTTCATAGGTCTTTTACTTCTTCCCACTTGAAACCATGATTTTCTCTGCCAAAGTG
>CESF01021459.1_pt1 | contig 15407 bp, 15 predicted proteins | sample 356331 | NCBI WGS metagenome assembly CESF01 (sample SAMEA2621779, study PRJEB7988) | marine metagenome | biome: marine biome (ENVO:00000447); feature: surface water layer (ENVO:00002042); material: "saline water (ENVO:00002010), including plankton (ENVO:xxxxxxxx)" | depth 5 m
ACTTCAGATGAAAGAATAAGAAAGATTGACTCTATATCTAATGGTTTTATCTATATGGTAAGCTCTTCTAGTATAACTGGATCAAAAAATTCCTTTAGGCCTGACCAAATAAATTATTTTGAAAGAATTAAAAAAATGAATCTAAAAACTCCTAGAATAATTGGTTTTGGAGTTGGAAACAATCAGACATTTAATACTGTCGTAAAATATTCTAAGGGAGCTATAATTGGATCTGCATTTATTAAGAATCTACATGAACATGGAATTAATTCAATTAGCTCATATATAGACTCAATTAGATAAAATGGATAAAAAAGAGAGAACAAATTTTACATACATTAAAAATATCTTTGAATCAATTTCTAGTGAATATGATTTTATGAATGATCTAATGACTTTTAAGAATCATTCTAAATGGAAAAAAGAAGTAGTTGAAATTGCAATAGATTCATCTCCAAAAAAAATTCTTGATATTGCAACAGGTACTGGAGATATTGCGATAAAGCTTTGTAAAATAAAAGGGTCAACTATTGAAGCAGTTGATGTATCTGAGAATATGCTTAAAATTGCTCACAATAAAATTGAAGAGCTAAAAATTAATAATATTAACCTTAAAACATGTGAAGCTGAGAATCTAGTTTTTGATGATAATCAGTTTGATATAATATCTATTGGATATGGAGTTAGAAACTTTACTAATCTTGATAAAGGGTTATGTGAAAGTTACAGAGTTTTAAAAAAAAATGGAAAGCTTATAATTCTTGAAACTTCAATTCCAGAAAATCCAATAATTAAAATACTATATAAACTAATAACCACTATATATATTCCTATTATTGCTTTTATCTTCTCTAAAAAAACAAAAGCATATCTTTATTTATTAAATTCTACAAAAAAATTTCCTCCAAGAAAAAAGTTTCTTGAAATACTAAAAAAGACAGGTTTTAAGAAAATTGAAACAAGGAAGAAGCTTTATGGAGCTTCTACTATTTACATAGCTTTAAAATAATTTATTCCCAAACTCTTTTTAAAAAAGAAATAAAATTTTTATTCATCACTTTCTCTATATCATTTTCTGAGAATCCTATTTTTTTTAACATTAATGGAACTTTTTGTAAGTCAGCAATTGTATCAATATCAGTTGGGGTTTGCTCTATACCAAATGCACCATCTAGATCTGTTCCAATTCCTACATGGTTTGAATTACCAGATAATTGACAGATATGGTCTATATTTTCAATCATTTGATTTAGTGTCACTCCCATAGTCTCTGGAGTAGATTTACCTCTTATCCAATTTGGTACCATCATCCATGCATCAAGAGGAACTCCTATTACTCCATCTCTTCTTATAATTTCTTTAATCTGATCATCTGAAAATTGTCTATTATGGTTTACAAATTTTCTACAGTTGTTATGGCTTGCCCATAAATTTCCATTATATATTTCTATGGTTTCCCAAAAACTAGTATCACTTAAATGAGTTACATCAAGTATTAAATTTAGCTCTTCAATTTTTTTAACCAACTCTTTACCTTTTTGCCCAATACTTCCATTTGAATCAGTTCCATGTGCATAAACACCTGGACCATAATGTGCTGGTCCAATTGCCCTTAGGCCTAACATATATGACTTTTCTAGATAATCAATATTAACAATTGAATCTGCACCTTCAAGACTCAAAATATATCCAATTTGTTTCTTTTTTGTTTCTTTTTGCCAATTTTCTATTTGATTATCTAAAGTATTTAAATCATAGATTTGATACATTTCACCATTTTTCTCCATCTCTTTATACCAACTCAGCTGACCTTGTGTTTGAGCCCATGCTTGCTCCATAGAACTCCAACCATGAGGATTGATTTTATTTTTTATACCTGCAATTTGTGTAGCTACACATATTCCAATATTTCCTTTACGCATTGCATCTAGAGAAACGGTATTTTTTCCCCTATCAGGTTTATCTGCCATTCCCTTCTCGCTCTCTCTTATTTGGTAAACACTTTTGGTTAAGTCTCTGTTCCATTCTATAGCATTCATAGCTAGGTCAAGATGTGCATCAAAAATAAACATAGATTAAATTTATATCATATTATCTCTAGCAGAGACTTTCCATTCGCCTATAACTTCACCTTCATCTACAGTTAGAACCTTACTAAATTTTGGAACAGTTGGACAGATATGAGAAGGTATAGAGTAACAAATCATACCAACAGGATATTTATCTGATTCATTACACTTTACAACCAAATGTTCTTCACTATGACCTATCTGTTCAGTATTTTTTAAATTAAGAAAACTCAATCTTGGAAAGTCCATTTCAGATGCAACAGATTTATGCCCAAGATTAATACATAACAAATCCTTAGATGGTTTACTTATTATACTTCCAATTAAAACAGCAGAATGAATAAATTTTAAATCTTCAAATGCAGTTCCATATCGATCATCCCATAGCAACGAGGTGCCAGGGCTTACTTCAACGTTCTCTCTTTTAGCATGAATAGGAAAGGTAGGAGTACCTCCTGCAACAATTTTATCAATTAGAATTCCTTTTTTTTCTATATTTTTTTTTAGATCCAAAACATGACTAAAAGCGTTATCACAGACATGCTTACGTTCAGAATAATCAGATTCTCTTATATGACCATCATATACATGAAGACCTTTTGCATTTAAATTTGAAGCTGAAGCAATTTTTTGAAAGATACTACAAGCTTCATTATTTGGTTCTACCCCTGTTCTATTCATTCCATTATTAATATCAAGCCATATAGATACAGATATTTTTTTCTCTTTAGCTCTATTATTAATTTCATTTAATGAATATTCGTTATCGACAATTGTGGAAAAAATTGATTCAGGGTATATCTCAATTAGACTAATAAATCTAGATATGTTTTTTCCAGTAGGTTGGATTGCGAGAAGTATGTCTTTGGCCCCAGATTTAGCAAGAAGTTCAGCTTCAGTAATAGTCGCACATTTGAATTTATTAATACCATTATCAATTTGCATTTTTATTATTTCAGACATTTTATGCGTTTTGATATGAGGTCTAAGGGATTCAGTTCCTCCAGCAATTTCAATCATTAATTTAATATTATGAAGAATTCTTTTTGGAAAAACAACTAAGCTTGGAGTACTAATTTCATAAGTATTTTCAAGTTTAAACCAGTCTTCTTTCATTATTATGATTTAGTTTAATTCAAACATTGCTTCAATTTCAACAGGTATGCCACCTGGTAGAATCATTCCTACAGCACTTCTGACACCTATTCCATTATCGTTTCCAAAAACATCAGCCATTAATTCACTAAATCCATTTATAACAAAGGGGTGGTCTTCAAAATTTTTATCACTATTTACCATACCAAGTACTTTGACTACTCTTTTGATTTTGTCTAAATCTCCATAATGTGTTTGAATAGTGGACAACATTGTTAATCCAACTTGCCTTGCAGCTACCTTCCCTTCCTCTTTTGTCAAGTTGTCTCCAAGTCTACCTTTTATAAGATTCCCATCCATTTTAACAGGACCTTGGCCTGAAACATATAAAAATTTTCCAACGACTAAAACAGGTTTATATACACCAGCAGGTTTTGGAGCTGGTGGAAAATTAATTTTCAATTCTTTTACTTTTTCTGATGGTAAGTTTTTCATTTTTTATATAAATATATTTAATATTAGCACACCTATTAATCCAGTTATTCCAACGATAGTCTCCATTACCGTCCATGTTGATAAGGTCTCTTTTACAGTTAGATTAAAATACTCTTTAAACATCCAGAATCCAGCATCATTAACATGAGACAGCATCAGGCTTCCAGAACCAATAGCTAAAACCATTAACTCAGGACTTATATCAGAGTTTGAAATTAGTGGAAGTACAATTCCAGCAGCTGTTAAGCCTGCAACTGTTGCTGATCCAACACAAACTCTAATAACTGTTGCAATTAGCCAGGCAAGAATTAAAGGTGATATTTGTGAGCCATCTAATAATGATCCTATATAATCACTTACTCCACTATCAATTAAAATTTGTTTTAAAGCTCCTGCTCCAGATATAATTAGTAAGATCATCGTAATGCTTGAAACAGAGGATGAAATAGATCCCATTAATTCTTTCATCTTTTTTTTGCGAGATAATCCTAGCGTATAAATAGCTACTAATACAGAAATTAACATTGCAATCACTGGATTTCCAATAAATTCAATTATTTCTTTTAGCATAGAATCTCGTTTATAGACAATTGTAAAAACTGAAGAAAATATAATTAGTATAACAGGAAGTAAAGCAGTAAATATACTTACTCCCATACCTGGCATTTCTTCATCTCTTAATACAACAGGGTTATAGAATTCCTTTAATGGTGTAGCATTTATATTTTTAATCGTTCTAGAAAATAAAGGTCCTGCAATAATTATTGATGGAATCGCAACAATAATACCATACAGTAAGGTCTTTCCAATATCTGCATTAAACATACTTGAAATAGCAGTAGGAGCAGGATGAGGAGGAAGAAATCCATGAGTCACAGATAAAGATGCAAGCATAGGTAAACCAACATATATTAATGGTAAACCTGAAGAAGCTGCAACAGTAAAAACTAGAGGAATTAAAATCACAAAACCTACAGAATAAAACATTGGAACACCAACTATAAAACCTGCAACTACAACTGCCCACTGGATATATTTAATTCCAAAGCTAGCGATCAACTTTGATGTAATTCTTTGAGCCGCTCCACTATCAGCAACTAGTTTTCCAAGCATGGCTCCAAAACCTAGAATTAAAACTAAAAAACCTAATGTGTCTCCAATTCCTTTTTGAATTGATTCTACAATACTCTGCAACTGCATTCCTTGAAATAAACCAACAAAAATGCAAACAGTTATAAATGAAATAAAAGCATCCAGCTTAAATCTTGCTATTAAAACAAATAACAACAATATTCCAGAAATAATAATTAGTAATGGCATTTTATGTTTTTGATCTTAATGATTTAATTGTTTCTAGGGTTTTTTCAACGTTTTCCTTTAGTAAGTTATAATTCTTATCAGATAGAATATCTTTAGATATAAGTTTAGAGCCAATACCAACACATGTGATTCCTGAATCAAACCATAATTTTAGATTATCATATTCCATTGAAACTCCTCCAGTTGGCATAACTGAAGTCCATGGTTGAGGACCCTTTATACTTTTTACAAATCCAGGTCCCAAAACATCAGCAGGAAATAATTTAATTAGTTCACAACCAAATTCTTCAGCAGTTGCAATTTCAGTAAGCGAACTACATCCTGCAGACCACATTAATTTCCTACGATTACAGATTCGAGCAATATCCTCTCTAAAAACAGGAGTTACAACAAAGTTTGCTCCTGCTAACATATACTGAGATGCTGCTTTTGCATCAGTTATAGAGCCTACACCTACTATCATTCCAGGTAACTCTGAAATAGAATATTTAATTATTTCTGAAAAAACTTCAAGTGCAAAATCACCTCTATCTGTGAATTCCATAAGACGAGCACCTCCATCATAACATGCTTTAAGTACATCTTTAGCCACTGATATATCTTCATGATAAAAAAGAGGCACCATTCCAGTATCTTCCATCTTTTGTATTACTTGAATTCTTGAATATTGAGCCATTTTATAATTTATCTATTTACTCTTCCTGAAGCATCTCCTTCTAAAAGTTTTTCAACTTCCTCAATTGAAACAAGGTTTATATCACCTTTGATTGTATGTTTCAAACAAGATGCAGCTGCCGCAAAGTCTAATGATTTTTGATCATCATTTGGGTAATTTAAAAAACCATAAATTAGACCACCCATAAAGGAGTCTCCACTTCCAACCCTATCGACGATATTAGTTATATTATACTGATTACTTTTTAGTAATTTTTTACCGTCGTATAATACACCACTCCATTTATTATGAGATGCAGAGATTGAACCTCTCAAAGTGATAACTACTTTCTTTGCTTTTTTAAACTTTTTCATTAATTGTTCGCATACAGATTTATAAGATTCTTGTTTAATATTATTTCCATCAGTTTTTACATCAATGTCTTTTGGCTTGATACCAAAGTACATATTAGCATCTTCTTCATTCCCCATTATAACATCACAATATGAAGTTAGTTTAGTCATAATTTTTTGATAATCCCCTGAATATCTCCATAACTTTGATCTGTAGTTCAAATCTGTTGAAATTGTTATTCCCATTTCATTAGCAATTTCAATAGCCTCAAGACATACATCAGCAGCATTTTTTGAGATTGCTGGTGTGATACCAGTCCAATGGAACCATGAAGCTTCATCAAAAATTTTTTTCCAATTTATCATTCCTAGCTTAATTTCAGAGATTGAAGAATTTTCTCTATCATATATTACTTTACTACTTCTGTTTACAGCACCAGTTTCAAGAAAATAAATACCTAGTCTGTCTCCTCCAAAAATGATATTAGTAGTTCCTACATTTCTTTTTCTCAGCTCCATAATAGCGCATTCTCCAATATCAGATTTAGGTAATCTAGTTACAAATTCAACTGGTATTCCGTAATTTGCAAGTGAAACTGCTACATTTGATTCTCCACCTCCATAATTAATATCAAAACTATTTGTTTGTGACAAACGCAAAAAACCAGGAGGCGATAATCTCATCATAATTTCTCCAAAAGTCACAACTTTTCTCATCAGCTAGTTTTATTATTTAGCTTTAATATAATCATAATAATGTTATTGTTTTATATAAGAAATTGAACTAATTAATTTTTATTTCATGAGATCCAAAATAGTTTCTTTGAGCTTGAATTAGTTTAGTACTTAGAGAAGAACTTGAAATCTGATTAAAATAATTTAATGCTTCATTAAAACATGGTAGCGATATATCATTTGTTAATGACGTATTTAAAATATTAATTAATCCAGGTTTAAGCTCATTAAGATTATTAAATATGTTTGTATCATCCAAAATATTATCAACTAAATAGTCATTGAGTAATGTATTGATAAGGTTTGATTTAATTATGCTTCCATTTGACCATACATTTAATGCATTTGAAATACTGATATTCCATCCATAGCTTTTGTTTGCAGAATCCATTAATAAAAAAGCTTGAAAATAATTTATTAATCTACAAAACCTATATGCATTGGCTAATGATTCAAAGTCTATATCGTATTCTTTTTTATCTTCTTTAATCAATTTGTTAGCCTTTGATCTTGTGTTATTATCGTTGGATATAAACCTTGAGTCGATTGCTGAATTTAGCATACTAACTGAGCACCCAAGATCAATTGCATGTTTTAACATCCATCTTCCAGTACCATTATCATCAGCCATGTCATCAATTCTATCTAACAGATAACTATCATCTGTCTTTTCAGAAAGTTTTAATAAAGATATTTCTAACAGGTAACTGTTTAAATCTATATCATTCCATTTTTTAAAAATTTTTGCAACATCGTCATACATATATTTTTTAGAGTTTATCATTAGATAATAAATTGAAGATATAAGCTGCATCTCAACATATTCTATACCATTATGAATCATTTTAACAAAATGGCCTTGATTTGAATCTCCAAAGAATTCAAAGCTTTTTGAATCATTAATTGTATTAGATGTTATCTGAGAAAAAATATTTTTGACTTCATCAAAGGCATTAGTATCACCTCCAATCATTAATGAAGGCCCCTCAAGAACTCCTTTAACTCCACCTGAAACTCCCATTCCTAGATATAACAGGTTCTTTGATTTAATAATTTGATGATTCTTAAAGCTTACGTTCGGGTTTGTATTTCCTCCGTCTATCAGAATATCAATGGGATCAAGATATTTGATTAAAATAGAAATCACTTCATCTAAGGCAGAATCTGAAGGAACCAGAACTAAGACTTTTCTTGGTTTAGAGATTGAGCTTATAAATTTACAGATATCATCAAAAACTAAAGATGCCTCTAATTCTTGGTAATCGCTTTTTAAATTTTTTAGGAAATTATGACTTTTGTCATATAATGAAACTATAATACCTTTTGATGACATATTTCTTGCCATACTTGTTCCTATTCTCCCTATTCCAATTATTCCAAAATCACTCATTTAAAATTCAGATTTAATTCTTTCAACGATCTTGTCAGGGCTTTCATTGACATCTATAAATTTACAATAATCAGGATATTCAATTATATCAAATTGAGATTTAAGCAAAGCTGACTTAAAATAATGATCTCCTCTATAGTCAAGCCTTTCTTTTATAAGATCAAAAGTTCCTTTTAAACAAAACCAAGATATCTTTGATACTATACCTTTAACTAGTCTTTTTCTGTATATCTCTTTTAGAGCAGAACATGCAATCACAACATTTTTGTTTCTTAATTTATTTAGCTCTTTATTAATATTATCAAGCCATGCTTCTCTATCATCATCATTTAATGGAATATTATTTTTCATTTTTTTAATATTTTCATTAGAATGGTAATCGTCTCCTTCTATAAAATCGAAATTTAAATCTTTTGATAATTGATATCCTATTAGAGACTTTCCACAGCCACTAACTCCAAATAAAATTATAACGTTATACATTTTATTAAATCTGAAATAAACTAAAGTCAGAGAAACTAAAGTTTATTTGATTATCAAAATCAAATAACAAGAAAAAACCTCCACCTCCAGATCCACAAAGTTTCATATAATATAAATCACTTTTTAATCCTTCTTCCCAATTATCCATTAATTGATTTGGAATCATTTCCTTAAAATTATTAAATGTATTTTCTGATAATTGTTTTAAAGAGTCTCTAAATAAATCTGATTTATCAAGGAGGTTCTTAATACATTGATTAGTATTATAAATGAACTCATTATTAAAGAAAAGTCTAAATTCACTAGCAATCATTTTATCTTGAAATATCTTTATCATTTTTTTTGTTGAGGATTCTATTTGACTGTCTATTATATAGACTTTAAAATCTTTAAATGCTATTCTATCAACGGGTTTTATTTTTTTATTTGAATATAGCATCGGCTTATTAAAAAATGATACAGCAGGATCAAATCCAGAAGAATTTCCATGAAATTTTGATTCAATTAATGACATAATTTTTTTTAATTCTGAATTGGAAAATGATTTCAAATCAACTTTAGAATATCTTGATATAATTGAAGAAACAAGAGCTCCACTACTTCCAAGCCCACTTCCAATTGGAATATTGCTAGCAAAATATAAACCTGAATCAATTTCCTCTTTAAAATTATTTAAGTTAATTATATCACTTAGATACTCTTCTTGAATAATATGCTCATATAAATATTCTATGTTTCTATTTGATATTATTTGATCTTCTGATAGATTATCTGATTTAGAAAGAAATCCATTAAATTTTTTGTAAGGGATAGATAAAGCATTTGAATCATGCATAATACCATACTCACCAAATAATAAGATTTTTGAGTTAAAAGAAATACTATCCATTATATAATTTTTACTGAACCACTGCCAAGACTATCATATATACACATCTTAGATTTACAAAATCTTAATAATTCATCTTCAATAAATTTTTTTACTTCACTCTTAATATTATTTGGATAAAGCAGGTGAACATTTGAGCCAGCATCAAGTGTAAAACAGACAGGATTCTTAGTTTCTCTTCTATATTCTAAGATTCTTTGAATAACTTCTAAGGTATTCGGTTTCATTAAAATAAAATATGGGCTTGATGATAACATTAAAGAGTGAATCATTAAAGCCTCTGTTTCTGTTATGTTTATAAACTCATCTAAATATCCATATTTAAAGACATCCTTAAGTCTAGCAATATTTTTTTTAGCCTCACTGAACCTTATTCTCGAAAATGGATTTTCATTCATTAACTTATGTCCAATAGAGCTTGATATTTTCTTAACTCCAGGATCAATTATGAGAATTGTATTTTGATATTCTTGGAATATCTGGTCAATATCTTTTGAGATATTAATAGCAAATAAATTGGAACTTCCTTGATAAGAATTTGATTCACCCCAAATAGTGACTGGTCCCTCTATACTTCTAGAGGCACTTCCTGATCCAAGCCTTGCTATAAATGATTTCTTTTTTAAATAGTATGTATCATCCTGTTGACTGGAATTTAACTTTTCAATATCTACTAGACATGATGCTAATGCAGACATTGATGATGCAGATGAAGCAATTCCACTACTATGAGGAAAATTATTTTCTGATTTTATATTAATATCATGATTTTTTAAAAAGCTAAAATATTTTTCAATGTCACTAATGAATAATTTAATTTTTTGACCAAACTCGTGATCTTTGATACCATCAAATTCAAAACCAATAGAATTGACTTTATTTTTTTTTGGTTTGAATTCAACTGAAGTTGTTGTAATGGACTTAGACAGAGTAAAACTAATTGATGGATTTTGGGGTATTTGATTATCTTTTTTTCCCCAATATTTAACTAATGCAATATTACTAGGTGAATTCCATTTTACAATTCCTTCAGACAAGAAATTATCAATATTGACAAAATCCTTTTCAATCATTTAAATATTGTTAAAAATCATTTAAATATAGTAAAGTTAAACTCTAAGATAAATTTTATTTGTTTAATTTGAATTGAAATTAATTTCTAAGATAAATTGAAAAAATCTGCATTTAAGTTCACTAATTACAAAGAACCTAATCTTTCTCCTTTCGAGAAACTATTTAATATTTTTAAGGAACTTATTATACATACATCTGGAGACTTTGATGAGGCTATCGATTGGCTGAGAGAGTTAGACAAAGAATATCAGTTAACAGATGAGAATTATACTATTGATGACTTTATTGATGATCTTTTAAATAAAGGATATGTTACTAAACAAATACAAAGTGGAGGGGAGAAAACTAAAATTAGTTCCAAGACAGAAAGGCTCCTAAGAAAACATGTCCTGAAGCATTTATTTGGTAAGCTGAAAAAGACAAAAAAAGGAAATCATAGGACAAAGTTTTCTTCATCAGGATCTGATGATAATCTTAATATAAAAGGTTTTGAATATGGAGATCCTCTTGACAGAATACTATTGACTGAAAGTTTAAGAAATGCTATAATCTCATCTGGCGAAAACGATTTAACACTAAAGAAAGAAGATATTGTAGTTTGGGACTCAAACCATAACTCTCAGATGAGTACTGTATTAATGATTGATATTAGTCACAGTATGATTCTATATGGTGAAGACAGAATTACTCCAGCAAAAAAAGTTGCCATGGCTTTAGTTGAATACATAAAAACTAAATTTCCAAAAGACACTATTGATATTTTATCTTTTGGAGATGAAGCAAAACCAATTAGTATTAAAGACTTACCCTATTTAAAAGTAGGACCGTATCATACAAATACTGTGGCGGGGCTTGACCTTGCATTTGATATTTTAAGAAGAAAAAAGAATAACAATAAACAAATCTTTATGATAACTGATGGAAAGCCTAGTTGTATGTTCACAAAAGATGGATTTTATAAAAATAGCGCTGGTTTAGACAATTTTATTCTTGATCAGTGTTACAACAGAGCTAGGATTGCCAAAAAAAACAATATACCTATTACAACATTTATGATTGCTAGTGATCCATACTTGCAAACATTTGTAAAAAAATTCTCAGAGGTAAACAATGGGAAGGCTTTTTATACTGGTCTAGACGGTTTAAGTGAAATGGTATTTGAAGATTATGATAAAAACAGAAGACAAAAATTAAGATAATGAATAAACCTAAAATTAAAACACTTGGTGAATTAAAAACATCAGATTACAATTATAAATCTTTAAATCAAGAGATTACCTATAATTTAAGGAATAACCTCTCTAGCGGGGTTAATGTATTTTCTGATCTAATTGGATATGAAGAGACTGTAATTCCAAGTGTGGAAAGAGCATTCCTTTCAAATCATAGTATTAACCTTCTTGGTCTTAGGGGTCAAGCAAAAACCAAACTAGCAAGGACTTGTGTAAATCTTTTAGATGAATGGATCCCAATAATTAAAGGGTCAGAAACTAATGATGATCCACTCAAACCAATTTTTAAAAGCTCTATAGAAAAGATTAAATCTGATGGAGACAAAACGCAAATCGATTGGCTCCATAGAGATGAAAGATTTTATGAGAAACTTGCAACTCCAGATGTAACAGTATCTGATTTGATTGGTGATATTGATCCAATAAAAGCAACAAATCTCAAACTATCATATTCTAATGAAGAAGTTATTCACTTTGGATTAATACCTAGAGCTCACAGATGTATTTTTGTACTTAATGAATTACCAGATTTACAGCCGAGAATTCAAGTTTCACTTTTTTCAATTCTAGAGGAAAAAGAAATCCAAATTAGGGGTTTTAAAGTCAGACTTCCTTTAGACATTCAGTTTATTTTTACTTCAAATCCAGAGGACTATACCAATAGAGGTACAATTGTAACACCCCTAAAAGATAGAGTTGGTTCTCAGATATTGACTCATTATCCAGAATCAATCGAAGTTGCAAAAAAAATTACTAAACAAGAATCAAAAATTGATTCTGAGTTAGGCGCAAAAATTCATGTTCCAGAAGTTGCAAGAGATATAATTGAACAAATATCTTTTGAAGCAAGAGAAAGTGATCTTGTTGACAGAAAAAGTGGAGTGAGTGCAAGAATGAGCATAACTAGTTTACAAAACCTAGTTTCATCTGCTGAAAGACGAATGATAATTAATAATGAAAAAAATACATCAATAAGGATGTCTGATTTCAGCTCAGTTATTTCCTCAATAAATGGAAAAGTAGAATTAGTTTATGAGGGAGAAGAAGAAGGTGCAGAACAAGTATCTTATAATCTAATTTCATCTGCTGTAAAATCAATATTTAATAAATACTTTCCAAAGATTGAAAAATTGACTAAACCTGATGAGATTACACCATACGATTCAATTTTAAAATGGTTCTCTAGCAAGCAACTTGTAATAAATGATAATCTTAAAAATAAAGAATATGAGGATTTACTTAATCAAGTTGATGATGCAAAAAAGCTAATTGAACAGTTTATTCCTGAATTAGATAAAGATGATAAGTTATTCTTTATAGAATTTATTTTATGGGGTCTTGAGAGTTATAATAAGTTATCTATATTAAGAACTAACAACGGGATAGAATATAAGGATCCGTTCAACAATTTTATAAATAAAATTTAATCGATCTTACTAATCTGTGCTTTTTTTGCTTCTTTTTTTGAACCATCAAAACCTTCAACTCCACTGACTGTTGTATACTTAAGTATATTTTTCTTATCTGGATTTAATTTTGAATATGCACTATGACACATTACTGCTGCCTCATGGAATCCACTTAATATTAACTTAAGCTTTCCTGGATATGTATTAATATCTCCAATAGCATAAATACCATCAATATTTGTTTGATAGTCTAAACTATTGTTAACTTTAATAGCGTTATTTTCAATATTTAAACCCCAATCTTTTATAGGCCCTAGCTTAGGAACTAAGCCGAACAATGGGATGAAATAGTCAGTCTTAATTTCAATTTCATTTCCGTCCACATCTACAAAAATAGACTCAAGCTTATTCTTTCCGTTAAGTTTTGAAACCTGAGCAGGAGTAATGACATCGATTTTTCCTAAATCTTTAAGTTTTTGAACAGAGGCTACGGATTCATTGGCACCTCTGAATTCATTTCTTCTATGAATGAGTATAACTTTTTTTGCAATTTTTGAAAGATGAATAGACCAATCTAAAGCAGAATCACCTCCTCCTGCGATTACAACTGTTTTATCATTGAACTCATCTGGATCTTTGATCATATACAAAACACCTTTATCCTCATAGTCTAATATGTTTGAGATATTTGGTTTTCTCGGAGTGAAAGTTCCAAGTCCACCAGCTATTGCAATTATTTTGGCTGAAATTTCTGTCCCTTTATCAGTAGTAACTTTAAAAGAACCATCATCAAGTTTATCAAGATTTGAAGCAGTCTCACCAAGTGTGTAAGAGGGATCAAAAGGTTTAATCTGTTCTAGAAGATTTTCGATTAAATCTGCAGCTATAATTTCTGGATAAGCTGGAATATCATAAATAGGTTTTTTTGGATATAATTCAATACACTGTCCCCCTGGCTGAGTTAAAGAGTCTAGTATATGACATTTCATTTTTAAAAGACCAGCTTCAAAAACAGTAAAAAGGCCAGTAGGCCCTCCTCCAATTATTAATATATCTGTTTTAATCATCCTGAAAGAGGCAATACAGATTTAACTTCTTTGATTTCTGGAGCGTATTTCTTAATAGTAGTTTCTACTCCATTTTTAAGAGTCATCTGGTTGACTTTACAGTCTGCACAAGCACCGTGTAATTTAACTTTTACAGTTGAGTTTTGAACAGACTCTAGAGAAATATCACCACCATCTTTAACAAGAAATGGTCTAATCTCTTCAAGAGCATCTAATATTTTATTTTCTAATTTACTCATTACTTTTTAATTGCAGAACACCCCACTAAGTTAGTAATTTCAACAATCTTTGTTGGCGGTAATTCTTTATTTCTTATTAATAATTGTTCAACCACATTTTTTGATATATCATCAAAAATGTTTGAAACATCACTAGATTCTTGAAGTGAACCAGGTCTTCCAAAGTCTGAAGACTCTCTTAAACTCTTAAATATAGGTATTTCTCCTAAAAAATTTATATTCAAATCTTTTGATAAATACTTTACTCCAGCTTCACCAAATATATAGTGTTTTGTTTCTGAATCGTCAGTTTTAAAATATGCCATATTTTCAATTAAACCCAAGATTGGAACAGAAATGCTTTCTTGTTGAAACATTTTAATACCTCTTCTAGCATCAGCAAGTGCAACATTTTGAGGTGTACTTACAATAATTGATCCTGTAATTGGTAAAGATTGAACTAGACTTAGATGAATATCACCTGTACCTGGAGGTAAATCTAAAAATAGAAAATCTAATTCACCCCAATTAGTATCAAAAATCATTTGGTTAAGAGCTTTTGATGCCATTGGTCCTCTCCATACAACTGCTTGATCAAGTTTTGTAAAGAAACCAATAGACATAATTTTAACATTATAACTTTCAACAGGTTCAATCTTCGATTGATCATTTATTTTAATTGATTTTGGTATATAGCCCTCGACATCCATCATTGTGGGAACGGATGGTCCGTAAATATCTGCATCTAAAATCCCTACTTTACATCCTTTTTTTGCTAATGCTGCAGCTAGATTAATTGTTACAGTAGATTTACCAACTCCTCCTTTAGCAGAGGATATGGCAATAATCGAATCAACTCCTTTTATTTTTTTTGCATGTGATGATATTTTTGGACGTTCTGGAGAATCAATTTCATTCCCTTC
>CESF01031072.1_pt1 | contig 15345 bp, 15 predicted proteins | sample 356331 | NCBI WGS metagenome assembly CESF01 (sample SAMEA2621779, study PRJEB7988) | marine metagenome | biome: marine biome (ENVO:00000447); feature: surface water layer (ENVO:00002042); material: "saline water (ENVO:00002010), including plankton (ENVO:xxxxxxxx)" | depth 5 m
CGCTTAAGAAAACCTCATCTTCTGTAAAGAAGGTGGGGTTTTTTTATGCTTGCAATAAACCACTACAGATTGTAAGTTATTGATCTAAAGACCTTTATCTGCTTCCGCGAAGGATGTCGTAATGACAAAATCAGAACTGATTGAGCGTATGTTAACAAAGCAACCCCAATTATCGGCGAAGGATGTCGAATTGGCGGTGAAGACTATTCTAGATCATATGTCACAGTCGCTATCGACGGGTGAGCGTATTGAAATTCGAGGTTTTGGCAGCTTTTCGTTGCATTACCGATCTCCTCGTATGGGGCGTAATCCTAAAACGGGTGATTCAGTTGAATTATCTGGTAAATTCGTACCCCATTTTAAGCCTGGAAAAGAATTACGTGATCAAGTGAATGATAGTTTAGGTGCCTAATGAAGTTACTTAAGAACTTGTTAACGCTTGTGATCATTCTAATTGTCTTTGGTTATGGCGTTTTGTTCTCAATCTATAATGATCAAAATGTTGAATTGGATTTTATATTCTTAGATTCGCTCCCTGTGCCATTATCCATATGGTCTGGCGGGCTTATTATGTTGGGTACTATGTTAGGGCTATTAATTGGTTCTGCTTCAAAAATGCTACAGGGAATAGAAAATAAGCGACTGCAAAAAGAACTAAAGAATGCAAAGACTAAGCTCGAGAAGCTTAATCACTAATGCAATTTTTTACAGATACTAATCTAGTTATCTATCTATTATTTTTAGTCGCAATTGCTTGTGGCTGGCTTCTGGGTCGCTTTCATGGCCGACGCTCTGCGACACTGCGAATGTCTCGAGATGCTTTGCCAAGCATTGATTTCCTCCTTGCTGAGAATAATGATCGTGCACTCGACCGGCTGCTAGATGTTGAAGAAATCAGTGATGAAGCAGTGGAGCTTTATCTCAATCTCGGCCGCATTTTTCGTGATAAAGGCCAAACCGAAAAATCCATTCAGTTACACCAAAATCTTTTTGCTCGTACAGATTTATCGGATAAAGCACAGCTTGATGTTGAGCTTGAATTAGCAACAGATTTTCTAAAGTCAGGATTACTTGATAGAGCTGAGCGCTTATTGTGCGACTTGCTACAAGAGAATAGCCATACTCGAACTCAAGCTGCAAGCTTACTCGTGCAATTGTATGAAGAGGAGAGAGAATGGAATTCGATTTTGAAGCTTTATAAAGCTTCAAAGCTACCTGATATCCCTGATATAAGTAGCCGTGTTGCGCAGGCAGCTTGTGAATATGCAAACGAACTTTTTACTGATGGTGATTTTTTAGCGAGTCACCAATATTTGAAATTTGCTATTAAAGTAAACCCTTTATGTGCTCGTGCAAATGTTATTTTTGCTCAGGTAGCCGCTAGCCAGAATGAATACCATGAGGCCATACGCTGTTATTTGAAAGCTTTGAAGCAAGATAATAATGTGATGTTATCGGTACTACCAGAACTGGCAAAGTGTTTTATTCAGCTCGAAGACTTGGTTGGTTTGGATAAGCAGTTATCAATGCATTGGCAGAAAAATCACGATATCGAAGTGCTAGTGAAAAGGGTTAAGTTACTAGCAGAGCAAGGGCAAGAGCAGCAAGCGATAGAAATTTTATTAACTGAGCTATTCCAGCACCCTTCAAATCATGGTTTTTTCGCTTTGGTTGAAATGGTCGTGGATCATAAAGCGGCGCTTAATACATCGCAGCTTATGTCGGTTTATGATATTCTGCGTCGAATTGTTGAGGGTGAATTCAAGTATATTTGCCGAAGTTGTGGTTTTAAAGCAATGGAGCATCATTGGCGATGCCCTTCGTGTAAAAACTGGTCAAGTTTTATGGCAGCTAGCTAATAAAAGTAATTTAATGGGATGGTTCAATGGTTTTGTTATCGCTAGAACCCATTCTGCGACATCTGAAAAATGAAGAATATTTATGAAACTACCTAACTCTGATCAATCCCCTATAGTTGTTGCATTGGATTATCCTACGCCCAAACAAGCAATAGAAATGGCTAAGCAACTCGATCCAAGTAAGTGTCGCGTAAAGGTGGGCAAGGAGTTATTTACAGCATCAGGTCCAGCAGTTTTAGAAGAACTACATAAGATGGATTTTGATGTTTTTTTAGATCTAAAATTCCACGATATCCCTAATACTTGTGCCGGCGCAGTTGCTGCGGCAGCAGAGTTGGGAGTGTGGATGGTAAATGTACATGCTTCAGGTGGTGAGCGTATGATGAATGCCGCAGCTGAAGCCATTGTGAACAAAAATAATAAGCCCATACTTATTGCTGTAACTGTACTAACCTCGATGGAGCAGTCAGATCTTGCCGGTATTGGATTAGATATTAGTCCACGACAGCAGGTAGAGCGTTTAGCGAAACTTGCTAAACAATCTGGAATGGATGGTGTTGTAAGTTCAGCACAAGAAATTGAAATGATTAAGAACTTATGTGGTAATGATTTCCTTACTGTTACTCCAGGTATCCGTCCAGCAGGAAGTGCGGCTGGTGATCAACGACGAATAATGACACCGCAAGAAGCTGTAAGTATTGGTGGGGATTATTTAGTAATTGGACGCCCGATTACTCAAGCAAGTAATCCAAAGCAAGCGTGTATTGATATAGTTAATAGTCTTTAATTATCAGAGCCCAATGGCTACGTCATTGTAGTGTATTTATACTTATTATAAATAAAATTTATTTGAAATATAGTGCAGTTATATCGGTGATGTAACTAAATTATTAGTGTGTAAAAGGAATTAAATGAAAATATTAGTGACAGGCGGCGCAGGGTTTATAGGCTCCGCAGTAATTCGTCATATTATTGAAAATACTCAAGATTCAGTCATTAATTTAGACAAGTTAACTTATGCCGGTAACTTGGAAAGTTTAGAAGGCGTTGCGAATTCCAATCGATATAGTTTTGAGCAGGTAGATATTTGTGATAGTGCTGAATTAAAAAGAGTCTTTGCCGAGCATCAGCCAGATGCCATTATGCACCTAGCTGCAGAAAGTCATGTTGATCGGTCAATTGATGGCCCGGCAGCATTTATTGAAACTAATATTGTGGGTACCTACACATTATTGGAAGCAGCCCGAGCATATTGGAATGGCTTAGCTAAAGATGGAAAGGAAAATAAAAAAGCGAATTTTCGCTTTCATCATATATCTACTGATGAAGTTTATGGCGATCTAGAAGGCCCAGAAGACTTATTTACAGAAGAAACTTCTTACAACCCTAGCTCCCCTTATTCGGCAAGTAAAGCAAGTTCAGATCATCTTGTTCGTGCTTGGTTACGTACCTACGGTTTTCCAACAATTATTACTAACTGCTCAAACAACTACGGTCCTTATCATTTTCCTGAGAAATTAATACCCTTGGTGATTCTAAATGCTTTAGAAGGTAAAGACTTACCAATTTACGGTAAGGGAAATCAGATTCGTGATTGGTTATATGTAGAAGACCATGCTCGTGCTTTATATAAGGTAGTAACCGAAGGTTTAGTGGGTGAAACCTATAATATTGGTGGTCATAACGAAAAGCAAAATATCCAAGTAGTACAAACCATCTGTGAACTACTAGAAGAATTAGTACCGGCAAATAAAAACTCAAAAGCCTCAGGTAGTTCACAAGGTTTTGAAGGTTTAATTACCTACGTAAAAGACCGTCCAGGCCACGATATACGCTACGCCATAGACGCAACAAAAATAGAAAAAGAACTAAACTGGACACCACAAGAAACCTTTGAAAGCGGCATGAAAAAAACAGTAAAGTGGTATCTAAATAACAGTAAATGGGCCACTCGCGTTCAAGATGGCAGCTATCAGCGCGAACGCTTAGGAGAAAAGTAACATGAAAGGCATAATACTAGCAGGTGGCAGCGGAACTCGTTTATACCCAATTACAAAGGGGGTGAGCAAGCAGCTTGTGCCCATCTACGACAAGCCGATGGTGTACTACCCATTATCCGTATTAATGCTTGCGGGAATAACAGAAGTTTTAATTATATCAACACCTGATGACTTACCAAGCTTTAAACGTCTTCTAGGCAATGGTAAGAGCATAGGAATGCGTTTCGAATACATAGAACAGCCATCACCTGACGGTTTGGCCCAAGCTTTTATTTTAGGCGCTGACTTCATAGATGATGATGATGCCTGTTTAATATTGGGCGATAACATTTATTACGGCCACGACCTTATTAATACATTGAATAGCGCTGTGGCAAACGCCAAACAAGGGCACGCTACGGTATTTGGTTACCACGTACACGATCCTGAGCGCTATGGCGTGGCTGGGTTTGATAAAAGCGGTAGTGTAATTTCGTTAGAAGAAAAACCAGAAAAACCGTCCTCTAACTATGCAGTAACAGGTTTGTATTTTTACCCCAATGATGTACTTCAAAAAGCGATAGAGGTTAAGCCTTCGGATCGTGGTGAATTAGAAATCACTACCGTAAATCAAATGTATCTCGCTGAACAGCGCTTAAAACTCGAAAAACTAGGCCGTGGTTTTGCGTGGTTAGATACAGGCACTCACGAAAGTCTATTAGAAGCCTCTTCTTTTATTGCCACCATAGAAAAACGCCAAGGCCTAAAAGTAGCATGCCTAGAAGAAATCGCTTTCGAAATGGGCTACATCAATAAAGAGCAATTATTAGAGCTGGCTGAACCACTAAAGAAAAATCAATACGGTCAGTATTTAATACGCCGCGCCAATGAAATATAAATTGAACTCGTAATATGAAATTTACCCGTACCAAAATAAAAGACGTGATTATCATAGAGCCGCAAGTGCATGGTGATGATCGCGGCTACTTTTTAGAGGTTTTTCGCCAAGATAAGCTGGATGATTTTTTAGGTTTTAAAATAAACTTCATTCAAGACAATGAATCAAAGTCTGGCAAGGGTGTATTACGGGGTTTGCATTATCAACTTGCCCCAGCGGCCCAGACTAAGTTAGTACGGGTAATCCAAGGCAGCGTATTAGATGTAGCGGTGGACATTCGCAAGGGCAGCCCCACTTTTGGCCAATATGTGGTAGTAGAGTTAACCGAAAAAAATAAAAAGCAGCTATTAGTGCCAAGAGGTTTTGCTCATGGTTTTGTGGTATTGGAAGATAACACTGTATTTGCATACAAAGTAGATAATTACTACTCCCCACAAAATGATCGTGGTATAGCCTTTAATGACCCTGCACTTAATATAGACTGGCAAATAAATACCGATAATTTAAACCTATCGGCTAAAGACAAAGTCCAGCCACTATTGGACCAAGTGACAGATATTAATCTGTTTGATAACAAGGTAGATTATTATGCCTAATGATTATGCAGTTCAAAATATACTAATAACAGGCGCAGGCGGTCAACTGGGCAGTGAATTCCGCTATCTAGCAGAAAACCACAAAAATACTGCTTTTAACTTCATCTTTGTAACCCGTAAAGAGTTAGACATACAAAACAACCAGCAAGTGGCCGACTTTTGCACAAAAAATAAAATAAATGTAATCGTAAACTGTGCCGCTTACACAGCCGTCGATAAAGCCGAAAAAGAGCCTAATCAAGCAGATGCCATAAATCATCTAGCGGTAAAAAGCTTAGCCAATATAGCCAAATCACAAAGCATAAAATTAATACACATATCTACCGATTATGTATTCGATGGCACTGCCCATAAGCCCTACAAAGAAAGTGATAGCACCAATCCACAAAGTGTATACGGTAAAACTAAATTAGATGGTGAGCAGGCCATGCAAGCCATTAACCCAGTGAATAGTATCATTATACGCACCTCTTGGGTGTACTCAGAATTTGGGAATAACTTTGTTAAAACCATGCTGCGCTTAGGTAAAGAACGTGACGAATTAAATGTAGTATGTGACCAAATAGGCACACCTACCAACGCAAGGGATTTGGCAAAAGCCATATTAGAAACTATTCCACAGCTGACTAATGACAATGTTGAAATATATCATTATAGCAATGCAGGGGTCTGCTCTTGGTACGACTTTGCACAAACCATATTTGAAATAAATAATATAAAATGCCAAGTAAAGCCCATACCGTCAGAGGCGTATCCAACGCCAGCCAAAAGACCGTATTATTCTGTTATAGATAAAGGTAAAATAGTTAAAAAATTTGATCTTGATATTAATCACTGGCGAACAAGTCTATATCAATTATCTTTAAATTGAAGACTGATCCTACTCTAAACTCACTTATATTGATAAAATAATTTCATGGATAAATTTGAATGAGCAATATAATGGTAAGACATGGGACGTATGTCGTGCTTATTAGAGGTGTCGGTACGGTATTAGCATTTATATTCTCTGTTATATTGGCACGTTCATTAGGTGCTGAAGGTTATGGTTTATATTCATTTGCTCTTTCAGTTTTGATGATTATATCGATACCTATTCAATCCGGAATTCCTATCCTTGCAGTAAGAGAAGCTGCTATCGCTGCTGTAAAAAATAATGATACACAGGTTGCTTTGTTGTGGTCGTGGAGTAATAGGTTAATTTTTAGTTATAGTTTGATTGTAGTGACTAGTATTTGCATTATGGTATTGATGGATTGGCAGTGGGCTTATACTCAGCGATTTTATGTCATCCTTATGGGGTTATTGTCAGTTCCATTTATTGCGTTAATCTTAATGCAGTCAGCAATTGTTAGGGGCTTGGGTTGGATTATCAAGGGGATTATTTCCGACGGGTTATTTCGACCACTAATAAATATATTTTTATTCGTCGTCCTATTACTTATCGTCGGAAGTGATCACGTATCGCCTGCTCATGCTATGTTTGTGTATACAGTGTCCGCTGCGATTACATTATTGTTAAGTTTTCTGATAATAAGGGCATCAACAAAAAATATCTCAGTAAGTACTAACGCTAGCCGTGTTGTCATTAGTAGATGGAGAGCCTCTCTATCTACTCTAACCATTGTAGGTGGAGCACAGCTATTATTTGGGTATATAGACACGCTGATGTTGGGGTTTTTTCGTGAAGACTCTGAAGTTGGGGTGTATAGGGTTGCAGTTCAGTTTAGCGTTGTTGTTAGCTTCGGCTTAACTGTTTTAAATCAACTCCTGCACCCGTATATTTCAAAGTTATATACAAATAAAGATTTTGACAAGTTACAAAAGTTAATCGTGAGTAGTTCGTTAGCTATCTTAGGTATTGCTGCTGTTCCCGCTCTGCTGCTTTTAATATTTGGTGAATATATACTTGATATTATATACGGAGTTGAATATGTAGCCGCGGCACTTGCATTGAAGGTTCTTGTGCTGGGTCAGTTGATTAATGCAGTCATTGGCTCGGTTGGCGCGCTGCTGAACATGACAGGGCATGAAAAAGATTCAATGAAGGGGTTGTTGGTAGCGATAGCTGTAAATGTCTTACTTGATTTAATATTAATCCCGTTGTATGGCATCGAAGGTGCTGCAGTGGCATCGGCAACCTCTTTGGCTGTCTGGAATATTATATTAAAATACTATGTAATGAAAAGACTTCAGATAGAAAGTTCAAGTCTTTTATATTATATAAAGAAATTATATTAAGGATATGTAAATGAAGGTTCTGTTAATTGGTATGGATGGTGCTCATATTGATGCATTTAATCGGGGGTGGACTCCTTTTATTTCATCATTAATTAGTTCTGGTGAACAGTTAAATATTAAAAATGACTTGTTAAGCCGTGGCTGGTTAGAGATTGCTACAGGCAAGCATGCTTCGGTAACGGGTGCAATGTATGATAAGCCCAAAGTAGATGGCACATTATTGTGGGGAACTGAATTTTCAATAAATGATATTCCAGGATTAAATACGTCAGTTAAGCCAATTTGGGATGCGCTCAATGAAAAGGGTTATAGTGTGGGCGTTATGAACTTGCCTACTACATTCCCTGCACCCAGTGTCAATGGTTTTTTCGTATCAGGTGGTGGAGGTGGGGCACCGGTTACTCAGGAGGCAACAAAAGATTTGTGTTACCCTCCAGAATGCCTTCCATTGCTGCATGAGAGTGGATATATAGTGGATGATCGTTTATATCAGCTTATAGTTGATAAGAAACTCACTTCGGGAAGTGAGATATTTTCAAGGCTTGCGTATAAAAATAAAAAAAGAACTGAGTCTTTTTTAAAATTAGACGAAAAATATAAAGTTGACTTTGGTTTTATCGTTTATAAAACATCATCTGTATTTGCAGAGACAATACTAAATACAGAGTGGCTTAGGCGTAAAAATATTAAAAACAATCCAGATGACGATATTGTTGATTCTGTACGTAGTTATTATGAATGTTTTGATAATGAAATTAAGGCGCTTCATCAGAAATATCCTAGCTCAGAGTTTATATTTGTTTCTGACCATGGGACTACGCTAAGAACTCATAGTGTGAATCCCAATATATTTCTTCAAGATAAGGGCTATCAAGTAGTAGAAGTTAAAAAAGCAGTAGTTAAAAACTTAGTTACTAAGTTAAAAGAAATAATACCGTTTTCTGTAAAGTCGTACTTGAAGAAGACCTCTGTCATGAAAGCAAAAAATATAGGGCAAACTAACTTTAATGTAATGAAAACTGTGGCTTTTTGCAAAACACAGGGTGATTGGGTGCATGGCATCTATATTAATGACCGTGAAAGATTTGGCGGACCCGTTTTGACAGCAGACATAGAAAGTATAAAGGCGGATATTGTTGAGAGTTTTAATAGCAATTCGGAGGTGTTGAAGCATTGTCTGCGTGCTTATACAGTTGATTCTAATCGTGACGGTGTTGGAGCCTGTTTTCCCGATATATGTATTGATATTCCAAATGGTTATTTAACAACTGATAAAGTGAGTGATTTCATTATAGAGTTTAAGCCAGATAAAAGCACATCGGCTCTTTCATCAATAACTAAGGGTGATATATTAAGTCTTAAATCCCACACACCACTAGCGGTTATTAATCCTAGTAAGGGTGGAAATGAAAATTTCAAGGTGCATAATGGCGATTTAACAATAGTGTATGATTATATATTGAGCAGGTTTAAATAGAATGTACTTGTTTAATAAAATTATAGTTTGTCTAAATATTATTAATAAGGAAGTTTTTTTTGAAGCCTAAACAGAAAGTAGGGATTGTTACACTTCATCACGGGAATAATTATGGAGCGGTTTATCAGGCATATGCGTTGTCAAATTATATTGAAGGCTTAGGCTTTGAGGTATGTATTATTGATTATCATATGGATGCAGTGAATATTTCGTCCTATATAATGAATCCTATTATGTTTATTAGGAAAGTTCTTTCTAAAAAGGCATTTACTCTCTCGTTTTTGAAAGGAAAAAGAAAGTATCAGGAAGGCCAGCAGCGAGAAAGGCATTTTTCTCAAGTATTCAACAATTTCAGAGATAATTTTTTAAATATAACTGACGCGAAATATAGTTATAATATACTGAGTAAGTCACCACCTGATGTTGATTTCCTTATTACCGGTAGTGACCAGGTGTGGGCTGATGATTTTTTCTTTAGTTCCCCAGCATACTTATTAGATTTTGGTAATACAAAAACTAAGAAGATTTCATACGCACCTAGCTTTGGTAAAAGTAGCTTGGAGCCTTATCTTCATAATATATTTAAAGAAAATATATCCAAATTTGATAATGTCTCCGTTCGAGAGCAGAGTGGGGTCAATATCGTTAAGGCTGTTGCTGGCGTTGATGCGGTTAAGGTTTTAGACCCTACATTATTGCTGGATTCGTATTTGGACATTATTGATTACGCGTTAGTACCAGAGTCTCCATATATTATTACTTATAGGTTAAGCCAAGAGAATGACCTTGCGTGCTGGGTGACTGAGTGCGTAAATAAAATTGCTAGAGCTAAGGGGTTAGATGTATACCGAGTCTCTACCAATAGCCCTGCCAATTCCAGTGATGTAGGTATAGATTTGGAGCCTACGCCAGGACAGTTGCTTGGTCTAATAGAAAAGTCTTCATTGATGCTGACGAATTCCTTTCACGGTACTGTCTTTTCTATTTTATTCCAAGTAAATTTTTTATGCTTTGCTAGGGATGCTTTTGAAGATAAGCAGAACTTACGAATGCTTGAGCTACTTGGTTTAGTCGGGTTAGAAAAATTATTTTGTCAACCTTTCGAAATCAGCGATGTGATTGATGAAAAAATGACTCACTATATAGATTGGAAAAATGTCGAATTGGCATTGGATAATGCAAGATTAAATTCAAAAGGTTTCCTAAATCAAGCATTAGGTGCAGATTATTAAGTGATGGCGAATACTTCCAGTTTTTTCGTTATAAGTTTACGTAGTTTCATGTTTACTTGGATTTTTCTGTGCGTACCATTATTTGATATGCTTAATGGTTTTTTGATTGTCAGAGGGTATTTACCTGAGGTAGGCCTCCTGTCACCTTCACAACTCGGACGAATAATCGCGAGTTGTATTCTTTTTTGCATTGTGTATAAAAATAAATTGAGTTGGAAATGGCTGTATTTTTTCTTTCTGGGTGCTGCAGTGGAGTCAATTTCGGGATTTAGGTTTGGTGATGAATTCAGTGTTGTGTTCGGTTTTATGACTGTATACCGTTTAGCTTATATTTGGTTGCTATTTACTGTATTAAAGTTTTATGCAAGAAATGATATTTTAATTTTAGGGAGGTTTCTAAAATATAATGTAGTTTTAATTTCTTCTAGTATTATATTTGCACATTTTACAGAGTGGGGGAATAGTACCTATGGCCATGGTTTTGGAACTAAAGGTTTTTTTGCATCTGGTAATGGTTTGGGTATATATATTGGTTCAGCAACATTAATTTTAATGTGTATGAGATATTATAGGATATACACTGACTCTAGCATCTGGCCAGTCCTTTTAGGTCTATCAAGTGTTCTGTTAATAGGATCAAAAACGGCATTGTTAATGGCTGTTTTGATAATTTTGTTCGGCGTATGGTTTTCTAAATATCGTATGATATATATATTACTTCTTACCGCTTTTACTGTGTTCCTTTTACCTAATATTATCATTTTTGCTCGGGTCGTTTTTGACGTGATTATCAAACGTTATCAGAATTCAGACTCACTTATTGCATTCTTGACCAGTGAGCGACTTTATTTCGTGCAAGATGCATTTTCTTCATTAATAGCACAAGGGGTTGATGTACTACGACTCTTGATTGGTGGAGGAAGTTATATGTCTTTTCAGCAACCTGATGACGAGCTGATTAAGTATGATATGTTAGAAATGGATATTGCTGATATGTTTTTTATGTACGGCGCTTTAGGTTTATTGTTTTATTTAGCTTTTTTTATTCGTGGCGCTAGTTTATTTAAGGGGACAGCTTTTATTATGTATGTATGGCTGATTATTTTTTCCCATTCTGTGTTGGCAGGCCACGTAGTATTAAATGGTATGAATGTTACGCTACTTTCTTATCTGCTGGCTGTCGGCTACGCAATTAAAGTTATGAGGAATAACAGTGAAAAGAAACTTTGTATTTAGAGGGGGGGTAATGTGAATGTTATTTTAAGATTAATGTCTATTATCAAAGGTCGTGAAATCATTCTTGATGAGAAAGTGAGTACTTCTTACATATTACATCTTTCAATGATTAAGGGGATTTCTCTGTTAAGGGGTTTACTTTTTGTCCGTAAGTTTATTTTTGTAGGGAAAGGAGTCAAAATTTATGCCTCAAGGCAGTTTTTTGCTGATAAAGGAGTGGAAATTGGTCCATATTGTCAAATAGACTGTTTATCGCATAAGGGATTATTTATTGGCAGAGGCTCTAAGGTAGGTGGGTTCTCTGTTCTTAAGGTTTCGGGAACTCTGGCTGACTTGGGGCAGGGTATTACTCTCGGTAATAATGTTGGTATTGGAGAATATGCTCACATTGGAGGAGCATCAGACGTTGTTGTAGGCGATAATACTATAGCTGGTGCTTACTTAAGTATTCACCCAGAAAATCATATTTTCACTGACCCCACAGTGCCTATTCGTCTTCAGGGAATAACCCGAGAGGGTATTAAAATTGGTGGTAATTGCTGGCTCGGGGCTAAAGTGACATTCTTGGATGGAAGTTCAGTAGGAGAAGGTTGTGTCGTTGCAGCGGGTGCAGTAGTAACAAAAAAATTTGGTGACCATTTAGTTATCGGAGGCGTCCCCGCAAAAATATTGAGGGATCTTAAAAAACACCATGAGCCTAGGGTGGTATAAAAATGACAATACTTTTTGTTCATTTATTAAATGACAGGTCGGGAAGTCCTCGTGTTTTGAAAAATGTTATTCAAGCTTGTGTTAAGAATGGCTTGTCAGTGAACTTAATAATTGGGAGTCAAGGTAAGGGGGTATTATCCGAACTTCTAGTCCCTACGAAAACCTATCCGTATAGAAGGTTTTCGAATAAATACTTCACACTCTTTAGTTATGTATTCAGTCAGTTGGCTCTTTTTTTAACGCTGTTGCTTAGTCGTGACGCTCGCCAAGCTTCGCTTGTATATATTAATACAGTGCTACCATTTGGAGCTGCGTTATTCGCTAAACTATTTAAAATTCGTGTTGTTTATCATATTCATGAAGTTTCTGTAACGCCTAAACCATTAGCATGGTTTTTAAAGAGTGTTATTAGAATGACTGCGTCAAAGGTGCTATACGTATCGAAGGCACACTTAAAATTATTTCCGATTAAAAATATAAATTCAGATGTTCTATATAATGGTTATGACGAGCATTTTTCTTATGCGGCTGATTGTTCATATGAGCCATTTAGAGACGGTAAATTCTGTGTTCTTATGCTTTCCTCAATAAGAGATTATAAAGGATTGCCTAAATTTGTTGAACTCTCTAAACGCTTTTCTAATTGTGATCATATACATTTTGATTTGGTATTAAATGATGAGCATGAGAAGGTATTAGAGTATAGGAAGACCTATCAGTCTGATAGTTTAACTATACATTTACCTACTTCACAGCCGGGGTCTTTCTATCAGAAGGCAAGCTTGCTAGTTAATCTTTCTCTGCCTAATTTATGTATTGAGACATTTGGGCTTACTCTCATTGAGGCAATGGCCTTTGGTGTTCCGGTTATAGCTCCTCCAGTCGGTGGACCTTTGGAAATTGTACGTGGCAGTGTTGAAGGTTTTTTGATCGATAGTCGCGATGTTGACGCTTTAGAAAAAACAATAGAAAGATTGATCGAGCAGCCGGATATGTGTATGTCGATGTCTATTGCTGCACGTAAACGTGCTCAATATTTTTCCCCTGAAGCTTTTTCAACTGCAGTAAATAGGCATATACTCGATATATTGAATGATAATTGTAATTAGTATTTCATTGCGTAAATATTAATAATTTAAGGTGTTAAAAGTGAAAAAAATTTCTATTATTGGTTCTGTTGGTTTACCTGCTAATTATGGTGGCTGGGAAACATTGGTTGATCACTTAACAAAAAATTTATCTGACACTATGGATATAGATGTTTATTGTAGTGCTAAAAGATACGACGTTCGTTTAGGCTCATACAATGGTGCGAATTTAAAATACGTGAATTTAGACGCGAATGGAATACAGAGTATTCCATATGATGTCGTTTCTATGCTTAGAGCGATAGGCGATTCAGACATAATATTAGTGTTAGGTGTGTCAGGTTGTATATTTTTACCGATAATTAAAATTTTTTATAATAAAAAAATAATTGTAAATATCGATGGTCTAGAATGGAGAAGAGATAAATGGAGTGCCTTCGCAAAATGGTTTTTAAAATTATCTGAATCTATTGCTGTTAAATATGCGGATATTACTGTTGCAGATAATAAAGCCATACAGGATTATGTCTTATCAGAATATGGAAAGAAGAGTGAGTTGATTGCATATGGTGCAGATCATGTTAATTATGTTAGTTTCGATGAAGAGGATGTGGCTAAATTTATTTTCTTAGATAGGCCATATGCGTTTAAGGTTTGTAGAATCGAACCGGAAAATAATGTGCACATGATTATTGCTGCGTTTTTGAATAATACAAAGTTTGACTTAGTTATAGTGGGCAATTGGAAAAATAGTGCTTACGGAATAAACCTAAAGAAAAAGTATGGTGAAATTGAGAATGTTCATCTGTTAGATCCTATATATGATCAATATGAACTCAATAAAATTCGCGGAAATTGCAATTTATATATTCATGGGCATAGTGCTGGTGGAACAAACCCTTCGTTAGTGGAAGCTATGTATTTAGGGTTGCCTGTTATTGCTTATGCAGTTAGTTATAATAAGGAGACTACTCATGGTTTTGCTAAATATTTTAATGATGAAGTTGATCTGAAAAAAATCATAAACTCTATAGATGACGAGGAGTTGTCTTTGATCGCTAATAAAATGAAGGGTGTAGCTGTCAATAATTATACTTGGTCGCAAATTTCGAATCAGTATAGTAATATTTTTTAGGAGCTCCTTATGATATTAATAACAGGGGCGACAGGCTTTGTTGGCCATGCAGTATTGAAAAAAAGTTCAAGTGCAGTAGTTCTTGGTCGATCTCTTCCTTTAGGCTTTGATGGATATTATATTAGAGACAATATCTCTTCAATATCAGATTATAGCGGCTGTTTTGAGAGTGTTAGTACTATTGTTCATTGTGCCGCTCGAGTTCATGTCATGAGTGATGATTCTGAGGATCCATTGCTTGCTTTCAGAGAAGTGAATACTGCTGGCACTTTAAATTTTGCTCGCCAGGCTGCTGAGTCGGGAGTGAAACGTTTTATCTTTATAAGCTCTATAAAGGTAAATGGTGAGTTAACATCAGTAGATTCTAAATTTACCTCTATTGATGAGGCAGCTCCTGAAGACCCTTACGGTATTTCAAAGCATGAGGCTGAGCAGGGCTTAATTGAATTATCTAAAGAAACTGGAATGGAGGTCGTGATTATTCGGCCTCCTTTAGTTTATGGGCCGGGGGTGAAAGGAAATTTTTTCAATTTATTAAAATTATCTAAATTGCCGATCCCACTTCCATTTGGCTTAATCGATAATAGTCGTAGCATGATTTACCTCGATAACTTGGTAGATTTAATTCTTACCTGTATTGACCATCCTAAAGCGGCTAATAGAGTGTTTTTGGCTTCTGATGATGATGATCTGTCTTTGGCTGGGTTGTTGACCTTGATAAGGCAGGCTATGAATAAACCCCTTTTGTTATTACCCATACCTTTTTTCTTATTTAATTTATTGGGTAAGCTATCCGGTAAGTCTGAATTGATAGGTCGTTTAATTGGTAACTTGCAGGTTGATATTAGTGATGCTAAAACATTATTAGGCTGGCAACCGCCTTATACGGTTGA
>CESF01073913.1_pt1 | contig 15309 bp, 15 predicted proteins | sample 356331 | NCBI WGS metagenome assembly CESF01 (sample SAMEA2621779, study PRJEB7988) | marine metagenome | biome: marine biome (ENVO:00000447); feature: surface water layer (ENVO:00002042); material: "saline water (ENVO:00002010), including plankton (ENVO:xxxxxxxx)" | depth 5 m
TATTCTTACGCCCAGGCACTGGTAACATCGTAATCAACAAGCGCTCTCTAGAAGAGTACTTCGGTCGTGAGACTGCTCGCATGGTTGTTCGTCAAGCATTAGAGCACGTAGAAATGACTGAAAAGTTTGACCTACACATCACTGTTTCAGGTGGTGGTACTACTGGTCAAGCTGGTGCTATCCGTCACGGTATCACTCGTGCACTTATGGAGTTTGACGAGTCTCTACGTCCTACACTTCGTAAAGCAGGTTTCGTTACACGTGATGCACGTAAAGTTGAGCGTAAGAAAGTGGGTCTTAAGAAAGCACGTAAGCGTCCACAATTCTCAAAACGTTAATATTTACGTTTATCAGAATACCAAAAACCCAGCTTCGGCTGGGTTTTTTGTATTTATAGCTCTCTCAGACGTCAGTATTGTTTAAATGAACAAACCCCTTACCACACATAATAGCTTTATAAGAGTAGACTTTTTTATTGCATCTTATTCATTTCTTTCCAACTGGCTTTTAGGCTGTTAGCAAAGCTAATGAACTTTTCTTTCATAGTGCGTTTAACTGAAATCTCGACTGAGCCTAGCCATACGTTACCTTCAATGGTGATGGTTGGACCTTGACCTTTGTTTAGAGCGACTGACTTGTTCTCAACACTGCCTATTACACTAAACAGTTTGGATACCACATTGACATGTTCTGGTACGTAGATTTCGTCGTTACCTAAAATACAGTTTACATATATAGTGACATGCTGATGCTGGAAGATCGCTTCGCTAAAGTCGAGTTCGATAGAGCCTAAACAGTTTGTCAGGTGAATTTCTTTTGGTACCACCCATTGGCCGCTGCGCTCATTTGAACCAAGAATACTACGAAGGTGTAGGCTTTCGTTCTCGCTGCTGTGACTATAATGAGGCTTAAATTGAGCATGCTTATGCGATTTGTAGTCAATGTCAGCTTTTAGTTCTAAGTCAGCAACAAGCTCTACCAGAACTTCGTTGCTGGTGGCCGCCATTGCTTGATCTAGTCGGCGTTCAAATGCTTCAGCTGAAATAACAGCATGACTATAGTTATAAATGAGTTGATCGATTACTTCTTCTCTTACTTGATCAATTGGGCGGTCTTCAAGTTTAACGGCCATGGTAGTTCCCTGTTGTGATTTTATAGTTATTATTCATGAAGCAAGGCTTAGGCCAAATTTTATTTCCATATAAATCAAAAGGTTAATTTTTATGGCTAATAATCAATTTCGTTAAATTAACCACAGATTAATAAAATTCGCAACTAAGTAGCTATTTTTGCAACATCGTGAACTTATTACCGATCAGCTTGTAAATCTTTACCGAAATAAATATAAACAGTCGCTGAATCAATGTTTAACTAATTGAAAATTAAGATATAAATAGTTGGCATCATAGTCGCATTACTTAATCTGTCTTTAATCAAAAGGAGAAAGATTATGAACACTTTTAACAAATCTATGATTGCCGCTTTAGTAATTGGTGCAACTAGCATGTCAGCTCAGGCAAGCAGCTGGGAAAATGAAAGTAAAGATGCTTGGATTGATGGTAAGGCAGAAACTGTGCTTCTTATGAACACAAACCTTAACAACTTTGACATCAACACTGATGTAACGAATGGCAAGGTTGTACTTACAGGTAAGGTTGATAGCGAATTAGATAAAGAACTTGCTGAAGAGCTGGTTCTTAGCCTAGACGGTGTTAGCTCTGTTGATAACAAATTAACTGTTGTTAAAAACATGAAAGCTAAGCACATGAAATCAGACAAAGCTGATTCAGCAGAAAGCGACTTAACCGATGCAAAGATCACTACTGTAATCACGACACGTTATTTATTTAACTCAGAAGTAGGTGGTACAGACATTGATGTGGATACTGACAACGGTGTAGTAACACTTAATGGTACTGTTGAATCTGATGCAGAAAAGCAATTAGCGGTAAGCATTGCTGAAAACGCTGAAGACGTTCATAAAGTAATCGATAAATTGAAGATTATTGCTGAATAATAGCAAGCCCTTTAGCCCAGCTTTAGCTGGGCTGATTTAATTCAAGGAGTGAGTTATGGATTTAATACGTATTATTTTATCAGTTTTAATTCCACCCTTAGGCGTATTTTTACAGGTAGGTTTAGGTGCGCAATTCTGGATTAATATTCTTTTAACCTTATTAGGATACATTCCTGGTTTGATTCATGCCGTGTATATCATCGCTAAGCGATAATTACTGCATTGATCTGCAAGGATGAGTAATGGAGCACAGCAAGGAAGGGCTGTAGGAGTAACGGATTATAAACCGCAAGGAGTTTACAGTATGGATAATGTAACTACGCTCAAAGGACAACAAGGAAGTAACAAGGCGTTATGGAGTAGCGCACAATGGCAACGCTTTATGGATAAAGTGAATGGAGATGACAGCAAGGAATAAGCTTAGGCAGGAGCCAAAAAGGATGAAGCTAGCGTAAGGAGGAGACTATATGGAAAAAGTACAAACGCAACCAACACAAGGATTGACCGACAAAGGAGTTGCTTTATGGAACAAGCAACAGTGGCACGAATTTATGGAACACGCGAAAGCGGTTGCGCCACGAATAACAGGGAAGGCTGACGATAAAAACCCGATGTCATCTTCAGGTGACATCGGGTTTTTAACTACTTCAGCAATTTATCTTTATAACTTAAATTGATTCACCGTCTTATTTAAAGCGGCTGCTAATTCATTCAAATCACGTGCTTCATCCGCCAATTCATGAGCATGATCCGCAGTGCTATTCACTAAGTGATTAATCGCTGCCAAGCTATTGTTGATATCTTCTGCAACCACAGTTTGTTGCTCTGTCGAAGTCGCAATTTGATGACTTTGATCTTGCACATTTGTCACAGATTGCGCGATATCTTGTAGAGCTTGCAATACAATTTGTGTTTGCTCAACTGAACCCTCAGCACGCTCTTGACCTTGTTGCATCATGGTTGATGCTTGTTGAGCAATTTGCTGTAAACGGCTGATCATATTGCGAATATCATCTGTTGATTCTTGCGTTCGGCTTGCCAGTGAACGAACTTCGTCAGCAACAACCGCAAAGCCTCGACCTTGCTCGCCAGCACGGGCTGCTTCAATTGCCGCGTTCAGTGCTAGTAAGTTAGTTTGCTCTGCAATTGAGTTGATAACATCAACTACCGCGCCAATATTGCCACTTTCTTGCTCAAGACCCGCAACCACTTTAGATGCTTCACCAATGTGGCTTGCAAGAGCGGTCATCACTGATTGTGCTTGAGTCGAGCGCTTAGTGCCATCTGCGGTAATAGTTTGCACTTCTTCAGCCGCATTATTGGTGTGCTGAGCGTTACGTGAAATCTCCATCACCGTAGTTGCCATTTCTGTTACTGCAGCACTCACACTGTCTACTTGTTGCTTCTCTTGCTGAATTTCATCGTTGGTTTTTTGCGAAACTGTTTTCAGCTGGCTAGCAGCTTGGCTTAGCTGCTCTGCTTGTGCAGCAGTATTAAGCATCATTGCACGTAGCTTATCGATGAAAGTATTCATGTGATGGGCAAGTTGACCCACTTCGTCATTACTTTTTATCTCGATTTTTTGTGTTAAATCGCCATCACCTGAGGCAATATCACGCATGATGTAAGTTAGTTTTGTTAGAGGCTTGGTGATCATTTGCGTCGCCCAAAAGATCATCGCAATGATAATCGCGAGAATGATGATCACAGATGTGGTCGTTGTCATCACCGCATCGTTTACCGGCTCTTCAATCATGCTGGTCGGTATTAAAATACCGACATACCAATCTAGGTAAGGAGTTTCTAACTCAAGTCGGTTGTATACAACATAATATTGCTCACCTTTGAATGTAACAAAGCTGCTACCATCTTTTTGGCTTTTCATCGCGCGGTTTAATTCGCTAAAGCCTGAAGTGTCGCTAAATTGTTTTTCGAGGGCATCTAAGCCTTCTTTACCATTCGGTCCTTCATCAGTTACAGACAGCTTATGACCAGTGCGTTTCGATAAGTGTACAACCTTTTGATTGCCATCTAGTAGGAAGCCAAAACCTTGGCCATTAAAACGAATGCCTTCAACCATGTCGTTAATATTATTAAGCTGTAAATCAACACCACCAAAGCCTACAAGTTTATTTTGTTTATTATAAACAGGCTGCTGTACAACTGCTGAAGCATTCCCGGTGGTCAGATCTACAGAAATAGGACCAACATAGAGTTTGTTGATTTTTAAAGCGTCTTGCCACCAACCTCGTTTGTACGCGTAATAAGGCTGGCCGTTATAATGAGAGGTGCGCTCATTTTCTTTAAAATACTCACCTGTTGTTGCAGATGCAAAAAAGGCAGATAAGATGTTGTCGTCGTTACCACTGATGCGGACAAAATCTTGGTTAACACTGTCATATCCAGGTTGGTTATCAAGGCTTTGATCACGTTCAGTCCAGTTGTCGAACCAATTAACTAAGTGCGGATTTGTCACGAAAGTTTGTACAACTTTACCGTATTTGGCAAAGTAACCTTGCATTGAGAGTCGCTCACTCTGTAAATAGCTATCTGCTTCTCGTTGAATAGCTTGGCGTGATAGCTCGGCAATATGGTTAACAAAAAAACTAGAGGCGATGATCAGTAATACACTTATCGTCCCGCCGATGAGTAGTAATATTTTTTTTCGTAAAGAGAGGTTATTTAACATAGGTGCACGTGTTTTTATTATCGGGTAGAGTTATCTATCTAATCATATTTGCACCCAAATCGCTACACTGTTAAGTGAAGGTTAATAATAAATGCTAAGGACTTATTGTATAAATGAGTATTGAAAAGAATAAATTGGTAGTTTTAGGTGCTGGTTGGCTAGGCCAAGCACTTTGTATTAAGGCAAAAGAATTAGCATGGCATGTGCAGGGAACACACCGTAGTAGCGAACATGAATATGACTTTCAGTGTCAGTTTGTACTTGAAGACACAGTTCTTAAACAAGACGTATCACTTGAAGATGCATGGTGGGTGTGTGCAATCCCACCACGTAGCCGCAGTTCAGAAAGTAATTATCTAGCCACTTTGCAAGCAGGTCTTGAGCTTGCTAAATACCTAAATTGCAAAGGCTTTATTTTATGCTCTTCGACAGGTGTCTACCCAACTGACAATGGTCAATACGACGAAACTACAGAAATTAATTGTCAATCAGCGCGCCAACAACTGCTATTTGATGCCGAGCAGTTAGTGTTAAATGCCGGTGGTAAAATATTGCGTTTGGCAGGACTAGTTGGCCCTGGGCGCGATCCGGGTAAGTTTGTTGCTGGTAAAGAGCTTTCTAGCTCAAGTCAGCAGGTAGTGAACATGGTACAACAGCAAGACGTGATAGCGGCGATTTTGGCTGTACTTGAAAATTGGTCTAACGCGAGCAGCATTTATAATGTTGTCAATCCGGCGCATCCAACAAAAGTGGATTACTACCAGCAAAAATGCTCTGAGCAAGGCAATCAACCACCCACTTTCACAAGCCATGATAAAGGCGAACGAATCATTGATGGTTCAGCGATAGAGACACTGAATTTTCTTTATCAAACGCCTATTTAGCTACTTTTTAAAAGTAAGGTGACCGCCTAGCCGGTATTTACTACCCGGTGAGACTAATCGTGCAAAGCTTACAATACCTTGTGATGACCAGGTTCGGCGGATCACTTGTAAGCATGGCTCTTCGTTATAAAGATTGAGCCATTCACACATTTCTGGATTTGGCATAATTGCTTCAACCGTGTGACGTGCTTCGGTTAGTGGAGCATTCTGCGATAAATATTCGTGGGGTGTTAGGCTGTGAAAGTCTTGCTGTAAGTAGTCTTTAGCAAGAGCTGGGTTCACAAAACGCTCCTCAACTTGCAAAGGTTGCTCGTTTTCATTGTGCACAATCACACTTCGATAAACATGGCTGTCGACCTCGACACCCAAAGCAATCGCAATTGGCGCTATAGCGCTAATTGATTCCATCACTAAAATAGTACAACTGTAGTTGCTGTTTCGTGCTTTAACTTCATCGGCAATGTTTTTGATTTCAAGTAGTGATGATTGTGATTTGAAGTTGGCAACAAAAGTACCTTGGCCTTGGCTGCGCGTTAAAATACCGGCATCGGTTAATTCACAGAGTGCGCGCCTAGCTGTCATGCGGCTAACTTGAAATTGACTAGTTAGTTCGTTTTCAGACGGGACACGGTCGTTTTCTTGCCATTCTCCCGATTGAATATTTTCCAAAATGAATTCTTTTATTTGCGCAAACTTAGGGACGCTCATTATGAAAAGTTTATTAGTAAGTTAATAGTATGTTACAAGGTGACATAATTTCCTTGTATATACAAGATGAGTTGATAAACTTTAAGCAATTTAAATTTAGGCTCATACTGAGCCTTTAGCAAGCATCAATATAATAGGTGAAAAATGCACACAACCAACAATGATCAAGCGCTCTGGGATTTACTGATCACAGATGCCAATATCGCTACAATGGATCCTGCTGTCGATGCACCATACGGCGCCATTGAAAATGCAGCGATTGCCGTTAAAGATGGCAAAATTGCCTGGTTAGGTGCACAAACTGATTTACCTGAGTTTGACGCACTCGCAACGCCAACTGTGTCTGCAAAAGGGCAGTGGTTAACACCTGGATTGATTGATTGTCACACTCACTTAGTATTTTCTGGTAGCCGCGCAGAAGAATTTGAGCAGCGTTTACAAGGTGTAAGCTATGAACAAATCGCTGCAAAGGGAGGCGGTATTGCAAGTACGGTACGTGCAACCCGAGAAGCCGACCACGAAACCTTATTTGTTAGTGCAAAAGAGCGTTTAAATGCGTTATACGCAGAAGGCGTGACTACGGTAGAGATTAAATCGGGTTATGGCCTTGATTGCGAAAACGAAATTAAACTACTTGAAGTGGCTCGTTTACTCGGTGAAAATCACCCGGTTGATGTTAAAACCACCTTTTTAGGTGCTCACGCGTTACCGCCTGAATATAAAGGCCGTAGCGATGAGTATATTGACTTGGTGTGCGGTGAAATGCTTGACCGTGTTGTTGAGGCTGATTTAGCTGATGCGGTTGATGCATTTTGTGAAAACGTTGGCTTTAGTAACGAGCAAACTCGCCGTGTGTTTGAAGCGGCTAAAAAGCACAACTTACCGGTTAAGTTGCACGCTGAGCAGCTATCTAATCAACATGGTGCAGAGCTTGTTGCAGAATTTAATGGCTTATCTGCTGATCATATTGAACACTTAGATGAAGCAGGCATTCAAGCAATGGCCAAAGCAGGCACTGCTGCGGTATTGTTGCCTGGTGCATTTTACTTTTTACGCGAAACAAAGTATCCGCCAATTGAACTACTCCAGCAGTATCAAGTTCCTATCGCTATTTCAACTGACTTTAATCCAGGGACTTCACCATTATGTTCATTGCACTTAATGATGAATATGGCATGTACTATTTTCCGCATGACGCCTGAACAAGCATTAGCAGGGGTAACGCGCAACGCCGCAGGTGCTTTAGGTCTTGATGACCGTGGAGTGTTAAAAGTAGGTGCTCGGGCTGATATTGCCCACTGGCAAATATCCCATCCAGCACAATTAAGTTACCAGTTTGGCGTAAATAAACTGTTAAATCTGTGGATTTTGGGTAGACTTAGTTAGATAAGTTTTATTACGCAGTTTGGATTACATGTCATTGATTTTTAGTTTAGCGAGTAGTACTCAACTCGTAAATTTAACAAGTGATGTTGTGCCAGTGTTTTTAGCTGGTAGTGTCTTTATGGCAATGATTTGTGCCTTATGCGTAACCCATAATCCTATCTTGAGACTTAGCCTAGTCGTTAATGGCGTTCTAGGTTTAGCTATCCTAAGTTTAGGATTACCTTGGCTGGTTATATTGCTTGCTTTAAGTTTATGTTTTCATTTATGGCAAGCATTTCGTACCACAAATTGGCTTGCCATTATTTTGAGTGTGGCTAGTGCTATTTTATTTGCTGTTTTATATTCAGCCCACCTATTACTCGATATAGCTTTATATTGGCTTGTTTTCTCTGTTGTCATTTTATCTATCTCGGGCTTTTTTAATTACGAAGAGCCCGAAGATGAAGAGCTGGTTGAGGTTGAGCCCTTGTATCACGATGAGTTAGATGCGACCCCACTCACAGGCTTACCTGATCGTAATGCACTTAGAAATAGCTTTGTTGCATGGACTGAAGAGCACTCAGCGAACTGCGCACTAGTGATGATCCGCCTTGAAGGTTTTAACGATGTTAACCAGCATATTGGTCGTGACTTTGGTGATTTGTTATTAGCACAATCGGCTACACGAATTAAACAACAACTCAATGTTAATGCTGTTCTTAGTGTGGCAAGTAATACAGGTAGTGCTGAAAAGTTGGCGCATTTAGGGGGGTTAAATTTTGCGTTTATTTGCTCACTTGAAGAACAAAAACATCTTCACGAGCAGTTGATCAGCCAAATTAGGCAAGTCACACTAAAACCATTTAACGTTGCTAATTGCACCATTGAAGTGAAAGTGCGTGCTAGTTATGTGAACTGCGACGAGCCAGACTATAGCTTCGAAAATCTAATTTCATTTGCCAACCTTGCCCTTGACTCAAACCCTGAGCGAGCAATTGTGCCTTATCACCCGCAAATGATGATCGAGCAATTAGAACAACAAGCACGATTGCGCGAGTTAGCACATCTAGATTTTGCCAGCGAACTTGAATTGTATTTTCAGCCGGTTATCCGCAATAGCGACGAGCAAATTGAATTTTTAGAATTGCTGTTGCGTTGGCAACACCCTAAACAAGGCATTCTTTCAGCGAATAAATTTATTGATGATATTCGTGTCGCTGGGCTTAGCTACCCCGTTGCTGCCTACGTTATTGAGCGCGCTGCCGAACTAGCTATGGCGCTGCGTATGGAAGGTATTGAATTACCTCTTAGTATCAATGTGTTTGGCCCTGAAATGCTGCATGAAGAGTTTATCGAGTTTGTTGATCGCATTATGGCTGAGCACCGCTTAGAACCGGGTGATTTAATCATTGAATGCCCGCTCGATTTATTTATGAACTTAGATGAGCAGGGTAAAGCTATGGTTGCAAGGCTAAGTAGTATTGGCATCAAATTGTGTATTGATGGATTTGGTGACACACCTATTTGGCTTGCTAAATTACCTAACCTCAATGTTGAGTACATTAAAGTGGCTGCATCACTAACCGCTGACTTTGCCCATCAAAGCCAAGTTCGCAGTCTGGTTTCTGGCATGGTGGATATGCACAGTCAAAACAATGCGAAAGTAATTTGTGAAGGGGTAGAAACCATAGAACAGCTTAAATTTGTTAAGTCGCTGAACACCTACGCCGCACAGGGCTATTACTTTAATTACCCGCTTAGCAGCGTAGGTATGATGTCATGGTTAAAACAGTGGCGGTTAGAGCATCAGGGTTGAGTTAGCGAGTTTCAAGAGTAAAGTTAGCGAGTTACTAGAGGAAAGAGTTATATAGAGCTTTCAGCTTTCAGCCGTCAGCTATCAGATTGAAAGTTAGCGAGCAGTTTGACTCGTTACATCGCGTTTTATCTCGAATCTTGCTTCCAATTTAAGTGGCGCGGCATAAAGCCGCTGATACAGGTAGACGTGAAACTTGTTTCGCGCGTCTGACCGCTGAAGGCTGAGAGTTGAAGGCTGAGAGTTGAAGGCTGAGAGCTGACCGCTTCTATGTGTTGAGTATCGCTTCGTTCGACCGGACCTCCCCAAAAATCAGCCGTTACATAGCTTCTTTCTAACTTGCCTCTCTCGCCTGCAAATACGCATTCACCAAGGCTGTGATGATTTGGCCGGCATCGTTCATTCCAGCTTCTAAACCTACTGGGTGTTGCGATGGTGCGCCTTCACATAAATGTAAGTAGTGAGCGGTTGTTTGACTGGCAGCTAAATGCACAAAATGTTCTGCATCACTAACACTGAAACCACAGTTAGTATAAGCACTTACAGGCATTAATGAGATGCTGTCTAGGTCTAATTCTACTCCAAGCGGTGCATTATCAAACTGAGCTAAAGCATGTTTACATGCTGAAGATAAATCGACTTTGCGACGGACCTGAATGTCTTGATAGCTATCAAACGTGAAGTTTGCGTTAGTCAGGGCATCCATAATCGCTTGGTTATTTTTAAATTCGTGTAAACCCATGACATGATAATCAGCAAGGTGGTTTTCGCTGTACGCATATCTAAAGCCATTGCCGCTATGACGGCCTTCACACTCTCTGAAATCAGCATGAGGGTCTAAGTTAATAGCGTTCACTGGTTTGCCATGTTGCTTACTAAGGGCACGTAATATGCCCAGGCAGTTGTTATGGCCGCCGCCAATTACAATTGGTTCAAGGCCTGCTGCAAAAATCATTGCAAGTACTTGCTCAACGCGAGTGTCGATATCGCCGCACAGTTCACGAAGTTTGGCTAAGTCTGCTTCGTTTTTATTATCAAGGTTAATAGCCTGTTGGTTTAAATCGTCAAGGTCAACTTCGCCAAGTAGCAGCACACGTTCATGATTTAAAAACTGATTATGCGTTTGGTTTAAAAAGCGCTTTAAAAAAGCCTGCCATGCTTGCCCAGAGCCACCATTGCCTAAGTTAGCTCGAGGTCCAATATCTTCACATACGCCAACTAAAACATAGCGAATACCGAATTGTTTTGCATCGATGAGGGCTTGTGGGGCATTAACTTGAGTGTCGAGAAGGGCAAGGGCTTGCCAAGCTTTAAGTTCGTTAGCGCGGCGAGCACATAAGTGCCTCACCGCCGCTTCATCATAAATTTTAAGGTAATTTGTCACCGAGATTAGTCTTCTATTATTTCTAACTCTAATTCTTCAGCAGATAATATAATACCGGTGCTATCAGCGTAAACAAAGTCGTCATCAAAGAAAGATACGCCTGCGAAGTTAACGCCAATGCCATCTTCACCTGCACCTTCACTATCTGCAGCAACAGGAATAGACGCAATTGCTTGAATGCCTAAGTCTAGCTCTTCAAGTTCATCAACATGGCGAATTGCACCGTAAACTATAATGCCTTGCCAGTTGTTTTCTAATGCGATTTCAGCCAGCTCTATATCAATAAGGGCGCGTCGGGTTGAGCCACCACCATCAATCAATAACACGCTGTCGGTACCATCGGTTGATAAAATCTCGCGGATCAGCTCGTTATTTTCAAAGCATTTAACGGTTTTGACTCGACCACTAAAGCTTGGGCGTCCACCAAAATTGATAAACATTGGTTCGAGCACATCAACCACATCTGCAAAGTGGTCGCATAAATCAGAAGTGCTGTAATCCATTTTTTCATCCTCTAAAGAGACTGTCTGTTTAGTACTCAGTATACCCTGATACAACTCAATAACAACGACTTAATAGTGGTTTATTAGTTTAAATCAAAGGAATCTCGTTATCGCAACATTAGTGTCTCAAAAGCGTCACCTAATTGTTATTTTTAGCGCCTAAGCTGAGATGAGTATAAAAATTAGACGCAAAGTATGATAAGGAGCTCACCATGGCAAACAACATACTTACTAAATTGGCAAAAGTGGATGAACAGTTGTTTTTAAGTGTGTTTAACGATGCTTCGCCAATTTGGCTCAGAAGATCAGCGCTCGGGTTTTCGAAAAGTGGCGATGGCGGACTTTACGTAATGTTGTTTTTTGGTTTTTGGTGGTTTACCGAGCAGCTGCATTTTCAGCAACTTGCGATGAGTATATTGGTGGGCTTTGCAATTGAGCGGCCTATTTACTTTTTAGCTAAAAAGCGGATTGCGCGGGTAAGGCCTTGCGATTGCTTAGTGCAAGGCGCTTATTTAGTACCAAGTGATCAGTTTAGCTTACCGTCAGGACATAGTGCAGGGGCATTTGTGGTGGCGACTATTTTGACTATGTATTTTCCTGAATTTGCTGTGTTGTGGTTGATGTGGGCATCAGGGGTGGCGGCATCAAGGGTGATTATTGGTGTGCATTACCCCGCTGATGTAGTGATTGGTGCAGTGATGGGATCAAGTTGTGCAGTATTAGCAGTGATGGTGGTGGAATCTATATGAGAATTTTGTACGGTATTCAAGGTACGGGTAATGGACATATTACTCGAGCTCGAGTGATGGCAACAACTTTTAAAGCGTTGGGAGTCGATGTTGACTATGTGTTCTCGGGCCGTAAAGAACAAGACTACTTTGATATGGACGAGTTTGCTGATTATCGAGCTTTTCGCGGCTTGTCGTTTACCAGCAAATCGGGGCAAGTTGATAGCTTTAAAACATTAAAAAATGCGCGCCCACTTCAGCTTATAAGAGATATAAAAAACCTTGATTTGCGTCACTATGATTTAGTTTTTAATGACTTTGAACCAATCACCGCGTGGGCTGCTAAACAGCAAGGTATCCCTGTTATTGGTATGAGCCACCAAGCTGCATTTTTATCTGATAAAGTACCGATGTTTGGCCGTGCCTTCTTTCGCCGTGCGCTGATCCGTAACTATGCGCCAGCCAGTGTTTATTTAGGTGTCCATTGGCAACCCTATGCAGAGAACATAATTCCGCCATTTATTGCCAATCATCATCATGATAACCCGGTTATGGTCGAAAATAAGGTATTGGTTTACCTGCCTTTTGAGAATCTAGACAGTGTAGTTGAGTACTTAAAAGACTTTCCTGAACGTGAGTTTTATTGTTATCACCCTGATGCGCAAGATTGTTCAATCGGGAATATTCATTTGCGGGCTCCCTCACGCGTTGGGTTTTTAAATGACCTAGCCAATGCTGGTGGTGTAATTGGTAACGCCGGGTTTGAACTTGCAAGTGAAGCATTGCAGCTTGGTAAAAAGTTATTGTTAAAACCGCTTGGTAAGCAATTTGAGCAGGGGATTAATGCGCAGACTTTATTGTCGATGGGAGCTGCTCATGTAATGAGCTATTTAAACCCTAATGCGATGGATGATTGGTTGCAATCTCCACAGAACAAAAAACTCAATTTTCCCAGCGATCCAGCGCCCTTGGTTGATTGGTTACAAAAAAAACAATGGGGAAAACTGGAACAATTACATAAAAATCTATGGCAAAAGGTTGATTTAGAAGAAAAGCTGATTGTTTAAAGGTACCTTATACTGGAAAATGCACGGCAAATTTAACCACTTTTTATTAGCTGCTTTAAATAGTTTAGCTATACTTTAAATGCATGTTTCTATAAGGCACTTTGAATGAATGTATTACAAAACTTAACTATTAAGCGTCGTTTACAGTTAAACGCGCTCGTTGTTGGTCTTGCAATGATTGTGATGCTGTGTGTAATCATCTTTGAGTCGCGCATGATGCTTAAGCTCAACGAAACAATTCAAAATGCGGAGGAGCTCGACATTCATGAACTTGCGATGCGTAAGCATGAAAAAAACTTTTTGTTTTACAAAGATGTCGATAGCCTTGAGCTTTTTGAGAAAGAGTATTCGCAGCTAAAAATTAAAATGGCGAGACTAGACGAGTTAGTGAAAGATTTGTCGATGGACTCATCTAATCTAAATGAATTTAGACGTCTTGCGAAAACTTATTACGATGACTTCAATGAAGTTGTGGAACTACAAAAGAAAATTGGCTTACACCCTAAAGATGCACTTTATGGTGATTTACGTGGTGCGGTGCATCAAGTAGAAACATTATTAAGTGAGCGCGAAAACTATAAATTACTAGCTTTAATGCTACAGCTTCGCCGCGCAGAAAAAGACTTTATGTTGCGCTTTGACTTAAAATATCTGAGTAAATTTAACGATTTAGTCACAAACTTCCAATCAGAAATTAAAAATGCTGGATTCGATGCAAATTACGAAAATCAATTAATTAATTTGCTTGCGACTTATCAAAGTAAATTTTAGGCTTTAGTTGATGCACAAGTTGCCTTAGGTCTGGATTTAGATTCAGGTGCACTTGGTGAGATGAAACACAGTGTTGGACTCAGTGATGCTATTGTTACAGAGCTGACAGATCAAACAAAGGCCTTCGTCGAATCAAGTGCAGCCACTGCGCAGCTAATTGCACTCATTGTATTTATTATTGCGAGCATTTTAGTGATGGTATTAGTTTACTTTACTAGCCGCTCAATTATTCAGCCTATTGAACGTGTGTACCACACGATTAACGAGATTCGTCGTAATAACGACTTAAGCATGTCGATTACTCAATCAGGTAAAGATGAAATCACCACTATGACGATCGACTTTAATAGTTTGATTAGTGATTTCAAAAAGCTTATTTATGAGGTAAATACAGCGCTAAGTACCCTTAATGTGGCTACAGAGCATTTATCTGAGACGACAGCAGCAACCAGTTCAGGTATGCAAGAACAACTTCATGAAGCCGATATGGTTGCCACAGCGGCGACTGAAATGCAGGCGACGATTCAAGATATCTCGCACAACACTGAAGCTGCAGCGAAAAAAGCTGAGTCAACTAACTTAAGTGCGCAGCAAGGCCGTTCAGAAGTTGAATCAACAGTGGTGCAAATTAATCACTTATCCGATTCACTTGGTAATGCCTCAAGTGTGGTTTCACAGTTAGAAAAAGACGCCGAAACAATAGGCTCTGTACTTGATGTTATTCGTGGCATTGCTGAGCAAACAAATTTACTGGCACTCAATGCGGCAATTGAAGCAGCACGTGCTGGCGAGCAAGGTCGAGGCTTTGCGGTGGTTGCTGATGAAGTACGTTCACTTGCGCAGCGTACTCAAGACTCAACTCAAGAGATCGAGAGTATCATTTCAACCTTACAAGGGCGCACTCAAGAAGTGGTGAGCATTATGCAGCAATGTCGTACACAAGGTGGCGAAAGTGCAGCACAGGCAACTAAAGCCGGTGAGTTACTGCGCTCAATCACCGAAGATGTTCAAACCATTATGGATATGAGTACTCATATCGCTACAGCAATTGATGAGCAAAGCCAAGTGGCTTCTGAGGTGAACAAAAACGTGGTACGTATTCGTGATATCGCTCAAGAGGCATCAGGCCATGCGGCAACTAACGCACAAACTAGCGAAGAAGTGTCTGAGCAAGCGCGTGTACTTTATCAGGCAATAGATAAGTTTAAAGTTTAATGAGTATACCCAAGCCACCCCAAGATGCAGAATTCAGCGTTTCACAGGTGATTAATATCAAGGCGTTACTTTGCAAGAGTCAGTCCCTTTTAAGAAGTAACAAGGATGAGAGTAAGTTCCTGTGAAGCGCCCAACGGGTTGGTTTAAAAGCGATTTATACTGCGT
>CESF01133112.1_pt1 | contig 15294 bp, 9 predicted proteins | sample 356331 | NCBI WGS metagenome assembly CESF01 (sample SAMEA2621779, study PRJEB7988) | marine metagenome | biome: marine biome (ENVO:00000447); feature: surface water layer (ENVO:00002042); material: "saline water (ENVO:00002010), including plankton (ENVO:xxxxxxxx)" | depth 5 m
TTTTGCCAAGTTTACCGCCTTTTCCTGGGTTTTCTAAAATCTCTTGGGCCTCCTCGTAAGCATATTTCCGAGGGGTGCAAATCACAGCATCACAAAAGTAGGTTTTTACGATTCGTCCTTTGAGATCAAAATCAATAACTACGCACTTGGTAAGTCGATCCTCCTGCGGGACTAACGAACAAATACCGTTGCTCAGTTCCTCAGGCAACATTGGGATGACACGATCGACAAGATAGGTCGAATTCCCACGCTCACGCGCTTCAAGATCCATAACACTCTCAGGTTTAACGTAGTAGGAAACATCAGCGATATGAACTGCCAGTCGCCAACTATTTTCAGTTTTTTCAACTAATATTGCATCGTCGAAATCCTTCGCTGTTTTTGGATCAATCGTTATGACATCGCGCTTTCGCCAATCTTCGCGACGAGCAATTTCTTCCTCTGATATCACCATCGGGATTTTCTTTGCGGCTTCGACAACATGACTTGGGAAGGTTGCATTAATTCCGTGTTGATGGACGATGGCTTCGACATCCACCCCGGGATCCCCAGGCCAGCCTAGGACCTCGATAAGTTGCCCTTTAGGTATATCCTTAGCGTGTTCCCACTCGGTGATCTCTGCGACCACGAGCTGCCCAGATCTCGCGTCCAGAGTATTCCCAATCTGGATCGATGGTGGTAAGCGTTCGTCATTGGTTTGCACCGACGAAGACTTACCCTTTTTTACAAAAATCCCTGTCACCTTACTTGAGCGGCGTTCAACGACCTCTATTACTCGCGCACGCAAGTCGTTATGTTCTTTGGACGCGGAATTATTTTTTACTAATTTCACTCGAACGATATCGCCGTCGAGGGCAATTCCCATCGAGCGGGGCGAAATGTAAAAACGATCCTGCTCGTCGAAGTCAATTCCAGTGGAAAGATTCTCCCCGTCTGCTTTGTCAGCAAAAAACCACCCATGCCCTCCCGGTGCCGCTTTCAGCTTTCCAATTAAGCCCCCGCGACTACGTCCAGCACCACTGACGCTAAAACGCCCCTTTTTTCCCTGAATAATTTCTCCGACCTCAACCAACTCCGTGAGATTTTCACGAAGCTTCTTTCGCATACTTCCAGGCAATTCTAAAGCACGAGCAATCTCGCTCTTGTTACACGGTCGGCCACCCTCCTTACCTAAAAGCGCGATAATACGCCTCTTCATCTCCTCTGGTCTCGACATAGGAATACTTTGGACTACCTCAACGATCTTAACAACTACCGTATCAGAACTTCCCAAAACACATATTGGCCACTCACCCCAGCAAATTTATAAATGAGAATCAAAATCCTTCCAAGGATTGTCTCTCAGGGGGCATGAATCGATAATTGTAGGGTAGAAGGAGAAAGGCTTTGGTTGCCAAGCCCCGAAAAATCAATTAATCCTCTTCCACCAATCCACATTACCCACAAAATATCATGAAACACACACCCTCATCTTCGTTTATGCGGCGCGGATTCACGCTCGTTGAGCTACTCGTCGTTATTGCTATCATCGCCGTTCTAGCCTCTCTAGGAATGGTTGGTTATAATAAGGCTCTGCAAACCACAAAAAAGACGGAAGCCACTCAGTGTCTTGGCAAGTTAGTCATGGCTTGTGATGCTTTCTTCGAGGAATATCAGGCTCTTCCGATGGCCACCACTGCCGCCCAGGATTCTGAGCAAGTGACTGACAATCGATTAATGGGACCACTTCTTGGCCAACAAGGTGCCCAAGACGAGAACCCTAAATTTTTAACTTTCTTCACATGGAAACAGGCCAAGGGCAAAGGAAATTCTGCATTTGGTGGACTCGAGCGCACTGAGAACCGTGCCGATCTTCTTGGGCCGTGGAATAACCCTAGCAAGGCAGATCGCTACTACCGCCTTATGTTTAACTATGATTACGACAACCAACTGCGTGAGCCACAGGCCCTTGGAAACGAAATCATCTGGGATCGCCGTGTTATAGGCTACCACATGGGTAAGGATGGGAAAATTGGCGGCAAGAACGATTCCGACAATGTTTACAGCTGGAATAAGAGCAGGTAGCTTCGTTCCAAAAGTTTTTCAAAATCCGGTCGTTCCCATTGGGCGTCCGGATTTTTTACATACAAGGAACCAATATTCCGTCTCGCATTCCGTGTATCTTTTTTTTATCTGCCGGAACAATCGTGGCTAGACAACCACCCAAGGAATTCTGTCCGTCCTGGCTTATAAAATAGTAAGGGCAAAGACGAACCCGCCCCACCATCATAAGGATTTCCCCGGTCTCGGGGCTAAAGTAAGGATGCTCAACCAACTTTGTGTCCTGAAACTCCTGCATCACCCTAGGTTGTGAAGTAAATTCAGCCTGGGCCTCACTGATCGCTGTCCTCCATCTCTCCAACGGTTCGTCATGCCCAATCATTACACCACGCGAACCCCACGCGAGATCGCTGAATCCGCTGACTTTCAGAACGAGGCGCCGATCTTTCTGGCTAAACTCACCCACGTCGTCCCACGAACTTACTTCTAGCCGAGGAATCGCTGCGTGAGGAGGAATCTCAGAAGGATCAACGGGCCAGCCATAAGGGATAAGTTTCTTCAATATCTGCAAGTGACTTCCTCGCAGTTCTTTTTCCCAAATCTTACGAAGGGATGGGGCCCAAAAAAGAGCAAGCCATAATTTTTCCTCAAAGTGAGGTTTCAATGGAGGAGTAATCTTACCACCCTCCGCCAAATCTCGAATCGCAGGAATTGATTCCCAGTCGAATAGCTCAAAAAAACGATAACTCTCACGTTCACCAGCCTCCCACTTTTCCGCCTGGCGGACCATAAACTTTCCACCCAGCTCCCCTGCCAGCCAATCCATTTCCGGCCGATAATCGTTTGATTCTTCAGAAACAAGAATATCAGCACCATCCTCAAAAAGGGAAGCAAAGCCATCTAGCATTCCCCTTGCCCCACCAAAAATCTCAAACCCCGCTGAAGCATAAGTTTGACTCAACCACGCCAAGGTTCCGATCCCACCGGGAACCCCATCCAATTCCGAAGCAGTAAAACCATCTTCTGTCAAAAGCAAATCGGGGCGAATCACCTTTGGGATTACATTGCGCTGTTCGCTTGATCGCTGATGGTTGATCATCCAGCTAGGTTTCCCAGCATCAAGTAACCTAGCGATCCACTCCGGGCGTCTTCCCTCAGAACTTAACCGATAAAGCTCATCACTCGCGCATTGAAAACGATGCAGAGGATGCCCCAGACGATTAAGCGCTTTTTTTTGGTTTTTGCTCAGCTGAAAAGGTTTGGGCGACCAAATCCATTCACGATTTGCGAAAAAACCCGCTTTTGGGGCGGAAATTTCCAGATCAGCGAGGGTCAAAGTAGGCATCTGAGCGAAAATCTATCAAGTCACAGCAAGGAGGCAACCCCTTGAAAGTTCATCCTTTTCTTGTCGTAATTCACTAGCAGGTAAATTTTCCATTGTCCTTACGGAAATCCCGCGTATGCAAAACCCCGTCGCATGTTTTTTCTCAATAAAATTTTCAAACTCCGGGACAAAGCTAATCCGGAGGAGGAAAAGCCCTTTCTCGATCATCTCGAGGATTTGAGGATTATGGTCACAAGAGTTGTTCTCACTCTTCTCATATCGACCTTGGCCTGTTTCGTTTATAAGGATGAACTCATGTCGGTGATTCGGCGCCCAGTAGAGCAAGTCTGGGTAGAACGACATGAAGCCACCCTGCCCGAAAACGAAGAAATTTCACTCGACGATTGGGAGAATGCTCTCACCTTCGCAGAGGTCTCCGCCCCCCTCGGCCAATACGATTCAGGAATTGCCGATCGTTGGTGGAAAAGAGCGACAGACAAGCGGACCCGCCGGCTTACCGAAGCCGCTATTCTTTACCGAGCATCCCTTAAGCTTCCCGACGATGCTCGGGAAGATTTCATCAGTTCAATCTCGGATGATAAGAGCGAAGCACGAGAGCTCGCTCTCAAGCTTTTAGTCAGCAAACCCGCGGATAATTTAAACGCCGAGGGGAATCTTCGGCTCATGAGCTCACTCAAGCCGACCGAAACCTTTATGCTTACGATGAAACTTGCTTTCTTCGCTGGCATTATCGTCTCCTTTCCGTTTCTCCTCTATTTCCTGCTTCAATTTATCGTCCCAGGCCTCAAGGAAGAGGAACGTAAGGCTCTTTGGCCAGCTCTTCTCATTGGTTTTGGGCTATTTCTTGGGGGAGTTTTCTTTGCCTACTTCTTTGTTTTACCAAATGTTCTTACCTTCTTTTACGAATGGGGTAAGAGCATGGGGATCTCCAATGACTGGCGCATCGGCTACTACATATCTTTTGCAACCACTTTCGTCCTAATCTTTGGCCTCGCATTTGAACTCCCGGTGGTTGTTATGACCCTGGTCAAGATCGGCCTACTTAGCCACAGCATGATGCGTGAGACCCGATCTTACGCAATCCTCGCTATCTTTGTGATCGCAGCTTTGATCACTCCAACCCCGGACATGATGACCCTCTCGCTCCTTGCAGTTCCCATGGTCATCCTTTACGAAATTTGCATTTGGCTTTCTTACTTCCATGAGAAAAAGATTAAGAAACTTGAAGAAGAGGAAGAAAAAGAGCGAATGGCGCGCCTTCTTTCCTCTTCAGATGATGACCCTGATTTAGATCCCGATCACGATCCATATCATCATGACGAATACCATGATGACCATGATCCAAATTACCATCCTGACCACGAAAACATGGATCTGGCTGGAGAAGATGAGGAGGAAGAAGATACTGACGACTATATGGATTACCCGGGCGAACATCAGACTCCGAAGGAAGACCCTAATCACGAGTCTCTCCCTGAGGACGATCCTGATTACGACCCCCTCCTTCCTGATGAGGATCTTCCGGATGAGGAAAAAGACCGTAAGTGATTCTGGTAAAGCTATCCCTAAAATCCTATTTATAGAAGTATGCAATCAATGACCGGATTCGGTCGTGGTGAACACGCGGATGATGGACTTATCGCCCGGGTTGAAATCGCGACTGTCAACCGCAAGCAGGCTGACATCCATTTCAACCTACCACGCGAACTCACGGGCCTTGAGGCGGATCTCCGCAAATTGGTCCTGATGTTTATTTCCCGCGGCAGAGCGAATGTTTCAATTCATCTCGAGCGGATCTCTGGCTCCGACGATTCGTTCAGCGTAGACCCTGATCGAGTCCTGGCTCTCGAGACGGCCTTAAATGAAATCTCGAAACTCATTGATCGCCAAGTCCAGCTAGGAGCAGCCGACTTCATGAAATATCCAGGAGTCCTAACTTTCGCCCACTCCGGCTGGGATGTTTCAGAGGCCGAAAAAGTAATCCGCCCAGCCCTTGAGGCCTCTTTGGAAAATTTGGTTAAGATGCGAAAGGCTGAAGGGGGTGATCTTAAGGCAGATTTTCTCCAACGGCTCATCTCCCTCGAGGCACACGCCAAAATTATAGGCAAGGCAACGCCTAAGGTCGTTGAGCGCCAACGTGAGCTCCTGCACAACCGCTTACGGGAAGCTGAGATTGAAGTCGATCTCAATGACGAACGTCTCCTAAAAGAAGTCGCCCTCTTTGCTGATCGATCTGATATTTCCGAGGAAACAACGAGGCTCGCCTCTCACATCAATCGTTTTCGCGAGTATCTTAATTCCGACGAACCGGTTGGCCGATCGCTCGACTTCCTGTGCCAAGAAATTAACCGGGAATTTAACACAATCGGCTCGAAAGCAAATGATGCTAACATTGGCCAGAGTGTTGTGGGCGCAAAAACTGAACTCGAGAAAATCCGGGAACAGGTTCAGAATATCGAATAATAAAATGGCGCCGCCAGCTTCATCGTTGTCTCCTTTTCTGAAAACAGCTGCCCCCAACCTTCTTTTATTAAGCAAAAATTCCATCCGAAGCGCTACGGCCTCGTAATCTAGGATCGAAAGCCTCTCAAAGATATCCTGTCCTAAGTCTCAATCTTTATATATTTGTATTTGCTGCGGTGCACCCAAACACTTTGAACTAAACCCAGTAAGAACATACAGATCACCACAAAGGTGCCGGAGTAACTCACTAAAGGCAGAGGAATCCCCGTAATAGGTGTAAGCAAAACACACATTCCAATACTCTCATACATGTGAGCAAAAAAGAGGCCCACAACTCCACCTACGATAATCCTACCCGCCAAATCACGACTGTAAAAAGCAATGAAGAGACATTGGATAAGAAGGAGGGCAAATGATGCGACCAACAGGAGAGCTCCCCGGAACCCCTGCTCCTCAGCAATAACAGCGAAAATAAAATCGTTGTGAGCCGTCGTCCAGGGAATCAGCTTTTTAGCATGAAGTGATTGCTGCTCTTCCGTTGCTCCAAATCCGGTCCCTTTCCATCCAGCTTTACCTACCGCAGTTGAGACCCAGTAAGCGGCATAAGTTTTATCAGTGTTTTCTACCAATCCTGTTTCGAGCGATTCCAGATAGGTTTCCACCCGCTCCGTTCCCCGCTCCGAGGCAGTCGGCATAACAGCATAGTATGCGATAGGAGCCATCCCAATTGCAATGGCTGCTAAGAAGATCAAATACCGCCATGGAATGCCACTAACGAGCATTATCACTACTGCTACCGGAAGCCACACGAGGGCAGAGCCCATATCACCCAATTTCACGACAAGGAGAAAAGGGATTCCAGTAAGGCTACCAATGAGAAGAACCCTAAAAAAAGGTTCACCAAAAAATCGATGTATTTTAGGCAAATCCTGAGCAAGTGTCGCAATCGCCAAGATTCCGGCTGCGATAGCACTTTGGGCAGGCTGAAAGGTAATAGGCCCCATACTCAAGCGATGCGAAACATCGTTTGCGTCCATCGCCTTAACCGTAAGCGCCAGCCCGACTACGTAAATCGGAACCCCCAGCCAGCGAACCCAGCGATAGTCGACTAGTGAGACACCAAAATAAACGAGTGTCCCGAGACCAATCCACAGTTTCTGACGTCCTGCAAAAAACTCACCACCCGAGATACCGCTAGGCCCTGGCAAGTGACGTGCAGCACTCTCTATGGCAAAGATTCCAAAAACCAAGAGCCCATACATTGTAAGCACGAGGACCCAGTTCATTCCAAGAATTTTCCGGAAAAGAGGTGTCATAGTGAGTTCAAGAGAGAAACTACTCAGTTCCCCATTCCGATAACACTCAAAAACATCACTCTTCTAAAGATTGGGGCGAAAAATCGCCCCTCCTAATTAGATTAATCTATAATTAGAATCGAGATTAGTCGAATCAGGGCGTAAATCGACGACACGATTGGAATGCTAGATGAACAGAAAGCCCAACTTCAAAAAGAGTTCTTTAAATCTTTTGAAGATAGTCGGGAACATCTTTTTTTTGGCTTGAGGGCGGTGCCGTCGCCGAAACAAAAGAAAGAACACCTCCGACTCCAGCCCCATGGGGAGCGTCTAACAACCCCGAACCCTCAGCAATCGGAAAGACGTAAGTTTTACGTTTCCTGGTGATCCGATAGACTTTAAGCCCAATCAGACAAGCGGGAATTAATACAGAAAGTCCAATCAGGGTATTCGAAAACCATTGATTTGAGAGAAGTTTATCCCCAAGGCTTGGCTGGTTTGGCAGTGACCTATTTTTTTCGTCCATGACGAAGATTTGCCCCCCTAACAGCGATCCGCCCTCCTTGCTCACAATTTCTTCAAGCCTCTCGAGACCCACCGAAAGCTGAATCGAAAAACTCTCCAGCTGTGAAGCCGAATCAGATTTTTCAAGAGCATCTTCAATCGCGAGGCGAAGAACCGTTTCCCGTTCCTCTAATCTTATGACATCTACTACCCTATTTGAGAAAACAAGCTGAGAACGCCCTGGATTCCCCATAAAATAGAAAACAACTGCTAACGGATTATCCCCGTCGTAATGAGATTCCACGAGCGCCTCAAGACTCTCTTCTTCAGGGATCTCCTGCAAACCATCAAAAAGGTAAAAGTGACAATCAATGATAAAGTCTCTTGCATGGCGATTAAGAAAGGTTTCCCTATCTCGAAATTCTTGGGTCGCAAGCAACTCCTGGGGGTCGACCAAATACCCAACTTCTTTACCCCTAAAATAAGCTGGCAAATACTCCTCTCCGATTGCCTTTGACCATTCCAAGGACTTTGGACCTTCGTCCGGGAGCTGTTGAATCTCCGGATCTAAAACGATCACTTCCTGAGATTCTGAATCGAGAATCTCACGCGCCAGTTTCCCCATCAAACTCGAGCCAGGTATATATTCTCCTGACTCCAATGCTTCTAGCTCCTGATCATCCCACTCTGGAAGTCCGTCTGAGCCATCCTCTTCTACAAGAGAGTCCTTCGATAAGTTTTGAGCAGAAACCAAGTGAAGCATACCCGCTAAAATAAAAGCGAACACCCTGCTCATCCTGCAACCTCCCCTTCATTTCCACCAAGCAGCTCGGAGGTGTCGATTTTTTCTTTTACAGAACCACTTCCCTTCAGAGTTTGCCCCCTCCTTCCCAATACCTTAATGGGATCCTTTCTTACCCGCCTCCAACCCTTGATCAGAGGGGCTTGCAGTTTTTCAATAACCGCTCCCAGAGCCTTTAAATAATCCCCTTGCAGAAAAAAAGGATGTCCTGCAGAAAGGGCCTCAAAGGTCGAATCTTCATCGAGGTAGGGCATTAGGGCGTAGCCAAAAGTAATCGACGCACTTTTGGCATTTACGTCAACCAGAATCAAAATTCCGGTTGAATTAGGGCGTTGAGGATCAACATCAACGTAATGGGTCCGATTCAACATCCAAAAACCATACTGCCGCAGACTGTTCAAATCCTCAAAAGCTCCCAAATAAACTGAAACAAACAGCTGAGGGAATTTGGTCTCAAAGTCCTCTAACACCTTCCGCATCGGCTCGCGGTCCTTCATCCGGAAAACTCCAGCAACATCAGAAAACTTTCTCAGCTTTATTTCTTGAGCTCCAAAAACCTCATCCGCGTCGACCATCGAAAAACCACAATGAGGACATGACGATGCCTCTAGGTGAATCTTCTGAACACAGCGTGGACACTTCATAAAACCTGACTGAAATCAGGTAAAAGGAAACGAATCATTACACCAAGCATAATTAGAAGATTTAGTAAGTTTACTATTAGATTTTAATCAAGATTCCCTTATACATCGGCCTTTCGTCTTCCCTAATTCCTCAGCTTTTCCCAAGGTTGATTTCGCAACGAAACCCCATCCCATACCCTCAAACAATTGCTTCGCCTGCCATGGCCAAATGATCAAACCGATCCTCGCCTAAGACTTTCTAATAGAATCTTTTAACGCCTCCAATTCAATCTCATCAATCTCAATTAGATTATTTGAGTGAGGAAAGGAACCATTACCCACATCAGCGATATATTCTTGAAAGGCCGTTATTCGCTCTTCCTGTAAGCGACGAAACTCCGCTGAAAAGTCCCGATATGCTTTCGCGTGCCTTGGGACCCGCTCATCATAATCGCCAAGAATATCGTCAGAAAACAAAAACTGAGTATCACAACCAGAACCAGAACCGAGTGACATAAGAAGCAGCGAGGTTTCACTACACAACCAACTCGCAAGCTGGTGGGGAACACACTCAATTTCCGCAGCATAAGCACCGGAGGATTCGAGATCCTTCATTTTTTGATAAAGCATCTTCCCCTCCTCAACAGTTTTCCCAATAGCCCGATAATTCGTCCACGTAACATGCCGGGGAACGAGACCAAGATGCCCGACAACGGGAATCCCCTCCCTTGCCATCGCCTCAATCATCCATGGACTAGCCGAGCAATAAACCGAGCTCGCTCCCATTTCTAGCGCCTTAAAACCAATCCGGATAGCCTCCTCCTGAGACGTCAAGCCATGCGGAGTTGCTCCAGAAAAAAAACTATTCGGGGCAGCTTCCACCAATCTTGGAAGCTGAGCTTGAGACTCAACCGAATCAAAACTGCAGCTCATGAGATCAACTCCAGCTTTTTCGGCGGCAATAGCCTCTTCGGGAGACTTCACATGAATGTGGGTCAGACAACGCTTTCCCTTTAGCTTCTTTAAATCGTAAATTGTAAACTTTTTTCGCGCCCGAATCATGAGGCAGCTACGATATCACCCTCTATCATTCTTTACCAAGCATCACTTGCGCTAATGTATACCTTTCATCCCGGCATGGCAGAAGGATTTCCTGACAAGAACGCGAAGAACCGAATCGCCAAATACAAAAAGAATCTTTTAAAACTCTAAACATGCTGGAGCGATTCTTTAATTTTGCGACGGTGACAACTACTCTCAGAGACTCGCTTCATACTGCTTAACTAAGTCCGCCGCGCCGACGAACCACCCATTCTGTTGTCAGAAGAATTGCCAGTAAAAGAAACACTGGCCAGGTATCCCAAAGAGAGGTCTCTCGGAGTTCGGTCCGCGTCTCATCACCCCTTAAGAACAGGTCAGCAAGGGCGCTTTCCCCTTTAAACACACGTCCGCCCGATATTTTCGCTACGGAATCAAGAAGCGGTTGATTCAGAGTAGTCTCAGAGAGTTCGACGGCACTTCGAGCACCAACCACACGAAAACTTGTGATTACTTCGTCACGAACCTTGACCTCATAAGTCCCTGGCTTCCTAAACGGCCCCGCAAGGCTTTCATGGATCCCGTTTGAATTCTCACGATATTTTAATGGCACCTGCTTTATCTCACCCGATTCGTGAGTAACCTTCGCGATTAGATTTTTGTCCTCGATTGGATTTAGCTCGCCATCTCGCAAACGTGTCATGATCTGAACCCGATCATCACCAGTGTAGGTCAATTGGTCTGTTCCAAGCCTAATTTTTTCGTTACCGGCACGTAAATTTGGACCGGCTCCCCATCGAACTAATTGCCCCCAAAAACGGTGGTGATAGATATCGCCAACACCTTCACGGAGACGCCAGGTTCGATCTGCTAGCAACATTGCCACTTTACCAGCGCCTGTTTGGCGAGTCACCAAAAGAGCATTCTTAGCTTCCCGCTCACGACGGCGAGCCACCGCAGATAGAGCAGCGTCGAGACTAGCAGCTGAATCGATTTTCTGTTTTTTTTGGTTAGTGGGTTCGGCATAAAGCAAAACCTCAGCAGTAGGCTGAAGACCTTCCACCGGATGTCTCCAGCGAATCGTCGGAAACTGTTTCCATAAACGTTCATTACTGATCTGTCCCTCGACTTGGGCTGTAATGGGGTGGCTACGGCCAATATTAGTAAGCGAGAAACGGAATTCTTCCTCATTCCCATAAAAGGTCCTCCGTGACGCCGCATAAGTTATTGGGATGAGATTACGGGCTACTTCTGACTGAAAAGAATGCGGCATGTATTCCGGGCCAGCCACCAGGACCAAAAGAGCTGCCCTTTCTTTAACGCAACCCTCAAGAATCTCCCACTGATCGTTAGTTAAGGCCTCAGGACCAATGTCACCTACAATAATAACATCAAACTTTCGCCACTCCTCTTCCACTTCGGGTAAGTGTGTTGCATTGGCTTCTCCAAAAGGACGGCTTGCTGACGCCACAACCTTAGGCGGAGCATGTCCCGAAATCCGATCTGGCTCAAGCAACACCGATTGGAGGTGGATTGACTGATCGCGACCATAGAACAAGTTTCGAAGATATCGGAACTCCCAACGTGGATGCCTATCGATTAAGAGGACATTCGTCCGGGCGTCACTGACTACAGTCTGAAATTCCCATTCGTTGTTATTTTCGAAAGTCTCGTCTACTAACCCGCTCAAAACAATACGATATTCTCCAACTCCTCCTTCTTCAGGCGCATGACGAAATTTCACCTCCTCTCGATAATTATCCTGAGGAACAGAAATCTCTTTCGTTTCAAGTTCCTTGTCGCCCGCAAACAGCTGCAGTTTAGCTTTCTTGCCGCGAAATCCATCGAACTTCAAGAGGGCACCTACACGGATTCGGTCGCCGAGGTAAACAGAATCCGGAGAGCTCACTGAAATGATTGCAGCATCCTTTGGTGGAATATCACTACCCGATGGAATCACAGCAATGGGAGCGTCCAGAATTCCGAATCGGCGAGAAACATCTTCAACGCTTCCTGGTCGATTATGGCGCCCGTCGCTGAGTAATACTACCCCAGCCAACTGATCAGGCGGAACTTGATCAAGAATCGCTTCCAAACCTCCGGCCAAATCGGTCGACTGATCCCAACCTTCGACTTCACTACTATCGTCAAGAAGGGCCCTTCGTGCCGCCCGGACTTCCCGAACCGCTACCTTTCCATCGAGTTCATCGATAAGCCCACTTTTCTCAAGTTTATCGCGAGCAAGCTCTAATCGTGACCTATCTTGACCGTCATCCACTAGATCCATAGAGGCCGAATCATCAATCATTACAATGACTTCGCGTTCGATCTCTCGTTCCACATATCGACTCCAAACCGGCTGCAGAAGAATCCACAAAAGTAAGCCAAGCTCTGCCAAGCGAAGACCTATTAGAAGACGCCCTCTTTGGGGACTGATTGCATTACGCTCGTAACGATAGCTCCAAAAAACTAATTCAGCTCCGAGAGCTCCAATCAAAGGTAGCACCCAAGCTGGCCAAAAAGGGTTTACCTCAAGCCACCGAGCCAAAAGTAAAACCACCCCCCAAAGAACACAGAATATAGTAATAGCACGAATTAGTATTTTCACGCCTCCCCTCCTTTCAGTCCTTTAGTTTTAGCAGCCGACCTTAAAAACGAATCGGGGATCTCATCCCGCTGTTCGAAATCTACTTTAACTTCCTCTCCAGCTTCTCGCGATTTCGAAACCCAGCGAGCTAAAATACCTTCAAGAAAGAATAAAATGAGTGCTGCTATTGCTAAGATTTTCCAAATTTCTTGTCCGAAGCCTTCGCCTCGCAAGGCAGCCAAAATATCTTTGATTGATTTCACCTCGATCAGACTAATTTCTCGCCCGACTAATCTTCGATCATCATCATTCCAGAATTCTAGGCGACTTTCATCTCCCTCACGCTCCACCACAAGAGGAACTTCTTTCTCCCCAAGCATCAAATCTTGCACTGCGTCAGGAATACCCACCAAATATTCCCCAGGAATAGCCGAGCCATCAACCTCCAAAAGCTTGCCGCGCCGGCCAAGAGATGCTGCAACATTTCGCTCATCTCCCATTGGGTCCTTCGCGGAAGAGCCCCCTAAAATCACACGCGATTCGTCCTGACCCACCGGAATAAAGACCGAAGCCGGGATCACTTCCTTTATCCCATCTGGTCTCTCCCAAGAAAGAGTGACCCACGCACCACCCCACTCCTCTTCGTAACTCGCTGAAAAAACGACCGGCTTACCAGCCAGAAGTTCAACTTTCGAGCTGCGCCCTTGAACCGCTTCTTCGCCTTCGTAAACAATTTCGTCATCAAGTTTCAGTTGGAACTTATCATCCACCGTCACCTCAAAAACATACTCACCAGATACTGGAGGAATCAGCGAACCCGTCCAGGTCACGCCAAATCGATCGGCCGGAAACCCCTTTTCAGGCGCACGGCTCTCCCAATTGAAATCAATCGCCGGATCAATACGACTTAAACCTTCACCCCGATTTTCCAGCGAACGATACTCCGCCTTCAAACCGCCACCTCCTGGAAGAGAAAGAGCCGGACTCCAACTCGCCCGCACATTTAAATTTACAGCCTGGCCACCAGCCAACCAGTTTGTCATCTCATGAACGAAGGGAACAAAACTCGGCCGTGCTGGCAAACTCCCCATTCGTGCGTCGAGAGAAGTTGTGGTTACAAACACACGACCGTTACCGTAATTTCGAGTTGCCAGGAAAATTTCCCCATCACTATATCGTGCCGCAGCAAGAGCACCCTCTACAAGGTTTGACGATTTTCGATACCCTTCAATTACAGCCTCACCAAGATCTTGGCCCACTTCATCTTTAAAAAGACTTAGAGCCGGATGGTCAAAAGTCCCTGGAGCAGCCTGCACCCCTTTTTCGGGCAACCTCATTTCTCCAAGGTTCAGAGGCATTACCTTTCCGTCCCCCCCTCGCCACGAATTATAATAACTTGGATCCAACTTTGGACCAGCGACTACCCACAAACCACCCCCATTGATAACAAAGTCTGCAATCCGGGTAGCTGCCGATTCCGGAAGGCGGGTCACATCGGCCAAAACAATTACCGCGTCATCTTCAATTTCCTCACGGGTCAATGCCGCAGCATCAATCACCCGGGGATCAACAAACGTTTCTTCTTTCTCAGACACTGGAGCGAGCGCAAGGGAAAGGTAACCACCGGCTCGCTGAAAGAAAGAAGCACCAGCATTCCCTTCAACAATTAAGACAGGCAGAGTCTTTTTTACCCAGACAGCTTTCTCGGCAATATCATCGCCGGAAAGATCATCATTCCCGTCTAGAATCACCTTAATTACCTGCGGACCAGTTTCTGAAAACTGATAGCGATAGTCGAGGACTGAGCTTTCGCCAGAAGCCATCTGCCCTAATCCTTTGGGTTCTAATTCGTTTTCACCTACCGTAACCTTCATCAAGCCAGGTGTGACCACCTCAGTCCCAGTGTTCTCAATCGAGATCCGAATCGCGACTTCTCGATCAGTCCCAACAACATCACGGGAAAGTTCAATCCCAGTAATCGAAACATTACGCAACTTCTCAGGCGGAGCAAACGAACGAAGCAAAAGCCGCGGCTTCGCCCCATCAGGCAACCCCTCCCAAGCATCTCCAAGATTAGCCCATGAGGTAGTGCTATCAAATTGCCAACCGATCCGTTGCAAATCGGTGAATACGACAAGATCCCTGCTACTCCCCCTCCCCTCAGCAAGCGAAAGTGTTGCTACACCTAGGGCGTCGTGTGCACGAAACGCTCCCCCCACAGGCTCAAGTTGTTCTAAAACCTCCAAAACATCAGCTCGATGGGTAAGAGGAGTCCCAGTTTTTAGCTCAGGAGCCGGTCCTCCGAGAACGATAGAAAAAGCCGTCCCTTTCGGTGCACCCTTCACGAAATCCCGAGCTTCCTCAACTGCCCGTTCGAATATTGTCTTCCCATCCTTGCGCAATAACATCGAAGTCGAACCATCGATAACAATCGCTACATCACGGCGTTCGCTGGTTTGATATCGCTCCAAGTTGAGATTTTTTTCCTTCAAGATTAAAAACCCTGCCGCGAGCAATATTAAGATCGCTGATCCACGCATCACCCATTTTCCCTTAACCGAGGAAAGGACAAAAGATCCACCAAAAGCTGCGACACC
>CESF01103438.1_pt1 | contig 15258 bp, 16 predicted proteins | sample 356331 | NCBI WGS metagenome assembly CESF01 (sample SAMEA2621779, study PRJEB7988) | marine metagenome | biome: marine biome (ENVO:00000447); feature: surface water layer (ENVO:00002042); material: "saline water (ENVO:00002010), including plankton (ENVO:xxxxxxxx)" | depth 5 m
CGCAAGTGACTTACACTATGTGTCGCAACTAATGTCCCAACCTGAGTGGGATGGTAATCCTGACCTTGATATTACTTTTCTTGTTGGCGTAATATTTCGTACCACAGTGATTAATGTTTTATCGCTACCTACAGGAATTTTAGGAAAATATTTCCATAACAAAGTTAATGCCACTGGAATTTAGCCTAAGCTCATTCACTAGGAGTGAATTGTTCCAACATTGCTATTAGAGCTATAGCTTTGCTTATTTTTTGTATTTCTAACCTAACTATTTAGTTTAATGAGCAACTCGCAACTTTTTACTAACCCCCCCACTTGTACTATCTTTTCTAAATCTACCTTGCAGGAGAGTAAGATGTATTTAGTTAGACTGATTTACACAAGTGAAATTAGCGATGGATTTGGACCTAATGACATCGAAAATATTCTAGAGAAAGCTAAACAGAATAATGCTAAATGTAATGTAACAGGGCTACTTTGTTTTAATAGTTCTCATTTTATGCAATGCCTCGAAGGGTCACGAAAAGCAGTGAATGAGACTTATCATCGTATTCTTAATGACAAGCGTCATCGTAATATTATCATGCTGAATTATTGTGAAATTTATGAAAGGGAATTTGAAAATTGGTCTATGGGTTATATTCCTTACACTAAACAAGTAAGCCCTATTAATCTTAAATATTCAGGGACCAGCGAATTTAACCCATTAGCCATGTCTGCAGGAAGCGCGCATAAACTTATGCTAGCTTTACGTGACTCATTGCTCAAACATACGATGTAATGCTTGCAGGTGTCACTACAGTGACACTTGCTCGCCTTCATTTAATATGTAAAGAGGAACTTGGCTGTTCATCTGCTTTTGCATATGTAGTAATCTCAATAACGCAGAGTGACTCGAGTGATCACCCATTTGCCAGCTTGAGTTGCCATAACCCCATGGGATCATCACTTTACAGCTTAGTTCCTCTGCCGCGTTTAATGCATCTTCTGGCGTTGTGTGAACATAACGATACCATTTGCCATTTTCTTCATGGTAATAGGAAGCTATCGGCAGCAAACACACATCAATCTCGCCATATTTTTGGTTAATATCTTGAAAATGTTTTGAGTAACCGGTATCGCCAGCAAAAAATAAGGTTTTACCATTTTGTTCTAGTAACCAGCCATTCCAGAGATCTTTGTTGTGGTCGTCGTAAATGAAAGGCACCATAATACGGCTACTAAAATGGTGCGCTGGCACCGCATTAACAGTTAAGTCATTAATTTGTGTACTTGCGTACCATGCCATTTCTGAAATATTAAAGCCACCCGTCGGGAAGTTATCTGCAAACCCTAATGGCACTAAATAGCGCGGAGCATTGCCAATTTCTTCTATATCCGCTTTGTTAAAATGGTCATAGTGAATATGTGAGTACATTACCGCATCTAAGCCATTAAGTTGTACTTTTGATGGCCAAAAACCGGGTTTGCGATAGATGCCCCCTGCTAGCTTAAAGGCTAAGTCTACGGGTGAATCAAACTGATCCTTAACAGGGTCAAACAACAGCTGTTCACCATTGGGTGACTGAATATAAAAGCTAGCATGGCCTAACCAACGAACCTTAAAGCCTGAGTTGATTGCAGGTACATTTTGCTGTGCTTGATATTGGCATTGTGAGTTGCTGTCGTCGCACACGAGTAGTTCTGACGCTTCATAGCAATTGTTAGTGCAGGTTGTTGGGTATTCTTTATCACCAGGATAAAGGTTGTGGTAGCGACCTTCGTACTCACCCTCGGTTTTTAATGGAGTGATGGTGCCTTCACCGGCAATAACATTAACAGTGTTTGAATTACTGCATGCACTCAAGAGTGCTGCTGCAATAAGTGTTGAGAGAGTTTTTAAATGCATACCATGTTTACTTTTTATTCTTTGCCGTGAGTTTAGCAAAATAAAATTTAAGATAAATCATTAAAAAGTAACAAGAGGTTACACAAAAAAGCCTACGTTTAAGTAGGCTTTTGTTACTAATAGCTTGAGTTGGTTAGCCCGCTTTATTCATTTGCTCAATGAACTTATTAGAGTCTTCAATTGATTTGTTCATGTCGTCCATTAACACTTTTATATCGCGTTTTAGGCTTGTGAACTCACCTTTGATTGCAGTAACAGCCTGCGCATTGAGGTTATGTTTTAAATACAGAACATTATCATGTAGTGATGATAATACCGGCTCCATTTTGCTTTCTGCACTGCGCATTGAGCGAAGTAGTTGATCAAATTGGCGCTTAGTTGCATTGAGCTTTTTGCTGCTTTCACGTTTTAGTGAGGCGCTTTTGTATTGCTCTAGCTCATCGGCCCATTCATCAAATAGGGCTTCAGCTACATCTTCTACTTTATTGATGTTACTTGTTACATCATTCGCTGCCGCTAAGCTCGACTCGTAGTCATCATTAAGTTGATTGTAGGCATCTTGTAGTTCACCACCTTCAAAGTTGATTAGTGTGGTTAATCTATCTAATGCTGATTGAAACTCTTCTTGCGATTCTTGCTGCGCCTCTTTTGTTTCTTCTACGCGATCAACTAAAATGTCGCGCTTATGCACACCGACAGACTCCATGGCTGAGTAATAAGCTGACTGACAGCCTGTTAATGCCATTGTTACTGCAAATAGTGGTGCACTTAAAAGTGTCAGTTTTTTCATTGAGAATCCTTTTTAGGTACCTGTCATTTCAAATTATGTGGTGGATTGCTATGATTATCAAAACATTTTAGCAGAAATTAGATTCTATGGATGAGAAGCTCAGTCGTTATAAGCTGCAAATAAGCATTTTCTTGAAGCAACAACCTACTTGGTGGATGCAGTATCTTAATCGTTGTATTGACGATCAAATCACTGTAAATGCTGGTTATTTGGCTTATGTAACCCTGTTATCAATCGTACCTTTAGTGGCTGTCGGTGTGGCAATCTTTTCTGCTTTTCCTGGGTTCGAAAGCACATTGGTGACCATAGAAAACTTTTTGTTTACTAATCTTGTGCCGACCTCTACAGATGTAATTAAAGAGCATATCAGTGCTTTTGCAGGTAATGCTAATAAAATGACTGCTGTCGGTGTGGGCTTTTTAGCAGCGGTTTCCTTACTACTTATCCGGAATGTTGATGCTACATTAAACCGAATTTGGCGTATTAAGAAAAAACGCCCAATGATGATTTCGTTTGCCGTATACTGGATGGTGCTCAGTTTAGGCCCTGTACTACTAGGTGCAAGTATTGGTGTGACCTCATACATTGTCTCTTTAGTGTCATTTGCTGATCAGGGGATTCCCGGGTTTAGCGGCTTTTTATTGAAATTATTACCTTACATAATTTCAATGATTGGCTTCATTATGCTCTATACTTTAGTTCCTAACACACGAGTTCCATTTAGAGCGGCAATTCCGGGCGCTTTGTTTGCAGCTATGTTGTTTGAGCTGACAAAAAAAGGCTTTGCTTTGTACATCAGTCACTTCCCATCGTACGAGGTTATTTATGGGGCGTTGGCAACAATACCTATTCTGTTTGTATGGGTGTATTTGTCGTGGATTGTCGTATTACTCGGTGCAGAATTTACTGTATGTATCAGCCCTGAGAATATTGAGGACACGCCTGATATAGAGGTTTAAATATACTGCACCTAAGGAGAGCGAGGTGCAGTTACATCCACATTATGTTGCTAACCGTGACTATCATTTGAGTGATGGTGATGGTCATCAAATCCATGTTCAAGAATATGGTGCGTCTACGGGAATTGCTGTGGTGTTATGTCATGGCGGTCCTGGCGCGGGGCTGTGCCCAGAAAATTGCCGCTTTTTCGACTTAGAACGTTTTCGGGTGATCATGTTCAGCCAGCGTGGTTGTGGTCATTCTACACCTCATGATATATCTAAAAATACCACTTCCGAATTAGTCGCAGACCTTGAGTTCTTACGCAACCAGTTAGGTATTGATAAGTGGCTTGTTTGTGGCGAATCTTGGGGCGCCACGTTGGCACTTGTATACGCAATAAATCATCGGGAACATATTGCAGGACTTATTTTACGGGCCAGCTTTCTAGCTTGTAATAGCGACTTTGAATGGCTCTATACAAAAAATGGAGCCGGCGCGCATTTTTATCCAGAGTGCTTCAATGAGTTTGCGCACAATTACTCCGATTGGCATGCCTTACTCGATTTTTATCAGCAACAGTTAAACAGTGACGATCAAATAAAAGCAAGTAAATTTGCCAAACTATGGTGTCATTGGGAACAGGTGCTGTGCCATGGTGAGCCATTAACAAACTGGGGTTTACAAGAGCCCCATGTAGGGTTAAATCAAGCAAGGTTAATGGTGCATTATTTTCGTAATCACTGCTTTATCGAAGAGGCCTTTATCGCAGAAAATGCACATTTACTTACTCATTTACCTATTTGGTTTATTCATGGCCGCGCCGATTTGATCTGTCGATATAGTGCGGTACAGCAGCTTGCTGAACAGTTAAATGCACAATTATTGATTTTAGATGGCATTGGGCACAGCAGCGATAATCAGGTATATTTGGCGGCAATGCGACGTGCCGCAGATTTAATGTATATCAAGTTATCGAGGGATCAATGCAAGGCTTAATTCAAAGAGTAAAACAGGCAAAAGTAGAAGTGGCAGGTGAAGTAGTCGGTGAGATTTCACAAGGTATTTTGCTGCTATTGGGTGTTGAAAAACAAGACACCGAGCAAAGCGCTCAGAAGCTTTTACATAAAGTCAGTAATTACCGCATTTTTACCGACGAGCAAGGAAAGATGAATTTAAGTTTGAAGGATATTAAGGGTGAGCTATTAGTGGTTTCGCAGTTTACGTTAGCAGCTGACACTAAAAAGGGCATGCGTCCGAGCTTCTCAAGTGCTGGCACACCTGAACAAGCAAATACGCTCTATGAGTATTTTATCGCTGAAGCTAAAAAATCGGGCCTAACAGTCGCTGCTGGGCGTTTTGGTGCTGATATGCAAGTAAGCTTATGCAATGATGGTCCAGTTACTTTTAATTTAGCTGTGTAATACCAACTCGCAATAATACTTAATCATTTTGAGGGATTAAACCTGTCGCTAACTGCGTTAAAAATTTCTCATTTAGAACAACTAAATAACGAAATTTTTGCCTTGTTATCAACGAGGTTTTATTGCCTCACAATAGACTACTTAATTAAGCGGGTTGGTATAAGTATTTTTACTTTTTGATCATCACTATGTGGTTCACATAGTCTGGGATTTTCACAATACTTGGGCGCTTACCAAACTCGGTGATCAGTAGGTGCTCAAGTTGCTTTAGTTGCGATGGGTGATTAGATAAAAAATTAATAAATAATAAACCACCTTTTGCCATTGCAGCTCTTAATTTAGTGTAAAACTGGTGCTTATATAAAAATAGCGGTGCGTCTACTTCACTGAATAAATCTAAGATAATCCAATTGTATTTGTTATTTTGCTCTAAAACTTGTTGCGCATCAAAACAGTGTAGATTATTGGCATGATCGCCACCAAAGTAGCGTTTATAGCAGTGGATTATGTCGGGATTTTTATCAACTGATGTCAGCTGGCTGTCGGGGTAGGTGTGCTGTAAGTAGTTACGAATAGCACCGCCACCTAACCCTAATTCTAAAATTTTTTTAGGCTCTTCTAAGTCTTGCCAAAGCTTTGCAAGGTATTGTAAATGAGGAAAAAGCAACCTCGCAGGGCGACGTTTCTCAATGACGGATTGTAGAGTTTCGTTGATCAGTAACCAGCGTAATTGGTTAAGTTGTCTAACTTGAATACTGTAATTGCCTTGCTTATGCCAATAGATGAGTTGCCCTAATCGGTGGCAGTCCTCAATAAAACTATGTTTTACTGCGCCACTGGGTTCAATAAAATGTTCCATATTTCGGGCCTTTAGCTATTTATTTATAAAAATAAGACAATTATTTCAGCATAGACCAGTAGGCATAAAGTGCAATTGTGCATTAGTTTTTACAGCTTGGAATAATAATTTAGACTGGGTCACCAAAGTATTATTCCAACTTGTTAGAAGATCGCGTATCGTAATTCGCATTCCAAAGGCCACGTGAGAAAAACAACAGACAGTGGCTGAATTATCACAGGAGTTTTTATGTTTAAAGTGACCACCCCACAAAGCAGCGAAGATTGGCAAGCGTATTATTCACTACGTTGGCAGGTTTTAAGAGCGCCTTGGGGCGAGCCGCGTGGTTCTGAGCAAGATGACTTGGAGCAAGACGCAGAGCACCGCTTTATCAAAAATAATGACGGCGAAGTTTTAGGTGTAGCTCGCCTACATTTTAATAATCATCAGCAAGCGCAAGTTCGCTATATGGCGGTGGCTGAAGGTAACCGTAACCAGCATATCGGTAGTCGTTTATTACATGAATTAGAAAAAATAGCATGGACTCAAGATGCCGATGAATTGGTATTGTTTGCTCGTGAACGCGCGCTTGATTTCTACAAGCGCCATGGCTACGAAGTAAAAGAAAAAGCGCATCTCGCGTATGACGATGTGCAGCACTGGAAAATGGTAAAACAAAAACCGTCTGAACCGGGTTGGTTTCGTCATCCAAACTGGACACAAGTACTACAAAATACTTGGCGTGAGTCGATTCCAATCAGTGATGCGATGGGGATTAAAGTTGAAAGCTATACTGATTGGCAGTTTACTACTCGTGCTGATTTAGATGCGAACTTAAACCTTCATAATACAATGTTTGCTGGTTCTATTTATAGTTTAGCAACGCTAACAGGGTGGGGGGCAACTTACCTTGCGCTGAAAGAAGCAGGCCTTGAAGGAAATATCGTGTTAGCTGATGCTAATATTAAATACCTTAAGCCACTGAATAACGACCCTCGCGGGAGCGTTGAATTGGCTGGTTGTAAAGGTAAGTTAGCGGATTTAGAGTCTAATGGTAAAGCAAGCTACCATGTGCCAGTAAATGTATACGATGGTGATGTGTTAGTAGCAGAATTTGAAGGCCACTTCATCGTTAAAAAATAACGACTATTTAGAGCGAGCTAACTAAAGCTCGCTCTTTATTACAGTTAAAGCAAGTCAGTTAACAGAATACCGACACCAAAGCGTTCAATATCAGCATTGTAGTCAATCAAGCTCTCGCCATAGCCATTAAAGTATTGTGCGTAACCACGTAACCTGCCCCAAAGAGGAAAAGACCAATCTAACTGGATTGCACCACGGTTATCTGAGTTTAAGTTATTACGCGTCATAAAGCTGAATTCATGCTCGTTGTAACGGTATGCACCTGAGAATTCAAAATAACCCATGTATTTGTAGATATCTGGATTATCATCGCCACGTGCTTTTAGCTCATCATCTTTTTTATCTTCAGGAATGCGATACCACGGCTTAAAGCTAAATACAAAGCCATCTTTTTCCCATAAGAAATCAGCATAGATACGGTTCCACGAGCGTGAGTTAGGTTGGCTTCGACCATTAGATTGATGCGAGGCACCAATTGCGATTGCCATTTCATCACCCCACAGTACATGCTCAGGATCAAGATAGTTCATCCAGAATATCTCCGGTTCGTAATTGGTTTCACGAAACGGTGATGAAATATCTTTGTTATAAAACTGCCAAAACGACTGCAATGTAAAAGCAAAAAAGATACCTTGGTCTTTATCTGAGAAGCCTTCGAAGATAGGTACTTTAATTGATAGTTGGTATTTCACTTCAAGGTTATCGAGTGGTTCGCCATCGACCTCTTCAGCAAGGTCTTTTAAACCATCAAAAGGGCGCTCATTAGGGTTAGACACGTAAGAGAGCGGTAAAATGTAGTTACGCTTATGTGGAGTGATTACATTACGGTTTTTCTTGCTCACTTCTTCACGAGCTTTGCGTTTGTCTAAAGCCGTGAGCTTTTTGCTCTCGTCTAAGTCAGAGCACTTTTTACGAAGTTCTTCGAGTGTTTGTTTACCGTCACCGCCAATAGCTTCGTTCAAAATACACTGCTTTACGAGTTCTAGCGCGTCATCTTGTTCGTTAGTTTGTGGTTGTTCAGTTTGAGCGAATACAGGTACAGAAAATAAGCCAGCGGCTGCCAGCCAAATGCGCCATCCCATTGCAGTTCCCTTTCAGTAGACTTGTAAGTAGGTATAATTATAACGATTTTTACATAAGTAACCGTGAACTTGTACTGAATTGTTGAAATTTTGGGTAAATAGAGAGCCCCAAGCTAAGCTTGGAGCTCTACTGTAACGGCCTAAGGGCATAAGCCGTCGACTCTCACGCAATGAGAAGGTGTGAGCTTATAGCTCAAATACGTTTGTAAAAAACTTATAAAGTTCAGTACCTTGATTCACGCTTGCTGAAGCAAAATGCAAAATAGCGATGGCGTCTTTATCAAAACTTAATGTTTGAAGGGGTTGCTCAGAAAGGTAGCGCTCCATTCGTAAAATGTGGGCTATAGGCTCGCCTGCTTTTACATGGCCTCCAAGCGGGGCAAGGTATTCCACCATGCCACCCATAGGCGCATAGTAAGCAACATAATCTTCAAGCATACAGGCATAGCGTGTTATCGCTTTTGGTTTATAAGCAGCATCCACAAATACCTCTTTGTGAGTGAGGTAACTTAAAATACTATTTGCATCTTCAAGGGCTGCACTTAAATCGATTTTTTCTTGGCTACCTAATTCAACGGTAAATGCTTCAACTTGAACTGCAAATTCACGGCCTTGTTTGGCAAGTTCTTCAGAAAGCGACCACCAAGGACAGAAGCTCGCTTCATCCATCGCTCCATCAAAGTCACTTGGGATCAATAAGATATGTTCAATGTTGAAATAGCTTGCGCTGTCTTTGGCATATTCTGGGCAATAGAGGTGCTGACTTGAGATAGGTCCTGTGTGTAGGTCTAAAACAATATCCGCCTGATGCGCAAGCTTTTGCAGGTTCAGAGCAATGCGCTTACCTGTTGTTAAGCTGTAGTCAGGACCGGTTAGTTGGCTGTCGATGTCAGTAACGAGTGCCTCTTTGAATGCAGCTTTAAGAGTCGCATCATCACTGCCTTTGTGCAGTTCAGCAATCTGTGAGGGTAATGCTTTGTTAAAGCGGTACATGCGGTTCCAGTTGGTACCAGTAATTGGATCGAAGCGACCCAGAGTAAACTCACCTGATTTTTGGTTACAACCAATTGGGTTGGCATAAGGCACAAGAGTAATGTCGCCACGTAGCTTTAGAGATTTTAGCTGTTCAAGTAACTGATAAATTACTGCATTACCTTGTACTTCTGCGCCATGCATATTAGCTTGTATATACACGCTTGGTCCTGTGCCATCGCCTTTTAAGCGATACACAGGGATTGTCAGTGGAAGGCCGTTGGCAATCTCGCCAACCACAATATTCTCTTGGCTGATTAGTTCTTTACTCATGGCGATTACCTTAAATAATAGCTAGCATCTTCAACGCTACGGATGCACTCAATACTGCCTTGTTCAAGGATGTATTCAGCCGCTAATTCGTGGCATAAAAAGTACGGCATACTTTCGGTAAAGCCGTATGCTCCACACTGGCTGAATACCAACCAGTCTTGCTCATTTAAATCGCTAGCTAAGAGGTGCTCACCTAAGCAATCAAGCGCGGTGCAAAGTGGGCCGTATAACGTCATTGCTGTAGGCTCAGCCGTCGATTCGCGTAGTAACGCCGCAGGAAAATCTTGGCTTGTCACAGCTGGGCGAAGTAAATGGTTAATACCGCCTGATAAAATCACCTGCTGTTGATTGTAATTTTCTTTACGCTCAACAATCGGCGTTACGTAATGACCACATTCGCCCACTGCATAGCGACCAAGTTCCATCCAAAGCTCATTGACACCGGCATCCGCTTTAATGCTCGCCAGAGTCTCGATAAGTGCAGACCAATCAAGTCGGTTAGCATCTTGAGTATAAGGAATGCCTAGGCCACCACCCAAATCGAGAACATTAAGGTTAATATTTAATGAGTTAGCGAGTCGTTGTAATGGCTCAATCATGGCACGCCATAGCTCAGCGAGTTTATCGGTGCTGAGCATGTTGCCCCATTGGAAAATATGCAGACCATCAAAGTTAAGTGCTGGGTAATTACTTACTGTTAGTGCTTGCCATTCATCACAGCCCAAACCAAAGGGGGTGAGACTATCGCCGCCAAGTGGGTTCTTTTCACTGTCTGGCCAACGTAGTTGTACACGCAATAATACTTGCAGCTGGCAATTTGCTTTTGTTGCTTGTTCGTTTAACCAGCGAACTTGGTTAATGCTCTCTGCCACAAAAGTACGTACACCGCGAGCAATAAAATGTGAAATTTGTTTAGGGCTCTTTGCAGGCCCAGTATTGAGCACGCGCTCGCTATCGATGCCTTGAGCAAGTACTTGCTCAAGTTCACCTTTACTTGCAACATCAAAATTAAACCCTGCGCTGTCTAAACATTGAATAATGCGAGACAGCGGGTTGGCCTTGACTGCGTACCAAAGTTTCACATCGGTTTGCGCCGTCAGTTGATTTAAATGTGCAGTTAATTTATCTAAATCATAGATAAAAAATGGCGTATCAAGGTGCGTTGCTACTTGTTCAACTGCTTGCTTGATGGGCGTGCTCATAAAGCTCATTAACGTAAAACCTCTTCTAACAGTATTGATGCATCGCTTTGTTCATCTCGGTATTTCACGATCAATGCACAAGACATGCTTAGGCCTTGCTCACGAGCCCATGCGTTTGAAGCAGGACGAGAACCTGGGATCACAATCGCGTTTTCTGGGATTGCTTCACCTTTGTTTAGCTGTCGCTCATTAATACAGTCGTAGACTGGAATGGTTGCAGATAAACGCACACCCGGCGCAAGTACCGCGCCTCTTTTCACAACTACACCTTCAACAATTACGCAGCCTGCGCCGATGAATGCATCATCCTCAATAACCACTGGGCTTGCACCAATAGGCTCAAGCACGCCACCTAATTGTACTGCTGCACTTAGGTGAACATTTTTACCCACTTGTGCACATGAACCCACTAATGCGTGGCTGTCGACCATAGTACCTTCGTCGATGAACGCGCCAATATTTACATACGCTGGTGGCATAATAATAGTGCCTTTAGCAACGTGTGCACCACGACGAACACTGCTACCACCTGGTACCATACGCACACCAGCATCTGCAGAAAAGCCTTGTGGTGCTAAGTTGTGCTTATCAACAAAACCACCTGGGAACTCGGTGTTAGTGCCATTTTTAAATGCTTCTAAAATGCCTTGTTTAACTTCAATATTAGCATGCCAGTTGCCGTTCTCGTCTTGTGTTGCTGCGCGAACTGCGCCTGATTCTAAGTTGTTTAATAATTCTAACCAGCTCATGATAAAACCTGTTTTTAGTTCCAAGATAAAATAGTGTTATTTGCGTGGGTGATGCCGTCTGTTTGCTCAAGCTCTAAATGCGTAAGTGGCGGACGTAAATGCGGGGTATTTATTTTACCTTGCAGGTGCATCAGTACTTTTACGGGGATTGGGTTTGCTACAGCAAATAGACTTTGAATTGCTTGCGACCAATCAGTGAATAGATTTGGGTATTGACCACTTAAACAGCGTTTAACAAACTCATGGGTTTGGCTTGGCCAAGCATTAGCGGCAACCGAAACTAAACCTTTTGCACCGGCTTGAGCAAAATACGGCATAAGTGCATCATCGCCACTGAAAATGGCAAGTTTTGGCGATACCGTTCTAAAGCCTTCAAACTTGCTAATATCGCCGCTGGCTTCTTTTAAAGCCCAAAGGTTTTTGTGGTCGGCAAGGTTTTTAATTACCTGTGGTGAAATTTCAACTGCGCTGCGCCCTGGTACGTTATACAACATACAAGGGTGATGACTTGCGTTAAGTAGGCTTTCAAACCAATGTGTTTGACCCACAACACCAGGTTTTGCATACAGAGGTGAGCCTAACAGGTAGCCATGAATTGGCAGCTGATTGCAGTATTCAACCCATGCAATTTGCTGCTTTAGGTTCATGCCACCCACAGCGATCATCAGTGGAACACTCGGTGCCAATTGGCAAACATGCTCGACAATGGCTTGTTGTTCTTTAAGTGAAAGCGCTAGTCCTTCACCGGTACTGCCAAGCAATAAAATGCCGTTATTTGCGGCTTGCTGTTCAGTGACCAGTTGCTCTAGGGCCGTGTAATCGACCTCGCCAGATTCAGAAAATGGCGTGACAAGCGCTGTCCATAATGGATAGTCATTTAAATCAAAATTGTTGATCATCTCTCACGAACTTATAAGGTATTCGAAGAGTATATGCGGGAACATTTGAATGGGGCCGCATGTCGTCATTCGAACAAGGTATAATTCGAAGAGCGAATGGGCTTAAAATAATAAAGACGCGACGGCCTTATTATACTAAGACCAGAAGCTCTCCACCAAACTAATCAATAGCGCTTTGCTATTGTTGGTGACAGTCGCTGGGATTCAGCCCAGTCGCCCGAAATAAGCACCTCACAAACGGTGTTACTTCTCGGCGTTAATTCCCCTCACGTATGATCAACAGAGTCTGTGCTCTTCCCATACGTTACCTGAATAACGCACCTCTTCCAGCCCTTTATGCTCGCTTTTAAGGTAAAAGCCAACATAGTTAAATAGGGTATTGGCGGCGATTAAAGCATTTTAGCCATCTAGGTGTCAAGCTGATGAGTTTGTTTTTTAGTGACCAATTTTGCAACATGGTTACGTATAACCGTGTTTTTACGTACACTTAGCGTTAACCAAATAAATTGGAAAAATGATGGAAAAATTTAACGATATTTATCAGCGAGCCGTATCTCGAAAGGGTAGCGAAGACATGCTGCGTGCACTGCTATCAAACCCGCTCGATGATACTGATATTGCCAAAATGCATGATGATTTATGGTTAGAAGAGTTTACTCGTAAAATCTTTCAAAGTGGTTTTTATTGGTCAGTTATTAACAATAAATGGGCTGGTTTTTGCGAAGTGTTTTGGGATTTTAGCATTGAAAAATTGTTAATGATGCCGCCGGATATGCTCGAGCAAAAAGCCAGTGATGAACGAATTGTTCGTAATTTTAAAAAAGTACAAACAATCCCTGAAAATGCGTATATGATCCATGAAGTCGCGGAGAAACATGGCAGCTTTAGTCAGTTTATTGCTGACTGGCCAAGTGATAATATTATTGGGTTATGGGCTTATCTCAAAAAGCATGGTGCACGTTTAGGCGGGAATACTGGCCCATACGCTTTACGGGCGCTAGGTAAAGATACCTTCTTGCTTTCTCGTGATGTAGAAGCCTACTTGCGTGCCCACGAGTTGATAGACGGTGGCTTACAAACTAAAAAGTCACTACAGTCAGCGCAAAACTTCTTCAATGAATTACAACAGCAAAGTGGCTATAGTCTGCAGGCACTTAGTCAGCTTGTTGCCTATGGTGTAGGTGATAACCGCGTAGGTGTAGCAACGCGTTAAGGAAAATTATGAAACTGCAACCTCGATACACAGACATTAGTGAACTGCTCACGATTGAAGATATGCCTAGTGCTGTAGCTGAGCCTAAATTGCTACTGTTTAATGATCAGTTAGCTGATAATTTTTCGATTAATCATGACAGCGAGTTTTTAGCTAAATTCTTAACTGGTTCAACAATAAGTAACGACGTTGCACCAGTTGCACTTGGTTACTCAGGTCATCAATTTGGTCATTTTTCACCGTGTCTGGGTGATGGCAGAGCACATTTACTTGGTGCTATTGCAGATCAAGATGGCACATTGTGGGACTTACAGCTAAAAGGCGCTGGCGCAACTGTATTTTCTCGTGGTGGTGATGGTCGCTGTGCAATTGGTCCTGCGGTGCGAGAATATATTATGAGTGAAGCTCTTAATGCTCTAGGTATTGCTACTACACGTTGTTTAGCAGTCGTTGCTACCGGTGAAACCGTATATCGCCAACCGCCTCGTACAGGCGCCGTAGTTACTCGTTTAGCTAAAAGTCATATTCGTGTCGGCTCATTTCAATACTTAGCAACGCAAGGGGATATTGAAGGGCTAGAAAAGCTGGTCGATTACGCAATTAATTGTCATTTCTCTGAAATTAGCAGTGTTGGTGAGCAACGCTACATTGAGTTTTTAACTGCTGTATTAGATAAACAAGTTGAGCTGGTCGTAAGTTGGATGCGAGTTGGCTTTATACATGGTGTAATGAATACCGACAACACTTTGATTAGTGGTGAAACTATCGATTATGGCCCATGTGCGATGATGAACCAGTTTGACCTAGACACGGTGTTCAGTTCGATTGATCACCAAGGGCGCTATTCATTTGGTAATCAGCCCAATATTGCCAATTGGAATGTTGCGCGTTTAGCTGAAAGCTTGATTCCTTTATTTGATGAGCAAGATGGTGCCGTAGAAAAACTTTCGTCGGTTGTGAATGGTTTTGCTGATAAATTTAATGATGCATTTAATGCTATGTGGCAGCAGAAATTAGGGTTAGCAGGTCAGCAAGAAGGTGATCATGTTTTGGTTTCAGAATTACTTGCTTTAATGAAGCAGCATCAACTTGATTATACCAATACATTTAATGCACTCACTGAATCTTTAGTAAGTGATTTTACTGTGGATTGTAGGTTGAAAGGGTGGGTTTTAAAGTGGAAGCTAAGAACAACTGCTGAAAGTTACAGCGTCATGAGAGCCGTTAATCCTGCAGTCATCCCGCGTAATCATAATATAGAAAGCATAATAGCTGAATTTGAAAAAGCAGGTAGTAGCTTATTATTAAATGATTTTCTTGAAGTGATTTCAGAGCCATACACATACTTTAAAGAACATCAAAGTTGGTACGAGTTGCCAAGTGATGGTGACAAAAACTATCAAACTTTCTGTGGCACATAAATGATAGTTACACCTCTGAAAGAAAAAAGTTATTTATCGCTTTAAAATGTTCGTAGATTGAGCAGGACATTGACTGGTGATATCATTGATTTAAAGTAAATTATTGCTTCAAGTGGTGTTACACTACTATGCTGGTAGTTTGAAGATTTTTAATCGGAATAAGTTATCGCTAGATAGAGTAGTTTTTATTAGGAATAAAGTATCAATTAATATTGAATGTAGCTGCATATAAGATGTCATTAAGTTAGTTTTTAAGCCGCTATATAGTTTTAAGTACTCAAAATACATTAGCTTTATTGTGAAAATGGGAAGGAAATAATGAAACTAAAATCACTTACTATTGCGTTAGCAATTGCAGCAACTAG
>CESF01003279.1_pt1 | contig 15247 bp, 15 predicted proteins | sample 356331 | NCBI WGS metagenome assembly CESF01 (sample SAMEA2621779, study PRJEB7988) | marine metagenome | biome: marine biome (ENVO:00000447); feature: surface water layer (ENVO:00002042); material: "saline water (ENVO:00002010), including plankton (ENVO:xxxxxxxx)" | depth 5 m
TCCAATCCAATCTTTCGATCATGGATTCCCTTATCAGCTTATGGACCAAAGGTCGAAATCTACTTTGCAATAAACACTGGTCCATTGGAGCCTTGCCGTGATTTCAAAATCACCATTCCTTGAATGAGCTAAGAAAACAGTAAAAGTATGCTTCTCAAACGCAATTTAAGCTCCCATTCTATTTCCCATAGAATTTGTAGCTCCAAATCACGTAACCGATAGCCCTTATGAATAAAAAGATCCTCAGTCTCTGCGCATTCCTCCCTCTTGCTGCCTCAGCAGCTAAATACTCCGTCACCTCAAAACCATTTGGTGAAATTGACGGAAAACCGGTTGAGCTATATACCCTCTCCAATGAATCGGGAGCGAAAGTCTCTATCACAAATTATGGAGGCACTGTAACCTCTATCGTTGTTCCCGACAAAAATGGCAAAATGGACGATGTCGTTCTCGGTTTCGATTCAGTCGCGGAATATGTCGAGAAAAGCCCCTACTTCGGCTGTATCACCGGACGATACGCCAACCGAATCGCAAATGGTAAATTTACTCTCGATGGCAAAGATTACACGGTAGCAACCAACAATGCTCCAAACCACCTCCATGGTGGGCTCAAAGGTTTTGATAAAAAAATATGGAAGGCAAGGCTTGGGAGTGTGGGCGATAGCCCGAGTTTGGTTTTAACATACACTAGCGCCGACGGCGAAGAGGGATATCCTGGAACTTTGAGCAATTCTGTCACTTACACTTGGACTCAAGACAATGCACTCCGCATTCGTTATAAGTCCACCACCGACAAGCCGACCATTCTCAATCTAACAAACCACAGTTACTTTAATCTTGCTGGAGAGGGTAGCACGAGCAATCTCGAGCATCGGATCAAAATTAACGCTGCCCACTACAATCCTATCGATGCAACTTCTATTCCAACCGGCATCGCCCCCGTCGAAGGAACTCCATTTGACTTCAGAAAACCCATAAAGATCGGCAAACGAATCGATGAGGAAAATGAGCAGCTCAAAAACGGAAAAGGCTATGATCACAATTTTGTCCTTAAGAAAAAAGACGATGGAAAATTAATAATTGCCGCCGTTGTTACTGAACCAACCAGCGGCAGGGTTCTTACCGTTAAGACTACCGAACCGGGCATTCAATTTTACACCGGGAATTTTCTAGATGACTTGAAAGGAAAAGGCGGGAAGAACTATGCGCATCGGTCGGCATTTTGCCTCGAGTCACAAACCTTTCCTGATTCGCCGAATCAAAAGGAATTCCCTTCTCCTATCCTCCGCCCCGGCGAAACTTACAATCAAGTCACGATTTACCAGTTAGGTCTCAAGGATGTCAAAAAGAAGAAGGGCAAAACTAAAGCCGAGACTTCTCCCCGGTAGAATTAGCAGTATCTTGCCCATTTTTTTGGTTCAGCCTATTTGTTCTCATATTTGCTAAAACCAAATCGCCTGTGGCTTTTTATCTTATGCTCATACGCGTTTTTTTCTTTCTCCTGCTTTCGCTTTTTGGCTTTGCTGAAGGAAACCGCTACAAAATTCAAGCGCGCGCTAGCAAGATTGACCCCAGGGTAAAGTCCTACCCTGAAATTGGTTTCGTTCTTAAAAGCACCTCGGGAAAACCACAAGATCTTCAAAATGCTAGCGTCGATACTCGTGTTACCCCAAGGGGACGGCTTGCAATCTGGCTTATGGCTCCGAGCCAACCCCTTTTTGACCGCTTGAACTCTTATGGTATCCACGCAATTCAGGTTCACTACGCTCGGCAATGGTTCTCAAAATGTTGTCAACAACGACCAGTATCAGAAAATTGCCGAGGCGACATGAGGCTTGAAGCTGCAACCGGCGAAGATCATAGTGAGGAAGCCGATATAATGGTCAGAGACAGCATCAAGGGGCGTGCGTTGAGTTTTGTGAAACACCTCAATAAAGTGAACCCCGAAGGAAAGTGGGGGCAGTTTCTGACACCAAATAAAGACGATATTATCTGGGAGAGAGTCATTTTAACCGGGGCATCCCACGGATCAACGACGGCATCCCGTCTTGCCAAACACACAAAAGTTGCCCGGGTCGTCGCACTTTGTGGCCCTCGAGATCAATACCAAACATGGCAAGCACTCCCTTCAAAAACTCCAGAAAACCGTTTTTTTGGATTCAGTCATACTAAAGATATGGGTTGGGAAGAATTTCACTACCAACGCTCCTGGGAAATGCTTGGACTCCATAAGTTTGGGCCAATCATCGATGTCGACGAAAACAAGCCGCCGTATGCAAATACCCGCCGCCTCATCACCAACTTTGATGTGAAAAACGATGCTAATCGCGCACACAGTTCAGTGACCCCCGGGAGTCGATCGTTTAGAGATCAGGACGGAAACCTCAGGCACGATCCAGTTTGGGAATATCTCTACACCCATCCTGTTGAAGAGATTGGTCAGTCGGTCCCTTCAACAAAGGCTCTCGAGAAGATCAAACCGCAAAAGGTGAAATAAACCATTGCACCAGCGGCGTGTTCAACGATCCTCCTCCACATACTATTATGCACGAAGAAGTCAGCCTTACCCGCGAAGTGGACGCGATTCAGATCCCGTCCGGAGATACTATTACTCTCCCAACCGGAACTCCAGTGGTCATTACCCAGACTTTGGGCGGCACATACACAGTAGCAACGTCGGCAGGTTTGGCTCGGATTTCTTCGAGTGATGCCGACGCTCTTGGAGTAGATCCTGATGAAAAACAGGAAAAGCAAGCGGAAGCCGATCGCCTAGCCAATGCGACCCTTGAAGAACAAGTTTGGCACCAGATGAAACAGGTTTTTGATCCAGAAATACCTGTCGACATCGTGAATCTTGGCTTGGTTTACGATTGTAATCTCTCCGAAGTAGATTCCGGAACTGACGTAGATGTCAAAATGACCCTGACCGCTCCAGGTTGTGGAATGGGCCCAGTCATCGCTGCCGATGCCCAAGCCCGGATCATGTCGCTTAGCGAGATAAATGATGCACGCGTTGAACTCGTCTGGGATCCCCCCTGGAATCAGGATATGATTTCGGAGGAAGGAAAGATGAAACTCGGGATGATGTAGCTTACACTCTCTTCAACGGTTTAGTGTTTCCTCCGATTGAAGAATAATATCAAGGGCGTAGCGGCAAGACACATCGGTCACCTCTTCACGCGTGATCAGGTTTCTAGCTTCGCGGGCAAGCATTGCTAGGGTCTCCTCTTTTCTTGGATCAGAAGCCGCCCACCTCGCAAAACCGCCAAGAACAACTGCAGTCCTAAAACCTACAGTTTTAATTTTCTTTGCCTGTCGCGGGCTGTAAATTGGAAGGTATCCGTTGTCACCTTGATCAGTTGTAATGGAAACCCCTCCTAGCTGATCCCCATCATTTTTAGTTTCCAATTCATACAAAAAGATCTGGGTCGAATTAAACTCTTTTAATTTCAAGGGCCCTGTTTTCCGGGTTTCGCCACCACCGAGCAAGTGGGCGCTCACTACGAATTCTGGTTCAAAAACTACTTTAGCAGCGGACGAGATCATACGACCACCCACCGGACGGAAAATGACCATCCAGAGAGATTTCTTAGAATCCCACGGGCAGGGACCACCTTCACTGTAGACCTCTAGGCCGGTCATTACTACACTTGGCTCAAATTCGACAGCACCAAGATTCACCCAATCCGCTATTTTGAATTCTTCACGTTCAGGAAATTTACCATCAGCAAGTAGTGCTCTTTCAACAAAAGACGGATCCGCTTTAGAGATACCCAGAGGAATGGCTCTCCCATCAGCAGATTGTATTTCAACCTCAGCAGGAAGATTTTCAGATCTTCCTGCTGAGGTTGCTTTTTCGACAACGTTACCACCACTACCATCAACTCCCCTATTGGTTTGACTGACGTCAAATTGAGACAAAGCCACGAATCCGGTCATAACCACCGCAGCCACTCCACCCATCGCAAGAAAAGACTGCCGGCGGGATCGTCTTCGATGTTCCAATACAAGAACATTTGAATCCGGCAGCTGTCCCGCTTTGTGGATTTCGGTAATTCGTTCCTCTCCGAGCGTATACGATCCACCCGCAAGAAGATCAGAAAGCATCCCAGTGAGAGCAGTAAGTGTTTCTTTTTCCGCAAGAAGATTTTCGTCACAGTTAAGTGCGCGATTAGTATTAGCCACTTCGTCTTCACTCAGTTCACCTAAAACGAAAGCTGTCAAAGCGGGGTCATCGGGAGTCATTTTCATATTTTAGGCGATCTGAGGGCTGAGATTTTGGACGAGATCATCAGGTAAAAAGGTGCGAAGACGTTTGAGTCCGGTGTGAAGCAGGAATCCTACATTACCAGAACTCAAGCCTGTCACCTGACTCATCTCTTCATAGGATAGCCCCTGCTCAAATTTGAGGAGGATGATCTCTCGTTGATTCTCCGAGAGGCGGCTCAGAGCCTCGTGGACTTGTCTGATGCGCTCCTCAAGGTCGGCTCGCTCAGAAGGAGTCCTGCGCTCAGACGGCAGTCGCGCCATTTGCTCGTCTTCTAGCCCTGTGATCCGACGTTCCTTGCGAATCACATCAAGTGCACGATTCCGACAAACTGTGAATAGCCATGCTTTCAGCCCTCCTTTCACTCTCTCAATATCCTGCTGGTAAAGTCGGATAAAGGTTTCCTGGACGACATCCCGGGCCCGTTCTACATCGTGAAGAAAAGTCGTCGCATACCCTATTAGCGGAGATTCAAATTCAACAAGTGCCGCACTCACGAACTTTTCGCGAGTGCTCACAGGATCTTCATTTTCTTCCGCCATTAATAGAGATTTGTATAGCAATAACGCGAAAGGCGCGACGCCTCTTAGAAAGAAAAGTGCAAAGATTTCGATAATCCCGGAAAATCATTATTTTCTAGCACCAAATAACTACAGTTTTTTTCAAATACCCTTAATCTTATTAACAATTATTAAAAATAAATTTGACCTATTTATCAGTATTTATTAATTTTTCTACTGCCATGACGAGCTTCACCCTTACATCTTGGTTCATTGCAGCGCTCTCTCTGCCCTCTTTTGGTCAGATTCAAGCTTCCCTCCATTCACAGATCTCGAGTAAAGAAAAGCAACTCGCCGAGATTCAAAAAGAATTAGATGAGCTAAGGAGCAGGCTCGGCTCTACAACCGTCGGCAAATATAGCGTCAGGCAGGGAGAAACTCTTCACTCAATCGCTCGTCGTAATGGTGTTTCGGTTTCGAGCCTTATTAAGTGGAATAAAATCACTGACCCTGCGAAATTGAAGGTTGGAGAAGTAATCATTACCTCCGAACTTCTACCAACTCCTATCTCATCTCCCTCCCCTAATAGGAAACCCTCCTTATCGGCAGGAAGCGCGGACTACGTCATTGCCAGCGGTGATACTTTTTATTCGATTGCGCGTCGTCATAAAATGGATCTGGCAGAATTGCGTGCTCTCAATCCAAATGTAAATATTCAACTGCTCTCACCAGGAAAGAAACTCAAGGTCTCTGGCGATCCTCCTGTCGATTCCCGCTCTGGAGTGGGGCAAGAAGTCTCAGTCGTTGAGAGAGATGTAAAATCACAGGTTGATCAACCAGCTCTGGAACCACCAAATCTTTCTGCAACCTCGAAGAGTATTGTTACCTCCAAAAATCTTCCTCAACCTCCCGTGATTGAAAATCGCGACCTTTCCTCCACTACAACATCAATCATTCTTACCGATATTATAACCTTTGAAGCCTTCGCTTCTAAACATAATACTAATACCAAGCTCCTTAATGTTTTGAATGGTTGGAATCTCCCGAAGACGACAATCCTCGCTGGTGGCTCCGAAATCCTAGTACCTAAGTAGGACAATTGTTGGTCTTATCACTTTTTCCAAGAAGCAACAACCTCCTGCTCATTACCATTACGGTCAGCGTATTTCACAATCCCATGCTCAAGGCCAAACTCATGGACTTCTTTGGTCACTTTGACATCGTAACAACAATATTCGGCGATGTTTAACACATGAGCTAGATCGCCAGTTTTTTTAAACGACTGCCACCATCTTAGCGCGTCTAGCCCATCAGCAGTTTTACTGGCATTTAGCGAAGCTTGCGCCACCGCATCAAGCTTGAGGCGGTGACCAAGAATCTGCTCAATGTCTAGCATCATATCACAGTTTACGGTCTGGGTCGCCAAATCATAGATTGTATAAGCTTGTAGAACTGGATAGTCGAATTGGACGTGGTTATAACCAACGACAAGGTCGGCTTTAATGAGCTGCTCTACCAAGTCGGCCACATTGTCTTCATTAAAGATATGATACTGACCAGTCTCAGTGGAATAAGTGACCCCAACCGACATTCCCATTTTATCTTTGTGAGCTGAGCCTCCCACATCACCAAAACTACGTTGAGTCTCAAGATCAAAATAAACGATACCAGGCACAATCCACTCATACGCAATTTGCCTTCCTCCGGCAAGAATCACTTCCAAGTTCTCACCCAGAAATCTTTATTTCTTTTGTAGTAATTTCTCCTGCAGCGCCTGTTCGTCGCCCGCAAGGATCTCAGAGAGATATGGAAGAGCGTTGATAAAAATAACGCCCACTAAAATGACCCAAAACCAGGCAATTCGCTTTGGAGTCAACTGCCCACCCTTCACTTGAAACCCACTCTGTAAATCCCAAAGCATCCCTCCCTTTTTCTTACCAAACCACAAGCTCATGCAACATCCGATTATCATCATGAGGGGTAAAAACATCCCCATCCCGAGAACCCATACTCTCATTGATCGAACAAAAGCCTGACCTGTCGAAAGACGTTGTCCCCCAAGTGTCTCCACCCTCAATCCCAAAAACCACTTTCCCGGAGTAAAGCCTAACGATCCAACCATTGCAGCTTCCATCAAAATAACCGGCAACACGATTCCGATCACCACCCATCCTGAAGACTCAACTCTATTCCATAAGTTGACGCCGCATACAACCGAGAAGAAGTGTAAGATTGATCTATAAATTAAATAATCAATCACTCGCGCCCCAAGTCTAGGCCAAGCTCGGAAGGGAGCAGAGCGAACCTGAATGGTTCCTTGCTCTTCTTTTGGGGGTTTAAACTCACTGGCTAAAACTCCCAGATCACAAGCCGAAAGCCAGCCATTAGCACCTTCATGCCAGACTCTAGTGTCCCGGTGCACCTTGCCTTCTCGAATCATTTCACGAACCTCGTAATCCTCTAGAGGCCCCAACTTTTCTCCGTCTTGAATAACCCAAAGAATCATGACCCTTAGAGATTGCGAAGTGATTTAGCAGGATCACGGAAGGCAGCCATCAACGCGGGAATTAAAGCCGCGAATAGACATAAAATCACTGCGACGACGCAAATCACCCCTAGCTGACTCCCTATGACTTCTGCCGGCAATTCGCTCATCCCATGAAACTCAGGTGGAAAGGGATCAATGCCAAACCCTCGAATAATCGCCATAATTCCTTCTCGGTAACGAATCGCTAACAATCCCAATCCCAATCCAAAAATAGCCCCCCCAATTCCGACAATAAGACCCTGATAAACAAAAACCCTGACTATCTGAGAGGGGCGCGCGCCGAGCGCTTTCATGACCCCGATTTCCTGCCGCTTCTGCACTGTTACGGTATACATCACCGCCATGATACTAAACGCCGAGAGTAGAGTGATGAATGAAAGTGCAAAACTCATCATAATCTTCTCGGTTTTAACCAACTGAAAACGCTCGGCGTGGGTTCTCATCCAACTACGAACCATCCAGTCATCCCCCAACTCTTTCTGTAAATTAATCGCAAATTCTTCGGCCTCGTAAGGATCCTCAATTCGCAAACCGATAGATTCAACCTCTCCTCGAAGCCCTTTCAACTCCATTCCAATCGTGATCGGAATGAAAAGATCCGGTCCTTTTGATCTCTCGTTATCCGAATAGACCCCTTGGATCTTTAACTCTTTTGGCACAACAAACTTTTCAATTTTTCGGAAAGCCTCGTTATCGGCCTTCTCCAAATCTAGCTCACGAAGCTCCTTGAGTCTCCCTAAGATTTCATTTCTAGTTCCTAACTTAAAATAATCAAAACCTCCTTCTCTTCGGTCCACGAAGTCAAGACGATCCAAAATATCTTTCACAATTTCCTGTTCCACGGGACGCATTTCTCGCCCTTCAGTCTCCCTGTCACCCTGGGGCGTCGAAACAATCATTGGAAGTAGCTGTTGGAGAATACGGTAAGCATTTGTCACCTCAAGGCTTAATGACTTCTCCTCGCCGCGCGATACCTCAAAAATCCTCTTAAGTCGCCCTTCGAACTCTTCAAAAATATCTGGATAAAGTTCCCAAGATCGTTGCTTGGGAACATCATAAACGGCCATTACCTCATCCAGATTACTCGCTGCAATAATCCTTATATCATCACCCACCTTCAATCCAATGGACTTAGCGAGTTGACTTGAAACAACGACGTAACGGTTCCCATAAAGCTCATCGTCATCGCCCGGCGGTAAATCTACCGTATCAAGTGGAACATGGGGCGGAGCATCGATATCTCCACTGTCATGCTCTTGGGCTGGAGGAGAAAAACTAACCGAATCACCCTTGGTTGGATTAAAATCTACCGTGCTATTTGGAAAATTGTCTCTATCGAGCATTTCCTCCAATGCTATGACCTGCCCCGCGTTCTCAGTATTAAAAGCTCTAAAATAAGAAGGTCGCTGCCAAGCACGTGAATCCAGAAGAACAAAACCTTCCACTAAGGCGAAAGCTGACTCGACTTTATCCTGCTTAGCTAACGAGATTTCCATTTCCTTCCAGTTGGAGATCGTCCCGTAATTCGATTGAATTGAAATGTGCGGAGAGTGCCCCAACAGTGTATCTTTTAAGTTCCTTTCAAATCCATTGTGAATTGAAAGAACCACAATCAAAACCATAACGCCAAAAGCCACACCGAGCAGGGAAATCAGGGTGATAATAGACACAAAGGTACGCAAAGGATTCAAATACCTAAGAGCAAGGGTCCAACTAAACGATCTCAAGACGGGAGATCTCTAACGCTTCCGCCGCTCTCCCGCAACTACACACTTCACACAGCACCCACTTATCGCCAGACTACGCCGTATGATTAAGTTCCTTCACACACGCATTCGCGTCTCCAAACCAGCCGAATCAATCGAGTTTTACAAAAAAGTTGGTTTTGTACTTGGGCAACAAAAAAAGTCCCCCCAAGGCAATGAACTCGCCTTCATGCACCTTCCCGACAACGAACATTTCCTCGAGCTTACCTATTCTCCTGACTATGAGGTTACGGTCCCCGAGGACCTGATGCATACCTGCGTTGGTGTTCCAGATATTGTCGAGTATTGCACAAAGCTTGAGGATCAAGGAATCGAGATCTGGCCTGACGGTTGGCACAAAAAGTTCTCAACGGGTGAGCGAAAAATGGCATTCATCACGGATCCCGATGGCTACGAGGTAGAAATACTAGAGGTGCTGTAACTTGAACCGCATATCAAGTTTATCGCTCAAAACTTCGTTACACTCTCTATCGTGCACCTTCTCATAGACAACTCCAACACCCTGACCAAATTTGCACTCGACGTAGGTGGTGCGCTCTCTGAGTGGCGCGCCGTTATCCCAACTTCAGATCTTTCGAAAACTTCTATTCAAGACACGCTCCGTAATCAGAATTTTGAGAGGGTAACCCTATGCTCGGTTGTCCCTGATGCCTCAGCTTTAATGAAGGTCACCTTCGATCAACCCATCCATCACATCTCGCATCAGTCTAAGATGCCTATCACCATTGAGTATCCTAATCCTTCCAAAATAGGCGCAGATCGTCTCGCTAACGCCTCAGCTGCAATCCTTGGTCGTCAAGGCCCAGCAATTGTAATCGACTTTGGCACCGCCGTCACATTCGATGTCATTTCTAAGGCAGGATCCTATCTTGGAGGTGTAATCGCACCTGGCACCGCTTCACTTCGAGATTATCTCCACCAGAAAACTGCGCTTCTCCCCGCTATCCAGCTTGAGGAACCGAACTCCGCCATCGGGCGCAGCACTGAAGAAGCAATGCAGGTTGGAGCCGTCATTGGCTATCGTGGGTTGATTCGCGAGATCTTAAACGAAGTCCGGCGTGAACTTGGTGGTGAACCTAAAATTTTTGCCACCGGAGGAGATGCCGAGCTCATCAGCAAAGGGATTTACGATATCGACATCATTGACCAAGACTTGACGATGAAGGGAATTCAAGCCATCGGAGCATCAAATCACTGAATTTCACAAGAAAGAGCGTTCCTTGTTCGCTCACTTCTTCTAACCTCCCCCAACTTTATGAGCGATCTTCCTTTGGCCATCGGCATTGATTTCGGCGGAACTTCTGTGAAAACCGGAGTCCTCTATCGGGGGAATCTCATCGAAGAAGCCCCCCGTATCGAAACTCAAAACTTCGAAACTGCCCCTCCCCTAATCGAATGTATTCACGAAACTATTGAAGGTCTTAGGACCAAGCACCCTCGCATTGAAGCCATCGGCGTCGGTATGCCCGGGTTCGTCGACTTTCCTACGGGAATGGTTCATAACCTAACCAATGTTAAAGGCTGGCAGCGAATCTATCTCAAGCGAGAGCTCAATCAACTTTCTAATCTCCCAGTCACGGTTGAAAACGATGCGAATTGCATGACATATGCCGAATGGAAACGTGGCTCCGGTCGGGGCATGAACCACCTTGTTGCCCTCACTCTAGGAACAGGAGTTGGTGGGGGCATCGTAGTAGACGGGCGTATGGTCCGGGGTTCCAATTTTGTAGCTGGCGAACTCGGACAAACCTCCATCGATTTCAGGGGTCCAGACGGGGCCTATGGGAACCGTGGTTCGCTCGAGGATTATGTTGGAAACCAACAAATCACAGATTTGGCCTACACGGCTTACTCTGAGGCCGGAATCTCTCACGAGAAATCAGAATGCGAACCCGCCCAGCTTTCTATCCTAGCACAACAAGGCGATGAAATCGCCCTCGGTATTTGGGATAAAGTCGCTAAAATGCTTTCTACATCTCTCATGAATTGCTGTTGGCTGCTCAATCCCGAAGCTATCATCATCGGCGGCGGCGTTGCCAAAGCTGGGAGCTTTCTCTTCGATCCTCTCGAAAGGCATTTACGCGCCCAACTCAGCCCTGCCTTTAAAGAAAATCTCCGCCTTCTTCCAGCCCGCTTTGGCAATGAGGCCGGCATGGTTGGAGCTGCAACCCTGGCGCTCGAGGAAGCCGGCTTCAATGTAGACGATTAGCAATGGTCAATGAGATGGGATGAGACCGATCTTCTCAGCGAAAACTTGTTTTCAAACATTGATATCCACCCAACTTCGACATCCTCCGTGGGTTTTCTCATAAGCGAACCGAAGTGGATCCTTCAGCTTTTCTATCTCCACAAAAGCTACATGAATACTTCCCGAAGCCATTCCTTTCCCTTCCCAGAAAAATCGGTCCCGGATCGTTTCTTCAGTCCAAATGTGCTGATCAGCTAGTAACGTCACCTCATTCCAGTCAGTCAGGGTCACCGCCCTCTTCACCTTCACCTTTGACTTAATCACCACCTTGTCACCGACCTCCCATTCGGGCTTCGCTACTACTCCAGGAATCTTGACATAGTCACCCTGAGCATGAAAACGCGTGGGAAAGAGAACAAATTCATCGTGCGCAAAAGAAAAACCCTCTCGCCCCTCGTGTATCCCACCCTTCCGGAGGATGAGTGACTGACTCCCCTCCTCCAAGGCTTTGCAAACGATATCCCATTCTTTGAAAGCGATCATACTGCAAGAAAATCGACTTTTCTCCTAATTGAAACCCTAAAGTAGAATAGCCCCCAAATCTTCCATACCTCCCACGCTCAAACTCAAAACACGGGGTTCCTTAACCTTATCATTAAAAAAACCAATTCCGATTTGCTCCCCTAGTTTGTAGCCAAAAGGCCTAGAGAAGCACTTTTGGCGACAGTGTCCTGCTCCATTTTCGGGTTTAGGGTTTTAAAATTCATCATTTCAGTCTTTGTTTTAGCGTGCCCGACACCAAAAGCTCTCTCATTTCTCTTGGGGATCTCACCCTTCGTGACGGCGGACGCATTCCTTCGGCCCAACTTGCTTACGCAACTTGGGGAAGTCTTAATGAAGACCGCTCCAATGCAGTACTCATTTTTCACGCCCTATCCGGAACCCATCATGTCAGTGGCAGTCATCCCGAAGCACCAGAAGGCTGTAACCTTTGGACAGAGGAACTACACGATGGTTGGTGGAATAAAATGGTCGGCCCAGGTAAAGCAATTGATACAAACCATTTCTTCGTAATCTGTGCCAATTACTTGGGGGGATGCTACGGCTCCACCGGACCATCAAGCATCAACCCCGAAACAGGTAAGGTCTTTGGATCAAATTTCCCGCACCTTAATATCGCTGATCTCGTGGATGCTCAAATCCCACTTTTAAATCACCTAAAGATTAAAAAACTCCACTCGGTTGTTGGACCATCAGTCGGCGGTCTTTGCACACTCACTTTTGCGACACGTCATCCCGAAAAGGTTAACCGCGTCATTGCAATCGCCAGCGGATTTAAGACTACCGTACTCAATCGACTCATTCTTTTTGAACAAATTCTCGCTATCGAAAATGATAAACATTTTAACGGTGGCGATTACTATGGATCGGAATACCCACGGATTGGTCTAGCGCTTGCCCGTATGATCTCGCATAAAACATTCGTACATTTAGATACTTTCGAAAAACGCGCACGGCGAGACCTTCTTCACGAAGAAGAAATGCTCTCATGGTATCAGGTTCGCGACACCTTTCAAAGCTACATGCTTCACCAAGGGAAGAAATTTACGGAGCGCTTTGATGCCAATACCTATCTCCGTATCATAGACATGTGGTCGCGTTACAACGCCGTTCTCCAAGGAGATGCGTCCTCTCCGAAAGAACTCTTTACCCGGTGCAATGCCGCCGGACATAAATTCCTCGTTTTCTCGATCGACTCAGACTTCTGCTTCTATCCTGAGGAGCAGGCCGAAGTCGTCGGGCATCTAGAGGACGCCTCAGTGGAAACCATTCATATTACAGTCCATTCCGCGAAAGGACACGACTCCTTCCTCCTAGAACCTGAGCTCTATACTCCATACATACGCGAACATCTCGCGGATTAACTCGAGGATTTTTAGCAACCTAACGCTACAGGCGCTCTATGGGCCTAGGACCGGCCACCCTTCAAGAGGTCTCAGACTCATTACATCTTAATCGATACCGCTCATCAGGAGATTACGAAGCAAGCCCGATGCTCATGAAATTGCAAACATTGCCGCTTTTACCATCATACCATAAACTTCTTTACGAGAAATCTTTACCCCTGCCTCCCATTCTTCCCAAGAAGCCGCTTCTAATCGACCCAAAGTTTTGCGCCCAATCATAGCCGGCAACACGGTTCCAAAGCGCATTCGTCTTCCATGTAACGATCTTGCATATCGCTCCGCCTGATCTAGCCCTTTGTATGCCTCCTTAATCCATCGTTGTCGCTCTCGCAGCAACTGCTCCCTTGTCCTAGCCCCTGGTAGATAACATCTCCCATTATTTTGATCCTCGGGCACATCTCGTAAAATATTTATCAACTGTAAGCTACGCCCATACGCTTGCCCCCATCTCATCATTTCGTCATCCGAAGCCCGCGCGAACTCCCCTCCCTCCTCGATTCCGATTTCTGTCCAAAACTCCCCAACACATCCAGCCACTTGATAGGTGTATGTCCTTAGCTCATCATCCGAGTCCAGACTTACCACCCCTTCGCCTGCAAAGCGATCCAGATCCCAACATTGGCCCTCAGTGATGATTTTAACCACTTTTCGGACCGAAACCTGTTGCCTATCCGGTAGGTTTTCCAGCGCTGCCACACAATCGTCCAACCTGGACATCAAAACTTTTTCTCCCTCTGGGAGTCCCTTAACTTCGGGCATCCGGAATGTTTTTCCTTCTGTCACAAATTTCACGAACCGCGCAAGTAAATCACGGCGCTCTTGAATTCCGAGTTGCCCCGCATCAGCAATCGTGTCACTCGCTCGAGCGAGCAAATAAGCAACACTTGTTGGTGCCCTAAACTCTCTTGGTAAAAACCGTAAGCTAAGGTAAAAAGAACGCGACACATCCTTCAAAACCTTTCGACTCAAATCCCCCTTCATTGTGACGCACCACTTCTCCCAGTTCAGCGTTGAGAGTTCAATGTTCAATGTTCAATGTTCCGTAAGTGCATCTCTACCTACACATCCCTTTTTGCCACCGCATCTGCCCTTACTGCTCATTTTATAAGCATACCCCCGGCAAAACTGACCTTGGAGCCTTTGTCGAAGCTATTTTAGATGAAGCACGCTTCGCTGCCAAAAAAAACCTCCCACCTCTCAAAACTATCTACTTCGGTGGAGGCACACCCTCCATGCTTTCGCCTACCCACCTCCGGCGGCTTTTTACAGGCCTCCGCACAATTCTTGATTTCTCCGCTGTTGAGGAAGTTACTCTTGAAGCAAATCCGGCAACTTTCACCTCCCGTACCGCTCACCTTTATGAGGAACTCGGCGTGACCCGGGTTTCCTTGGGTGTTCAATCCTTCATTGGGAAACACCTCGAAACTCTCGGACGTGAACACTCACCTATGCAGGCGATTACCTCGGTCCACCTGCTACGCGAAGCCTCCAACCTTGAGGTCAGCATCGACCTCATTTTCTCTGTTCCGAGCCAATCACTTCTAGACTGGGAAGACACCCTTACTCAAGCACTCGCTCTCCAACCCGACCACCTCTCCGCCTATAATCTCACCTATGAAGAAGACACTGCTTTCTTCGAAAAATTCCAAACAGGCGCTTTCCAAGACGATTCAAATCTTAATGCTGAAATGTTCTCCTTGGGCGAAGAGCTCCTATCCTCCGCCGGCTACGAGCATTATGAGACATCCAATTATGCGCTTCCTGGAAGACGCTCACGGCACAACGAAGGATACTGGATCGGTAACGACTACCTCGGACTCGGACCCTCCGCTGTCTCCACTTTAAAACGCACTCGCCACCAGAACGTCTGTGACACTTCTGATTATCTCAAGCGAATTAAATCGATTGGGCACGCCCAAGAAAAAATCGAAATTCTAGATGACGAGGCTTGGCGCCTCGAACGCATCGCTCTTCAACTTCGCACCACAGAAGGGTTACCCCTCAAATACCT
>CESF01126341.1_pt1 | contig 15241 bp, 16 predicted proteins | sample 356331 | NCBI WGS metagenome assembly CESF01 (sample SAMEA2621779, study PRJEB7988) | marine metagenome | biome: marine biome (ENVO:00000447); feature: surface water layer (ENVO:00002042); material: "saline water (ENVO:00002010), including plankton (ENVO:xxxxxxxx)" | depth 5 m
GGTGAAAATTGGCCCATAGGTTATGATGACTTAAAACCTTATTACGATAAAGTAGATCAACTCATTGGTGTGTTTGGAACCAAGGAAAACATTCCCAACGAACCAGATGGTTTTTTTCTTCCTCCTCCAAAATCGAGATTGCACGAACTCTGTTTCATCAATGGAGCAAAAAAGTCTAAAGTACCTGTGATTCCTTCCAGGCTTTCAGTTTTAACAAAACGGATGAAAATGGTAATTTATTAAACTAAAACTCAAATATTATGAACAGAAAACAATTTATATCACTTGTTGGAGTTTCTGCATTAGGATTGGCATTTCCAGTTCCAATCTTTTCAAGTGAGAAAGACGCGAAAAATAAAATTTCCTTGGCCCAGTGGTCCATGAACAGATCTTTTTTCTCCGGAAAAAAAGATGCTCATGACTTTGCCGTTTATGCAGCTAATATGGGATTTGCAGGAGTCGAGTTTGTCAATCAATTTTATTTTGACCAACTCAAAAATGGAACCACTTCCAGTAAAAACGTCAGTAGTTTGGCCAAAACTCTCAATTCACGAGCCAAAGACAATGATATTTCCAATGTTTTGATCATGGTTGATCTTGAGGGAAATCTTGCTGACTCCTCCTCTAAAGTAATCAAGACTGCGATCGAACAGCACAAAAAGTGGGTTGAGTTGGCTGCAGAGATCGGTTGTCATTCCATTAGAGTAAATCTCGATGGAGAAAAAGATCCCAAAAGGTGGATCGATAAGTCTGTAGAAGGTCTGACTGGACTGTGTGAGTTTGCTATAACCATGGACATTAATATTATCGTTGAAAATCATGGCGGGTTGTCTTCCAACGGCAGTTTGTTGGCTCAAGTCATGAAAAAAACAAATTTGGACAATTGCGGAACCCTTCCGGATTTTGGAAATTTTTGTATTGCCCACAGTTTGGGGAATGATCCCACTTGCGAAGAATGGTACGATATTTACAAAGGGGTTGCAGAATTGATGCCTTATGCCAAATCGGTAAGTGCTAAATCCTATGATTTTGACGACAATGGAAATGAAACCAAAATTGATTATGCCAAAATGATGAAGATCGTAAAACAAAACAACTACGATGGATATATTGGTGTAGAATACGAAGGCAGTCGCTTGGGTGAAAAAAAAGGTATTTTGGCTACAAAAAACCTAATTCAACGCTTACTCTAATACATATATATGTGCCAATTTTTCAAAAAAATATTTTTTGTATCTGGTTTTATCATAATAACGATGAGTGCCTGTAGCTATCCTCAACCGATTTACAGTTTGGACAAGGTTCCCCTTATTCCACTTCCGTCAATGGTAGTGCCTTCGGCTGAGGTAATGCCCCTTGATAAGATTCAATCGATCAGGACAGTAGGGGCAGACGAGAAACTCATTTCAATTGCCCTAAATTTTAAAAGTTTTTGGAAAAAACACACCGAACAGGAGTTGCTTCTCCTCGATGATACAGCAGATGGTGATCATGCCATCACCCTTATAATTGATAATGATTTTAGCCCTCAGCAGGAAGCTTACAAGCTGGAGATAGCCTCCGATGAAATAAGCGTTAAAGGAAAAACAGTCGAGGGAATTTATAGAGGTTTAAAAACTCTGGAACAATTAGTAGTCCTCAGTAAACTTCAAGGAAAATCCAATTTCTTATCTCTTCCAGGAGGTGAAATTACCGACCAACCTTGCTATGCTTACAGAGGAGCCATGCTGGATGTTGCCAGACATTTCTTTTCGGTTGCTGATGTCAAAAGATATATCGATCTGTTGAGTACTTATAAAATCAATTTTTTGCATTTTCACCTTTCCGATGATCAAGGATGGCGGATTGAAATCAAATCTTGGCCCAAGCTTACCAAAACCGGTGGGCAAACCCAAGTCGGAGGAGGTGAGGGTGGATTTTATACCCAAGAGGATTTTAGGGAGATTGTAAAATATGCTACCGATCGATTTATTACCATTGTTCCTGAAATTGACCTTCCCGGTCATACCAATGCTGCGCTTGCTTCATATGCAGAATTAAATTGTGATGGTAAAGCTACCGCGCTATACACCGGGATCAAGGTAGGCTTTTCCACCTTGTGTGTGGATAAAGAAGTTACCTATGATTTTGTGGAGGATGTGATCCGAGAAATCAGTGAAATTTCTCCCGGCCCATATTTCCACATTGGAGGCGATGAATCTCTTGTCACTCTCGAGGAGGACTTTAACCGTTTTATGGATCGCACTTTGGCCATTGTAAAAAAATACAATAAAACACCTATGGGATGGTATGAACTAATTACTGCCAATATTCCCGAGGAAACCCTCTTACAATATTGGGCCAAAACGGAAGATTTTTCCAATGTGATTCCCAAAAAATCAAAAATATTGATTTCGTCTGCTTCCTACAACTATTTGGATATGAAGTACGACAGTATCACTCCTTTGGGACTTTTTTGGGCCGGGTATTTATCGGTCAAAAAAGCCTATGATTGGGATCCTAAAACTTTAGTCCCAGATTTAGATGCTGAACAAATAGTAGGTTTGGAGGCCCCACTGTGGAGTGAAACTATTGAGGATTTTGATGACATTGCTTACATGGCTTTCCCAAGAATTATAGGTCATGCCGAAATCGGATGGACAAATGCAAGCCTAAGAAAATGGGAGGATTATGCCAACAGACTGGGTTTCCACGGCCCTCTTCTAGAGGCTTTAGAGGTTAAATATTATGCTACGACAGAGATCGATTGGAAGTAAATTTTAATTTTTACTTCTTGAGCTTACTGGCCTAAAGGGGCTTGACTTTAACATTTCTCCACCTTACCTTGATGCCACCTCCATCGTGAATTTGAAGTGCAATGGAACCTTTTCCTTGACCTATTTTTTCATCCGTAAAAGAAATCATTTGAGTACTGTTAAGCCAGGTAGTAACATTGTCTCCGACCACCTTAATTTTCATTCGATTCCAATCCCCCATTTTTAAGGCCTTGTCTTTTCCAGGATCGGGTTTGATCAGCCAGCCCCTTCCATAGGATTCGTAAATGCCACCGCTATCATTTCCAGGAGGAGCAACTTCCACTTGCCATCCACTGATTTTGGTACCCTCTAATGTTGAGCGGAAAAACACACCACTATTTCCGTTGGCTTCCTGTTTAAACTCTAGCGTAAGTATAAAATCATCGTAAAACTTTTTGGTTGAGAGATAACCGTATTTTTCTTCTGGACCGCTTTCACAGACCAATAAACCATCCTCAACATACCAAAGTTCGGTACCGTGTATGTTCCACCCGGTCAAATCTTTTCCATTAAAAAGAGTGGTTTTTTGAGCGTTCATGAATACTGCTGTCAATAGGAATAATAGAGAAATGCTTATGTGTTTCATTTTGATAATGATTTAATTGTTTAAGTTAACTAAATTTATGTGAAGAATAAAACCGTCCAAACATTTTAAAAAATAATGAATATAGTAAACCTATAAATTGCTAAATTCAAATACGAGACGATGCATTTGGAGGTACTCAAGTTTTAATGTTTAAGACGGGAGAATCGAAATGTATTTCATTGTATTCTAAAACAGATACAAGAGAGGTGTTTTTAAATGAAATTGAGCCAGTTGTTATGGCTTTTTATTTCTTTTTTTGTGTATTTGATAAAGTTACCAGCTTTTATTGACAAACACCTAGAGCGACAAATAGAACTTTAAGATTTGTTTGATTCTGTCAACTCATTTATTAATTACAAAAACAAAAAGATGGACAACATTTTTGAGCTCGAAAAAAATCGTGGGACATGGAGGGCTCACTTTAATTGCTGGGGTTTCAGATCACCTTCATGTCAATATTTTTGAAGAAATAGCTTCTAATAATTTTTGAGGGCTGGGAAAACCCAAAGTGCGTGCCAATAAAATTCATAAAGCCTGGCAAGAAAAGGCTTTGAAGTTAAAAGATAAAGAGAATATAAAATCTTAATCTCTTCAACCTCTTCTAATTCAAAAAAAAACACCTTAAAAAAGGTGTTCAATTGAGTAGCGAGAGGGAGACTTGAACTCCCGACCTCCGGGTTATGAATCCGACGCTCTAACCGGCTGAGCTACCTCGCCATTTTCAATGCGCAAATATAAAATTATAATTTTTAGTGAGGCTTTGAACATTCAAAAAAAATTACCTCTTTAAGTGGCACCTAAACTTTTTTGTATATATTAACATCAAAATATTGCCTTGATGAGTAAAAAGACCTTCTTTTCTGTGGAGTATGATTTCCAAGCCTCACCTCAATTGTTGTATCAATACCTTTCTACACCCTCTGGTTTGTCGGAATGGTTTGCTGATAACGTCAATTCAAGGGGTGAAAACTTCCTCTTTATTTGGGACGATACTGAAGAAAAGGCAAAGTTGATTCAAAACAAATCTAATGAAAGAATTCGATTTCAATGGGACAATGGTGAGGAAGATGCTGCCGATTATTATTTTGAATTTAAAATTGAGGTGGATGAAATCACTAAGGACGTCTCTTTGGTTGTCTCCGATTTTGCCGATGAAGATGAATTAGATGAGTCCAAACTTCTCTGGAATAGTTTAATCTCTGACCTGAAACAAGTTCTAGGTTCTGCCTAAACCTTTTTTGATGATTAATTTTGACGGGAACTGTTTTTCCAGCCTTAAGGCTGTGCCTGAGGAATTACTTAGCACCCTAACTTCTCTTCCGATTCACACGCACCATTTGATTGTATTTAAAGGTAAAATAAGCCTCTTGGAAGCGCATTATTTTTCGATTATGGCGGCCTTAAGAAGATTTAGAGTAGATATACCCATGCACTTTGCTTTGGACTATTTTCAGGAACAAACCGATCGCCTGAACTACTTTAACAACACCCTGGCAGATGTTCAAAAGCTTAGCCTGAAATTTTACAGAAAAAAAGATCCCACTCATGCAGCAGCAGTGACCCCCATTTGTTTTTTGATGCAAATCGATCAATCCTCATGGGATTCTTGCACACTGAACTTGACATTATTCAAAGACCACTATATTTTTGCCGATGATTATTCCAATCTTGTTCAGACCAATGCCTCTTTACGTATTCTGGGACAGGTATTTGCATACGAAAACGGTTTTGGTGCGGCACTGCTTATTAACAATCACAAACGACTGGTGGAGAGTACCCACGGTTCTGTTTTTTTAATTAAAAACGAAAACCTTCAAACTCCAGCACTTTCGGAGGGAGCAGTAAATACTGTTTTGCGTTCTGCTTTTATAGACTTTTTAAAAAAGAAAAGAAAAATCGAGGGAGTTGAAACGGAAATATCGGTATTTTCAATCCAACAAGCCCAGGAGGTATTTTTGATTTCTTCCGCCCATGGATTTGTAAACATCAGTCAATTTAGGAAGAAGAGATTTGAAACTCAAAAGTCCGAAGCTTTAGCTGAACAATTCCTAGATTACATGAAAAATCAATTGTGATAAGGATTTTCTGGCGTATTAGACCAAATGATATACTTACCTCCCAAGGCCATCATTTGATCTCTCCACAAGCGCTCTGTTTGGTGAGATAAAATCTTACCCGCAAAAGGATTTTCGACAACCACCCATGATTTGGCTCCAATTTCTTGTTGCAGCTGCCCTTTTGACCAGCCTGAATAGCCCAAAAAGAATCGGATGTCTTTAGGGCCGATTAGTCCGTCCTTGACCAGTGCCAGTACCTTTTCAAATTCCCCTCCCCAAAATAGTTTATTGTCTATTCTAATACTTCCCGGGATCAAATGTCCAACGTTGTGAATAAAAAACAAATTATCTTGTTCCACCGGGCCTCCATTGTAGAGAGGAAAATCCATTTGAATTTCGGGTAAAACATCTTTGATTTCATAGCTTAAGGGCTTGTTGATGATGAAACCCAGAAAACCGGATTCTTTTTTTTCTACCATTATCACGATGGATCGGTGAAAATTATGATCCCCAAACACCGAAGGTTCAGCAATAAGAAGTTTTCCTGATTCCATTAATTGTTTAATTGTAGGTTTTACAAACATAATTTAGTCAATTAATGATTGAATGCCAAAAAAAAAAGCCTCCCAATGGGAAGCTTTAATTGTTTTTGGTTTTTAATACTTAGTTGACAGAGCCAGACAATTCAGCACCAGCTTTGAATTTCACAACATTTTTGGCTGCAATTTTGATTGTGGCTCCAGTTTGAGGGTTTCTACCTTCTCTCGCAGCTCTTCTAGAAACTGACCAAGAACCAAATCCAACTAAGGAAACGCGTCCTCCTCCTTTAAGCGTTTTACCAACGCTACCAATTAAAGATTCTAGCGCTGCTTTTGCAGCGGCTTTTGAGATGCCAGCATCGGCTGCCATAGCATCAATTAATTCTGATTTGTTCATAATCTAATAGGTTAATTATTATATTCACAAATTTATACCCTTTCCTAAAAGACCAATGAAAATTCTGCTCAAATCCCCATTATTGTTAATAAAAACCACTATTTGTTGATAATGGCAGGACTTTAAGCTTAAGAAACTTCTAGTTTATTGGAAAATGAACTGCCATTCAGTAGGTCAATGGCACTCATTTTTTTTTTGTTGGGGAACTGTAAAATCTTGCAGTTGAGAAAACCCGACGAATGTGCGATTAAGATTTTTTTATCTTTTACAATGACTTGATTGGGAGTAAAATTGTGTTTTTCCATGAGAATTTCTGCTTCAAATATCTTAATGACTGCTACTTTTTGGTCTTCGATCCAATTAGATCTAGCCCCTGGGTAGGGTGATAAGCCTTTGATTTTTGCATGAATCATTTCAAGCGGTTGATCCCAATGGATAAAAACATTTTCTTTATTGAGCTTGGGAGCGACTTTTTCTGTTCCTTTGGTTTCTTGTTTTTGAGGGCTGATGGACGACTCAAATATCCTTTTAATGGTTTTACAAATCAATTCACTTCCCATTGCTGCCAGTTTATCGTGGAGGCTCCCGGCCGTATCTTGTTCTTCAATGACCACTTTTTCCTGAAGTAAAATGGCTCCAGTATCGATTTCTTCGTTGATGTAAAAAGTAGTTACTCCACTGTATTTTTCTCGATTGATAATCGCCCAGTTGATAGGTGCGGCACCCCTGTACTTAGGGAGGAGGGAGGCATGGAGGTTAAAAGTTCCTCGGGGAGGAATTGACCAAACGGCCTTGGGTAACATGCGGAAGGCAACAACGACCATTAAATCTGGCTTCAATTCACTCAATTGTTTAGTGATCTCTGGATTTTTTAGGTTACTGGGTTGTAAAATCGGAATATTTCGGGCTTCAGAAAAATCCTTTACCGCTGAGGTTCTTATTTGTCTTCCCCTACCTGCATTGCGATCTGGAGCTGTTACTACAGCAACTATATTGAACTTCTCTTCTACGATTTTCTCCAAACACTTGACCGCGAATGGGGGAGTTCCAAAAAATATAATTCTTTTGCTCATTTGAGGTAAAACTGATTGGTTGTATTCAAGCCGATGATGTTTTCTTCCAACATCTCTTGCAAAGCTATCACAATGGAATCATTTGATGAACCTAATTTCACCCCTATTTGATAGGCACTGTGAGCTTCTTTTTGAAGGATTTTTATGATTTCCAATCTGACCAAGCTGTCCGGCTTGCTATTTTTTTGGCAGCTTTTTGCCGAACATTGCCGACAAATATCTGACTTTTTCTCTCCAAAATAACGCAGAATTCTGTTGCGTTTGCATTCGAACCTTTCAAAAGCATAGTCGAGCATATAAGCTATTTTCTTTACCTTAAGTTGATTGTGGGCTGCGGTTTTTTTAAGAAAAGGATTAAGGGTGTAATTGTCTTCGCGCGCCACTTTCCAGTAGAGTTTGATATCGGTATTTGATTGTTGATATTTCACAATATTCTCTTTGTTCATCAAACTCAATTGTTTTTGAATTTGATCAAAACTCAAACCTAAGAGGTCGGCGACTTTTCCCAAATTGATTTTTTTTTCTTTTCTAAAAAGCTCCTCATAATTGCGCATTAAAAATTGAAGTATCGTGGCGGCATCGTCCCCTTCCTTAGACCTCCTTAGTGCCTCTGCAGGGCTGCCTATGATCTTTAAATGGGTTTGTGTGTCGTGGATGTATTGCATCTCCAAAACCCCTTCTCTATCTAATATACCAAAACAATACTGTGCTTTTTTTGGGTAAAACTGATAGGCATTACAAAAGTCCTTTAGATTGAGTTTATATTCCACTCCTTCGCCTTCACCATAGGCAATTTTGAGATAGTCACAAAGTTTTTTAAAAAATCGTTTAAGGTATTTGGAGTCGGGAAGATGACTCAAAAACTGATTTTCTAATCGATCTTTGTCTGCGGGATGTACTAAAAGAATTCCCTTCGATGGCAGTCCATCTCTTCCTGCTCTTCCTGTTTCTTGATAATAGGACTCCATGCTTTCCGGCATGATCAAATGAATGACTTTCCTGACATTGCTTTTGTCAATTCCCATTCCAAAAGCATTGGTCGCTACCATGATGTGCCGGATTTCTTTTTTCCAATCTTCCAGACCTTGTTTTTTTTGTCTGGCCTCCAATCCGCCGTGATAAAACCCCACTTTCAATCCCCATCTTTGGATTTGTTGCGAGGTGTTTTCAGTTTCGGAACGCGATCGACAATAGATGATGATCGATTCACCCGTGGAGTTAGTCAATAATTTTTTTAAGCTTCCCATTTTATCTTCTGCATAACACACTTGGTATTGAATATTCTCTCTTTCGAAAGACTTGCTAAAGATTTTGGGATGGATCAACCCTAAGGTAGTGCTGATGTCTTTCAACACTTTTGGGGTTGCTGTGGCAGTAAGTGCCATAAAGGGGGTCTGGGGAAACAGGAGTCTTAAATTTTTTATAAGCCTAAAAGCAGGCCTGAAATCGTGTCCCCATTCAGAAATACAATGGGCCTCATCGATGGCAATACCTTTGATAGGTAGCTTTTCTATTTGGTGAAGAAATTCCCTACTGGTCAGTCTTTCGGGAGAACAATAAATCAATTTGAAATTGCCGTTAAGGGCATTTTCCAATTGACGATAAATATCATTTTTACTTCCCAGACTATCAAAAAACATCGATTTGATACCACGTTGGTTAAGTTGATTTACCTGATCTTGCATCAGAGAAACCAGCGGAGAGATGACCAGAGTTTGACCTCGGTCTAGCAATGCAGGCAGTTGATAACAAATGGATTTTCCGCCACCGGTGGGCATTAAAACCACGCTGTCTTTTCCCATGAGAAAATGTTCGATCACTTCTTTCTGTAAGGGCCTAAAGGCATCGCTTTTCCAATAGCGCTTTAAGTAATCAAGTATTTTTTCCATGATCCAAGTACTTCAGCAGGGTCGAAATTCTTACATCCGGTGTTTGAATAGGAATTTCAACGATGGGTATATTGTTTTTTTGATAGGTGTTTTTGATGTAAAAATAAAGCTTTTCAGCTTCTTCAAAATCTTCCTTTCGCTCTTTGTCTTTGACATATATTGCTTTCCAAGGGGGGAGTAGCAGCGCCATATCATAAGCGCAATTTGATAGGTCAAATTTTTGTGAATCATAGGGTGCGCCAATGCATTCCAAATAGGCCACCACATCGTGTAAACCCCTGTCGAAAAAAACATATGGTTTTTGCGCTTTACCCAAGCTTGGGCCGGATTTTTTGTATTGATCCTCTCTTCCTTTCCATACTTCCTCACTAAAAAAGAGGGGTTGTGATTTGAAAATGTTGGTTTCTCCCTTTTTTTGAGAACTTTGGATTAGGATTCTCGAATATTCGTCAAAACATTTGTACCCTTTGTCTCGCAACAAGTTTACCAAAGTAGTTTTGCCACTTCCCGGTCCCCCGCTAATCACGATTTTTTTATTTTTAATAAGAGGCATGGTGCTTCTAAAATTATGGAGATATCAATTATATTTGTACAAAATAATATTCCTAGATGAATTCGAAGGGAAATCTCGATGATTTTTATGAAAGATTCCAACAACAGCTGAAGGAATCGCAAAACTGGCCCGGTCTTTTCATGTTCAAATTTATCGTAAATTCAAACAGTCATCAAATCGATAAACTCAAAGATTTATTCAACAACCCTTCTGAAGGTGTATCCTTGGTCAACTCCTCTAAAAATAAATTTCAAAGCCTCACCATCACTATCGAAATGAAATCTCCGCTGGAAGTGATTGCTATCTATAAAAAAGCTTCTGAGTTTGAGGGCGTTATCATTTTGTAATAAATCCTGTATTTAAATAGCCGATTATTTGAATTTTAGTAAATTGCACCTTTCCAACCCCACTTAAGTCAAATATTTTCCCTTCATGGAAACACTACAATACAATACTAAAAGAACCCAATTGATCATACCTGAGTATGGCAGGCACGTTCAGTTGATGATCAATCAAATCCTGGAAACCCAGGATCGTGAAGAGCGCAATAAAATGGCCAGTGCGGTTATTGGGATCATGGGTAATATGAACCCCCACTTGCGTGATGTTCCCGATTTTCAGCACAAATTGTGGGATCAACTTTTTATCATGTCAAATTTCCAATTGGATGTGGACAGTCCCTTCGAAAAACCACAGCAGGAAGTTTTGGAGCAGAAACCGGATCGCTTGGCATATCCTCAAAGAAACCCCAAGTATCGTTTCTATGGCAACAACATCAAAAGTATGATCAATGTGGCGATGAATTGGGAAGATGGGGATCTTAAAAATGCACTGGTTTACAACATTGCCAATCACATGAAAAAATGTTTCTTGAACTGGAACAAAGACACGGTACAGGACGAGGTAATTTTCAATCATTTACTCGAATTATCTGACAATAAACTTAAAGTTAGGGAAGAGGATCTTCCATTGACAGACGCCTCTGAATTTCTTAAAATTCGTTCCAAAAATGGCAATGGCTCCAAAAACAACCAAAAACATAGGAACAAAAGAAACAACAGTCGTAAAAGATATTAATTTGCAGTTTTAATGGGTAGTTTTCAGATTGAAGGAGGTCATCGTTTAAAAGGTAACATCACCCCACAAGGGTCAAAAAACGAAGCTTTGCAGATTTTATGTGCTGTCTTGCTCACAGAAGAAACCGTTACCATTTCCAATCTTCCTGATATTGTTGATGTCAATAAACTCATTGGATTGCTCCAAAAAATAGGAGTAAAAGTAGCCCAACAGGAAAAAGGAAAGTATGCATTTACGTCCGATGCAATAGATCCTAACTTTCTTGAATCCCAAGAGTATAAAACCGATGCCAAACAGTTGAGGGGGTCGGTAATGCTCGTTGGCCCAATGTTGTCAAAATATGGCAAGGGATCAATTCCACGCCCCGGAGGAGATAAGATTGGCAGGAGAAGGCTGGACACTCATTTTGATGGTCTTAAGCTACTGGGCGCAAATTTTAATTACCACAAAGAAGATTATTTTTACACTGTTACTGCAGATCAACTGCATGGTCGTGATCTGTTGTTGGAGGAGGCTTCGGTAACAGGAACCGCCAATATTGTAATGGCCGCGGTTTTGGCTCAAGGAACCACCACCGTCTACAACGCCGCCTGTGAGCCTTACCTTCAACAATTGTGTAAAATGTTGAATAGTATGGGGGCTAAAATTTCTGGCGTAGGCTCCAACCTCCTTACTATTGAAGGGGTAAGTAATTTGTCCGGAACAGAACACAGGGTGCTGCCTGATATGGTCGAGATAGGCAGTTGGATTGGATTGGCTGCGATGACCAAAAGCGAAATTACCATACAAAATGTCAGTTGGGACGATTTGGGGCAAATTCCAAACGTATTTTTAAAACTCGGGATAGAGCTTCAAAGAAAGGGAGATGATATTTTTATCCCTTTCCATGATAATGGGTATGAGATCCAAAGTTATATCGACGGTTCTATATTGACCGTTTCTGATGCTCCTTGGCCCGGTTTTACTCCCGACCTGCTGAGTATTGTGCTGGTTGTAGCCACTCAAGCGCGAGGAAGTGTATTGATCCACCAAAAAATGTTTGAAAGCCGACTTTTTTTTGTGGACAAACTCATAGACATGGGTGCCAAAATCATTTTGTGTGATCCCCACCGCGCAACAGTAATTGGTCATGATTTCAAATCTCAACTCAAAGCTACTGTGATGACTTCGCCAGATATCAGAGCCGGTATTTCTTTATTGATTGCTGCACTTTCGGCAAAAGGCACCAGTACCATTCATAATATCGAGCAAATCGATCGCGGTTACGAAAACATCGAAGGTCGCTTAAAAGCCATAGGCGCAAAGATTACCCGATTGCAAGCCTAAATACTATGAATGCCCCCATCCTTTTTTTTCTTTTACTTGCCTACAACCTTCAAGCTCAATTCATCACTGCTAAGGTATTGGACGCCGAAACCCGCCAACCATTGCCCTTCGTCAATATTGGTGTTTTAAATAAAAATTTGGGCACAGTATCCGATAAGTACGGGGACTTTTTATTGGAACTCAATCCAGAATTCCTCTTGGACACTATACGCTTTTCGATGATCGGTTTTGGAAAAAAAGATTTTGTGGTTCAAGATTATTTGGCACAAGAAAAGGCAGAAAACATCATTTTATTGAAAGAAGAAGCACTTTTATTGGAAGGGGTTACTGTAGTTCGAAAAAAAAACAAAAAATACAAGCGTAAGATTTTGGGAAATAAAACCGAATCCAAAACTTTGGTTGGCGGTTTTACCTCAAATGACTTGGGAAACGAAATCGGTTTTATCTGTAGGATTAGAAAAAGTCCCACTTTCGTTGAGGCTTTCAATTTATCCATTGCCAAAAATACATACGGCAGCGTTCGTTTTCGACTTAATTTTTACAGTCTCAAACAAGGAATACCCAATGAAAATCTATTGGATGAGACGATTATGATCGAGACGGACATCGAATCAGGTAGTGTCAGCCTTGACCTCAAACCCTATGATATTGTAATGGAGGACGATTTTTTGATTTCCATCGAGTGGATTGAAGATTTGGGTTCTGGGGAACTATTGTTTTCTGCGGGATTTTTTGGTTCCAACCTCTATGCCCGTGCTACCAGTCAGGGGACATGGACTCAGATGGGGGTAGCGGCCTATGGTATGAATGTAGAGGTTGTTTATTGACAACATTATGTACCTCCCCAATCAGCGCTTAGAAACTTTGTTGTTACTGATTCCTCTTTGACGGCTGCATTTGAAACGGTCTACTTCGGTTTCCCGCTGTTTGAGGTGCTTGGTTTTTCGACCCTGAACTCTGGCACGCCACATTTTAAAGCTGCTGGATTTCATTTCCCTACGCATCATTCGAATAACTTCTTCTTCCTTGAGCCCAAACTGCATTTGAATAGCATCAAAGGGCGTTCGGTCCTCCCAAGCCATTTCAATGATTCGGTCTATCTGATCCAGTCTCAGGTCAATCTGTTTTTTCATGTTGATTGTTTTCAATTGATTCTAATGATCTTTTTCGGGTGTTTTATCTCATTAAACTGTTTCGGTCTGCCAAAGTATGTTTCGCCAAAATTCTCTTCCCTTCTTTCCTTACTGGAGCACTTTTAGACAAAGGCCAAAGCGAGCTGGTTGCATGTTTCCTTGTCTTTTGTAAATCAACAATAGGGTGGGGGTAACCTTTTCCGGATTCAAAACCGTAAACACCGGCTTCAATTGGTGTCAGTTCCCAAGGACTGTGAACCATTTCTTCCGGTAGCATTTCCAATTCCGGTAACCATTGTTTTACAAACTGCCCATTGGGGTCGTGTTCTTGACCATTTTTGACGGGGTTGTATATTCTCAGCATATTGATGCCGGTGACGCCGGCTTGCATTTGCAGTTGGGGGTAGTGAATGCCGGGCTCAAAATCCAAAAATTGTCTGGCCAAAAAATGTGCACAAGCCTGCCACGGTTGCCAGAGGTGGTGGGTGAAAAATGATACCACCAGGGAACGCATTCTAAAATTCAAATAGCCGGTTTCGACCAAACAACGCATTGCGGCATCAACAAGAGGGACACCAGTTTGTCCTGTTTCCCATGCTTTAATGTATTCTTCGTTAAGAGATTTGTCCAGTTTTTGGTAACCTTTGTTGATGCTTTCAAACTCCATGGAGCACTCCATTTCAAATTTTTGAATAAAGTGAGATTGCCACCGCAATCGTGAACCAAAAGCTTTCAATGCAAAGCTTCTGTTGCCATTTATTGACTCATATTCTGTTTTTTGTAAAACTTGACGCATCGACAGGTTCCCAAAGGCCAGATAGGGGGAAAGCCGACTACAACTCCTGCGTGATAGGTCCGGTTTGGAAATGTGTTTTTGGTAATTCCTATATCGATCATTAAAAAAAGAATTGAGATACCTCACTGCATATTGACTCCCTCCCATTTGACGTTTGGGATGGGGTTTCACCTCCAACTCCATAGTTGGTATTTGATCCTCCAGTTGACCTATTGACCTTTTTGTAATCAGTACGCCCTTTTTGAGAGGGGTAGGAATGATGGTTTCATTCATCAAAGCGTCCCATTTTCTTAACCAGTTCACTCTGTTTTTCATCCCCCTAAAGACACCTTGTTGAAGGTGCTCCTCAAATGAAATGTGACTTTCATCGCACCATTGAGCAAGCTCATGGTCCCTATTGAAGGTGGTCATTACACCTGTCTCTTGATGGGCCCATATTTTTTCGATTCGGTACACTTTTGAAATGGATTCAAGTACTTTAGTCAATTTCCCTGTGACGGAGAGAACCTTGCTGTTGTAGGACTTCAATTGGTCATTCAATGTTTTGATTGATTGCTTGATAAAGTTAAAATGCCTGGGGCTGTAGTGCGGGTCCTCAAATAGTATGTCTTCAAAAACATAGAGCACTAGAACCCTGCGTTTTGACAATAACGCGTTTCGAAGAGGGGGATGATCCTCGAGTCGTAAATCCCTTTTTAACCAAACAATATGAATGGGTTCACGATCAGAATTCATCGGGATTTTCTATTATGGATAGTGCTCTGTTTTTTATCTCTTCCTTTTCCAGTACGGGAATTTTATCCAATAGCCTCAGCATCATGGCCATACGGTTATTTTTGCTGAAATGTTCCTTTTTGTCGTCCAAAAAGTTCCAATACAAGCTATTAAAAGGACAGGCGTTTTCACCAATTCTTTTGCTCCGGTCATAGTGACATTCTTCACAGTAGTTACTCATTTTATGAATATAGGAGCCAGAAGAGACATAAGGCTTTGTGGCTACGATACCTCCGTCTGCCCATT
>CESF01092203.1_pt1 | contig 15195 bp, 17 predicted proteins | sample 356331 | NCBI WGS metagenome assembly CESF01 (sample SAMEA2621779, study PRJEB7988) | marine metagenome | biome: marine biome (ENVO:00000447); feature: surface water layer (ENVO:00002042); material: "saline water (ENVO:00002010), including plankton (ENVO:xxxxxxxx)" | depth 5 m
TATTTTTTAAGACTTAAAGAAATATTATACAATTACGGGAGGGTGTAATGAAATATATGAATTAATTTAAAAAAAAGAAGATATATTTATTATGACAATAATTATTTCAATAGAAGGTAATATTGGTTCTGGGAAATCTTCAGTAATCAAAGAATTAAAAAAAAAATACAAGCAATTTTATTATCTTGAAGAACCCGTTGATAGTTGGACAAGTGTTAAAGATGATAATGGAAAAACTATCCTTGATTTATTTTACGGAGATAACACTAGGTGGGCATACACATTTCAAAATCTTGCGTATATAACCCGTGTTAAACAAATTCTTGCAATTAAAGATAAGTATGAATATATTGTCATGGAAAGATCTATTTTTACAGACAGGAATGTTTTTGCTAAAATTATGGAACAAGATGGTCATATAAATAAAATAGAAAAAGGTTTATACGATCAATGGTTCGAATTTCTCAATAAAGATGTTAAAGTTGATGGATATATTTACATTAAAGCTGACCCAAAAACTTCACTTGAAAGAATTAGAAAGAGAAATAGACCAGGGGAAGAAAATATCACATTAGAATATTTAGAAAAATTACATAAAGCTCATAACGAATGGTTAATTCAAGAAAACACTACGAATATTGACGGTAATGATGAGATGTCTCATAATTATATTCATAATATATATTGTCAGATTGGGTGGATAATTAAAGAGGCTAGAGGAGAAATATATAGAGATTAACAAGAGTATATAGAAATAAATAATTATGTTGTTTTAAACTAATGAATAATTATTGGACTATCCACGGAAAGAAGTATGATCTAAGGGAATTTATTGAAAGACATCCAGGAGGTAAAGATACTATTCTTATGACTCAAGGTAAAGATTGTACAGAACTTTTTGAAAGTTATCATACATTTACTAAAAGACATAGACAAATATTAGACAAGTACTATATAAAAGACGTACCTGACTACAAAAGTGATTTTGATTGGGATAATACTCCCTTTTATGACGAATGTAAAGCAGCTGTGAAAAAATATTTTTCACCCAAAGGAACAGAATCTACAAAAGAAATCATAAGAAATTCTAAAATACCTTGGAAATATGCTTGTGGGTGTTTTATAGGTTTTCTACTAATGCTTTATTCATTTTATCTATTTTGTACAGGAGATTTTTATGCTATTTTTTACTTTCCTGTTTTATATATGATAACTGGAAGTGAATTTATTCATACAGGAACTCATTATGGATTTTCTACATACCCTATTGTAAATAAATCAATATCTTATATTGGTAATTTTCATTGTCAATATTATATCTGGAGTTTTTTTCATATTATTGGTCATCATCAACATACAAATATTCCTGATAAAGATCCTGACTTAGAACATTTTCTACATAAAGATAAACAATTAGCAGGTTATAAAACACATAAAAAGCAAAAAAACACCTATAGTAATAAATGGAAAACAAATTTCTGGTTACTATTTCCTATAAATTCAAGTTTTGGTATAAGTTTATTAGAAGTTTCTTCTTACTTAGAAAAGAAAAAAATTCATACTGTAGATATTAACGAAGAATTTATTGATTTCATAAGAAATGACCGTTTAATTTTTCAATTATTACACGTAATTTTCATTGGGTGTTATCCTAAGGGAATTTTACAAGGTTTTTTTGCTTTATTTTGGACATGGAATATACACGGTATACTTTTTAATTTTTTCTCACAGGTATCACATTTAAATGAAGGTTCTATGGTTGAAGTTGAAAAGTATAAAAAAAAGAAAGACCAAGAAAAAGTTGAATGGGCTGTTCATCAAATGTTAAGTACAATGGATTATTCTCCAGATAATATAATTATGAGAATATTAAGTGCAAATTTAAATTATCAAATGGTTCATCATATGTTTCCAAGTGTCCATCCAGCTCATTATCCAGCTATTAGAAAATTACTTATCCCTATAGCTAAAAAATATGATATAGACTACGAAAAAAGATCTTCTCGGCCATTTAGTGTAGCTCTTAAAGAATATTTTAATTGGATATACAGTCTTAACGAAGATCCAAAAGAAAAAGTTTTATGTATGAAAAAAAGTACTCTTTATGGAATTATTGGAACTTCTGTTATGATAACTACAACATTTGTTTTACCTATGTATTATTTATTTTAAAATTTTTATGTTGTTATAATATAACATGACAACCAAAAAGAAAAAAAAATTTGGTCACTATTTATATGAATATGGAGTTTCTGGTTCATTGATGATTTTTAATATATTATTCTTAATATTTAAGATAACAGAAAAATATAATATTCCAAAAGTAGCACCTGGTTCAGAAGAAGTTAAAAAAGGTATAGATGAAATTAAAAAAGCAAAACCAATATTGGATTGGATATTTTTTATACTATCTATACTTGGAGTTGGAGGTACTATTATAACTGTATTAAGATATGTTGATAAAACAGGAAAAATAGATTTATCAAACGTAATATTAGCTGTAATTTTAGCAGTTATTAATCTTTTTACAGGTATTTTGTTAGTTTCTCAGGAAACCAATAAAATTATAATTGAAATAAAAAAAGAGATATTATCTACAGGGGTATCATTATTGAATATTATATATTACGTAGTGTATTCAATAGTTAGTATAGTTAGTTTTATCGAAATTACAAAAAGAGCTTTAAAATAAATTCAACTTAAATTTTTACAAGATACAATTATATTGTAACTCTTAAAGATTTAAAATTATCTTAATGTTGGTTTAACAATTTGTTGTAATAATCCCCCTAGTGATTGTCTTACTGGACCAAAACCAGACAAGAAAGTAAATAATACAAGAACAAATACCATAGAGAAACCCATGTTTTGGTAGGCTCTCTTAGTTGATTCTTTTTGTTCTACATCAGCTGTAAATAAAGAAACTTGGTAAACAACTAATGACAATACACCAGTGAATAAAGCAATACCTGGTAAACCACTAGTTACTTGTCTAAATGTTCTACCTCCTACTGCATTCAAATAAGAAAAAGTATAACCAATAACAGAAGCTACAAGTAGTACAACAAAGAATCTATTGAATGGATTCACAACTTTTTCGTTGTCTTGTTGTTCATTTTCAGAAAAAGGACTGAAATTTTTTGGAATAACGTTCAAAAGGTTAATTCCTCCCAATACAATTCCACTGAAAAGAATATTATTTGCATAAAATGGTGCTGTATTTCTAAATACTGGCGCGTTTATTAAGAAGCTCATTATGATTGTAGCAAATATTTTTTTTTTAAATTAATTATTTTTTCTTTCTCTTTTTAGGTGGGTTTCTTCTTCTTTGACGCTTTCCGAAATCTTTTTTTGCTGACTTATTTATCATTTTTGCTTGTGTTTTCATTTCACTTGTTACACCTGAACTAAATGATGTATTTGGTACTGTTTTTGGATCAAGATGTTGTATGTCTAAGGATGTTTTAAACAAAGGATTTTTTTCTTTAACATCATCTAAAGATTGCTCCTTAATATGTGCAACCATTTTAGTAACGAAAGGCCAAAATCCAATTAAAAAAGTAGAAGCAATATTTATAATCTCAATTACAGTTCTTACAACATGTATTCCATGTCCTTTTCCATATTTCATTATCAAATTTAATACACTAATTACAGTAAGTGATAAATTCCATAAAAATGTCGTGAAAATAATTTTTCTCCATCCAAAATCTTTTTTTAACCTAGACTTTACGTTTCCGAAAGTAAGCATACCCCATAGTATAATATTCGCTAGTGTAATCAAACTTCTGAATACTACTTGAAGCAATCTCCATGTTGTCTTATAAGTATGTTCACTTTGAGAATCATCTATATCCGCTAGAGAAGCAATAGATGTACCTACCGAAAAAACACAAGCTAATAATCCTAATGCTAAAATTCCATTTATACCTAATTTACCTAATCCCATTTACTAGTAAGAAATATTTTTTTTAAAAAATTAATATTTTTTCTTTCTCCTTTTAGGAGGGTTTCTTCTTCTTTGACGCTTTCCAAATTCTTCTACATCTTTTGCTGCTGCTGGTTTTTTTGTTTCTACTTTTACATCTGTTGTTTCTACTGCTGGTGTTTCTGCTGGTTTTAATGCTTTTTCTTTCATTTTTTTTGCTTTATCTTTCATTTTTTTTGCTTCATCTTCCATCCCCATTAATGTTTCAGCTGAAACAAAACATAAAATAATTATAGTTAAACATGCGAGTGAAGATATACCATTAAATACATTAGATAAATTTTTTAATTTACTTTCATCTTGTTCTATAAAACTTATCACTGTAAATGTAGTACTTACCGCTAAATGAATAAACATAGGAAATGAAATAATTGTAAAACCTTTATTGAATAAGTCTTGTTTAACGAGTTTTCCTACAAAAGGAAAGATACCAGTTTTCATAACAAATATTAATAATACGAATACTATTATAGACACTATAGTATGTGCTATAAAAGAACCTTTCTTTGTATTTTTATCACTATCTTTACCATTAACTATTGCAGCAATGATACTGTTGACTATTAAATGAATAGCCATAAAAATTCCTATAAATATTTTCGTAGCGTTCATACTTATTTCGTTAAATTTTTCTGTCATACCTACCATCTTTAATCGATAACAATATTTTTTAATGAAGAAATTATTTAAAAAATAAAGTATATGTATTTATTATGACAAACAGGTTCCTAGGTTTTTCTAAAGATTCCAGGTTAATAACTGTTTACAAGAATGAAGATTATATGTATCAATTTAATAATGCTGTCGTAGGTATTCAATTGTCACGCTCAGCTAAAGGAAACCTTAATCAATTAGTAGGTATTGTTAGATATCCTCCACAAGATATTTGGAATAAAACTATTAAAAGAGGTTGGAAATATTACGAACTTAGAAGTAATGATCTGTTTTATTTCAAAGAAGTTGAAGTTTGGTCTTCATCAAAATACAACGCGTCAATAGAAAATTGGGACGCTAATACTACAGCTTTTCCACAAACAGATTATATTCTTTATTATAGAAGACCTTTTACGTCAGCTATTTCAGTAACAGTAGATTACCCAAGCAAATACCTTTTTTACACTTACGCTCAACTTGGAAGAGTTATGTTTGGACAACAACAATCAGGAGGAGGATATAAAAATAGCACTGCCTATAAAACTTCCAGTCATTACTTATGGGGAGACGAAGGTGGGACTAATTCAGAAAGTTCTTCTTTCAAAGAATATTTAATAAAATTAACAACTGTTAATACAAAAGCTCTTGGTTCAGCTTCTACTACTAATAATTATTCTGATAACACTACTACAGTCTACGGAACTCAGTCAAGAACTTATAAAATAAGTCTTCTTAACAATAAATATACAGTAGATTTCAAAGAAGCTCCAAAATTAACTTTTGTAAGAGGAAATACTTACGTCTTTAATCTTCTCGATAATACAACAAACGGTAATAACCTTATAATAACTACTTCATCTATTGGTGGTAATAACAATGGAGTTTTTACAACTGGAGTTACAGGAAGTGGAACTAAAAATGTATCTTTTACAGTTCCAACAGGTACTGCTACACCTACAGTATTGTATTATCAAAGTAATTCTAACCCTAACCTAGGTAATGTTATATTTATTGTAGATAACCATACAGAAGTAACTACTAATACAACTACAAGAAGTATTACAACTACAACTGTCAATAATTATAGAGTTGTTTATGACTGTAATCGTTTCTTTGTTACTGGAGCAGGTACAACTGGAGCCAATGGAGAGTATGTAAAAAATGGAGCAGAATGGGTTTACAATACGAATTACAAATTAAAGAAAAATGGAGACAACTGGGAACTACTTTTAAACACTGATGTACTTTATTCAAGTTCTACTACGAACCCGTTTGATAATACATTGCCATCTGTGTCAGGTTGGACTGTAAGTACAGGTACTGCTCCTTCTCCTACAGTAACCATAAGAACCCCAAAATTACAGTACAGTAGAGCTATAGCTTATTCAGAAAGACCCCTACGAGAAGGTATAAGACTTTACTTCGGAATGACAAAGTATTCTGATAAAAGTTTTTTACTAAGAAGAAAATTACTAAACACTTATCAAAAAGCTTATGAAGTTAATGAAGAAGCTCTTTTTAATATATTTAAGAACATTTCTCAATACCATCTCCTTAAAACATCTGGTGATTCATACCTTAATACTATAACAGAAGTAAAGAATTTAGCTGATTGGACTACTATAACAAATGAAGGAGGTATTTTTCCTACTACTAATAATAATTTTGTCGACTATGTTTTAAAAAATACAACAAAAACTGTTTATAATGATTTATATCCTTTAAATTTTGACGTTGATTCTGATGCAACCGTTGATGATCTTTCGGATAAAGCTAGGCCAATGATTACTAGTGCAAGTATTATTAACTATTATGATACTAAAGAAAGATACAACGTCAGATTAAAATTTTCAGCTAAAATTTCAATGACCCATGTAACAAATGTTATCACTAGTGGATTTAGGTTATACGAAAATACTAAACTAGGTCGTGTAAGAATGCAAACTACTGGTACAGTAGTAGCTATTACAAGTGAGGGTGATTATGTTCATACTATTCAGTTAACTGGCACAGCATCACAAGTACCAGATATCACTTCTTCTTTAGTACCTACTAATGGATTTCATAATTACGGGACTTTACTAAAGAACAATAATAAATTTTACAAATTGTATAGTATATCAGCACCAGCAGCTAATAGTGTTACTGGAGTATTCATTGGGAAAACAGCGCCAGCAGTTAATAGTGTATGGGAATTAATATATCCTACGGATGAAGATGATTTTTTATATGAAACTAAAAATGTAAATAATAGCGCAGCAGCTACTAAAGATTTTTCATTTACGATTACACCTATGACTAATATGAATATTCTTAAAAAAATAAATCCTTTAACATCTGGTAATATTAAAGGGTCTCCTTATTATTCCCTAGAGTATGTTATTAATAGTGTTAAAGATTTCATATATGGTCTTAATGAAGATGATTTAAGTTCTGTCGCTACTAATGACCCACAAAGAGTAGAAATTGTTTCAGAATTCGACCATGTAATGATGAGAAACCTTATAGGAAGACCTGAAGTTTTAACAACAACATTCAGTAATAACAATACTTTTACAATAGAATTTGGATATGTTACTAATTCAACTTATTACACAAAATTTTTCGGAGAGAACAAAAATAAAACTGTTTTGACAGGTAGTCCTACCAAAGAACAATTTGTATTAAAAGCTAATGGTGTGATACAAACAATCAATACTGTTTCTATTAACGCTGGTAAAGTTCAAATAGTAACTACTAACAATCAAACAGCAACTGATGCTTTTAAATTAAGTTATTATCCTTTTAATCAGATAGAATCTTTTGTAACAACTTCTGCATTTGGTGCAAATTTAAATAACCAAACATCTACTGTGAACAATCTTAATTATGTTTATAATACAAATGCAAATGGAATTATGACTAATCTTCTTACAACAGCAAGTACAAACTCTCCAGCTAGTAACCAAAGTGGTACATCTATAAGTATAGCAAATGGAACTGGTGTAGCTAGTGTAATGATGACTGATAAATTTAAAACAAGTATAAAAGCTGCAGTTGTTCCTGCTGGTTCTGGAAATTGGAATAAAACTTTAGATGATTCCTATATATTAAATACATCTGAAAGACCTAGTTACAAAGTTTATTCTGTTTCCGGTGGTACAGGTACAGGTATGAAGGTCCAATTAAGTATTTTGAAAACGGGTAATATAGCACCTAGTACTTTAAATTTAGATACAGATATTTTTGTTGATATTATTGACCAAGGTTCAGGGTATGCAGATGGAGATGTTGTTGTATTAGAAGAAGTTACTATATCAGGTACACGTTCTTTAGGAAATAATTTATATTTAGCAACAAATGGAACTAGTACTGGTGTTACAGATATGATTATTCAAATAGTAGGTACAGAATTTAATGTATTTTCAACAGGAACGGGTTGGGAGACAGAAAATGGAAAAACAGTCACTGTTACAGATGGTACAGATACAGATACTTTTACACTTAATGTTAAAAAGATGAACCTTACACTACATGTCCCTGATGCTTCTAAAAATTTGAGAAACGGATTAGGAATAACTGCTGAAAGATTTGTTGATAAAACTTTGACATTGGTTTAAAAAAAAATGAATGGTAATAGTATATGAGTAATTTACAAAAAGTATTAAAGTCCTTAAATGAAATTGAAGAGAATGATAACGTCAGTATTGGAGAAGTAAAAGATTCTATTAAGAATGGTAAAGTTTATGAATTATTGAGTCAACACACAAGTTCTACTTTTCAAGACGTTGACCTATCTAAGAAAATAGAATTTAGAATATCTGATTTAAAACAGAATCCTAAAGAAGATAAAAGTAGTTCAAGATTTAAATTAAAAGAAGAAGGACATATGTTGAATAGTGAATATGACGTAACAGAAAATATAACAATTTCACAAAAACAAAAAAATCATTCAAAAGATAATACTTATAAAAATCCAGACGTAACTTTAAGTTTATAATAAACATTTATTGGTGTCTCTAGAGACATTTCTAAATATTTATTTAATTAAGAGCTAATACCAAACCACCAACTGCGGACATAGTTTTAATCATTTCTTCGTTACTTTGTGTCATAGCTTCCATAAGAGATGTTACAATTAAGAACATCAAACCAATTTGAGCTTTAAAACTAGCTCTTGCTGATGAGAGAATAAAGAAAATACCTGCAACGGAACAAATTACATGTGCAAAATATATCATTTCTGCTCTTTCTCGAGGAATACCGCCAGATTGTAGTTTACTAACAGCACTATCTCTGTCTCGTAACATGGTCATAACTTTCATTGCAAAGTATGAAAGTACCATAAAGGTACCAGCTTGTGAAACCATTCTTGGAATCATAATTGGAGGTCTATTAAGTTGTCTTAAAGGTTCTATACTATTTACTACTTCTTGTACTTGTGGAATATCAGCCATTATAGTATAACGTTAGAAAAAAATTATTCTTTTTTTAATTTTTGTGTTTTTGTAAACCTTACAAAATTATTTCTGTTTCTTAAAGCTAAACCATCTTCCTCTGTGTATATATATTTAGATTGCTTACCTTTTTTGTTATAAATATTTCTATCTTCTTTATTGTAATAATAGTTTGAATTTTTTTCATCTTCATGAGACCATTCTTGATTACTTGTATCAATAAAGATAAAAACTTTTTTGCTTGGTATTTTTTGTTTTTGTCTTTTTCTTATTAATTCGAGTCTGTTAACCTCAGAAGGAGGAGTTATAACTGATTGTTGGGGATTTGAAGGAGATTTATTAATTTTTAATTTATTTCGTAATTGACGTCTTAGAGCTGCATCTGCTATTAAATCTCTTTTTCTTTTTATTTCTTGTTCTACTCTTCGTCTATTGTTTACTTTACCACCAATTCTTTTTAATCTTTTTACTTCTTGTTCTACTCTTTGTCTATTATTTGATTTATCACCAATTCTTTTTAATTTTTTTACTTCTTGTTCTACTCTTTGTCTATTTATTTTTCTTTTATTTGTTTCAATTACATTATCTCTTTGTACTTCTTTCATACCATTCAGTTCTTTTTTTCTTTTGAGTATCATTTTTTTTACTAATTTAACAAAAACTTGTTTAAATCTTTTTTCTTCTTCACTTACTTTAACTTTTATATTTTTCTTTATTTTTCCTTTACCAAATTTTTTATTACTCAAAACTCCTAATGATACTACTAATAAGGTAGGTAATCCACCATATAATAATATTTTTTTAATCATCCCTTTAATATCTTTTTTTTGTTTTTTCCCAAAACGACTACCCATAATAACATCATTATCTTCATATTCGTCATCAAAATCCAAAAATTTATTGTGTTTTCGTTGCTCTTCATAATTATCAAAAAATTTTTTAGAAATGTTAATTTGTTCAGCTAATTTTCTTTTTTCATCTGTATCTTCTTCACTATCATAATTTTCCTCCTTTTGATTTCTACGTCTTTCTTGTCTTTTTAAAAAAGATTGAACTGTACTTTCCATTTGTAAATTTTTTAACTCTTTTGCAATTTCTTCATCTTTTAAATCGTCTAACTTTTTAAAGATTTTCCAATTTTTACTAGTGTTTCTTATCGTGCTAGCTTTTTTGTTTCTTTCTGACAGTTTTAATTTTTTAAGTCTTGCTTCAATTCTTTTAAGCACCATTCTTAATAATTAACAATAAAATTTTCTTGTATAATAGTAATGAAAATACTAATACTAATAGCCTTAATTTTATTATTCGTAGCTTTTAGAAAAAAAGAAGATTTTGAAAATCCTAATTGGTCAGACATGACTGATTATCAGTGCGGGTTCCAACCTCCTTTGAGAAAAAATTACTCTACAAACAGGGTAGGAAAATTAGCTATTTTTTTTGAATTAAAAAATAAAATGGATTTTTCTAAGGTATGGAATCAATATTTTAAAAATGTTAATCCTGAACATTATTCTATATTTGTTCATTTTTCTGATGGAAAAAGACAGGTTCCTTTAAAATGTAAACACAAGGTAGTAAGAACATCAACTCGTGGAAAATGGGGTAATGTTTTTCCTGTACATGAAATTTTAATCGAAGAAGCTTTAAAAGATTCAAATATTTTCGGCAGTGTTTATGTAAGTAATAATTGTATTCCTTTAAAAGATTTCTATACACTGTATGATAATGTAAGAAATAGTTCTTCTATTCTTAATTTTTCTAACAAACGAGGAAATAAAAATGCTCATTGGATGTTTTTAAGAAAAGATGCCTTAAAAGTTCTTTTTGATAACCGTCATAAAGTCCAAGAAATAACTAAACAAGCTGATGTAAAAGGTTTAAAGGCTTCAGAAGAAATATATCCAGGAGTAATTCTTCATAAAAAGAACGTTCCCTTAAAACATGGAATTGTTACTTTTGATTGTTGGAATCCTGAAAAGGTTGGTGGTAGAATGAATTCTTATAAGAAAAAAACTCCTTGTCATTTTAAAAGTATTGATCCTAAAGTTTTTTCAAGACTTCAACAAAGTGGAAGTTTTTTCGCAAGGAAATTTGAAAGTGAAACAAGAGTCGGAAAAGAAAAATTAGAAAATGTTATTTTAAAATACCTTTAATAGATACTAGAATATACATGTATATACTGATATTTATTAAAATTTATTATTGATTTAGATACCAACAGCACCACAGATAGTTGGAGCAAGTAAAGCTGCCAAGACTGTAATCAAAGCAATTACGATAGCACCACCGATTTGTTGACTTTTGTGTGCTTCAAGAACTTGTGAAACACCTGGAAGTGCACCTACCAAACCTGACAATGGTTCCATTGTCAAAATCATTGGAAGTACAAATTGTAAGATCGCAGAAACTGCAACCATGCACATGAGGGATTGATTTATTTGTTGTTGTAGAACGCTCACCATTATTATAATTATTAAAAATATTTTAATTTTGAAAAAAATAAAATTAAATAAAATAATTATTTAGAAAATGTATTTGGTCCTAAAACAATTGAATCAGTATTTCTATTAAATATTCCTTGAGACATTTTATTTGTCCTGGTATTTTTAAGATAAGAATAATCTCCTACAAAAGTTTCAACATTATTATTATAAACATCTACTAATGAAGCTGTAACAGGAGTAGTTGGAAGAGGTACTGAAGGGTCAAAACTTTTAGCTTGTTCTAAAAGTTCATCTTTTTCTTCTTCCATTAGTCCAGATACAATTTCTTGTATCTGAGAAGATACTCTTTGAGTCGGAGTAGGAGTTTCACTTGGAGTAGGAGTAGGAGTTGGACTAGTATCTACATTATTTAATATATCTAATAATAAACTTATAAAGTTTCCCATATACTAAAAGGCTATATTTTTTTAATTATAAAATGTTTTGCATAAATTTGATTCATTATTTTTAAATGGTCTTCTTATCATTTCACGATAATTATCATAATTAGTTTCACACTTATTATTATTAAAAGAATGTGCTTTACACAAAGAATCATAATCACGTTCATACAAATCTTCTTTTTTAGCAGTTTCAAGAAGGTCTCTATTAGCTAAACAAACTTCTCCTTTCCAAACACAGTGTGCACCAATTTCTTTAGCATTTCGTTGAGGATTATCTGATAAACACATATCTTTTCCACTTTTACCGTCACCCATTATTCTACATAGATTTTTAAGTTTTTCTTTATCAGAACCTTGATATGTTTTTATAAGTTGACATGGAAATTTATCTATACATTGTTGTTCTGAAAAACTAGGAGGCTTACAAGTACTGTCTAATGTTCTATACTCACAAACAGCTTTACCTTTCTCAATTTTAGGACACCATGCTTTTGGAGCTTCTCTTCTGAAACCTACATTTCTTTGTTGTGTTCTTTGTGTAACTAAAGTATTAACAACAGGTGAATTTTGTTTCACTTTTATTTTTGTTAGTCTACTCCTTTCACATTGTTCTTTACTAAAATCTCCAATACAACCAATAGGTTTCTTACTTCTAGGAGAAGCTACACAACTTGTTTTATCTTCATTTGAACACCAAACCATTGGTTCGTTTAATTGTAAACTTCCTTTCCTTAAATTTTTTCTTTGTGAATACAAAGTACTAACAGAAGGTAAATTTTGTTTTCTTATTTTTTTTAATCTACTTCTTTCACAATGTTCTTTTGTAAAATCTCCTATACATTTAGTAGGTTTTTCACTACGTTGGAAAACTGTACAACTTGATTTATCATCTTTAGGACACCAAACAACTGGATCTTCCTTTATGTCTTCCTTTATTTCTTCCTTTATTTCTTTTTTATTTTTTTTTAATTCTTCTTTACCCATCTTTATTGCTTCTTTTTTTGCAATCTTAAAAAATTTTTTCTTTTGTTCTTTTGGTATATTTATTTTGTCGAATTCTTTTTCTAATTCTTTTTCAATTTCTTTCTCTAATTCTTTCTCTATTTTTTTTTCGATCTCTTTTTCTAATTCTTGTTGATCTTGTTTTGAACCAGACCCACCCATATACTAAAAGTCAATATTTTTTTTTAATAGGAACTTTGTACTACTAATACTTGCTTTTAATATAGAAAAATATTTTCTAAAAGGTTCATTGTCTGCTCTTGAATGAATATCACAGTATCCCTTAACTGGGTCATAGTATGTTTCATAAGAGATTGTGTATGAGTTTTTATTAAAATCAAAATTCCAATAATTAGCTAACCCTAAAGCTTGTTTGTATGTCATATTTTTGTCTGTTGAAAAATCTTTTGACAAATCTTGGTTGTGAAATTTTATGTACCAAAATGAATGGACTTTGTGAAATTCCTTTAATACGTTTGAAAATATATCTTTATAGGTTGAGTCATATTCATATATTTTTATTTGTAAATCCATTGGTAATTTAAACATAATAATAAAGTTTTAATATATTTATATATATTAAATGGTAAGTCTACAACAAATTTCAACAAAACAAATGGCAGATATGATAGTCGAACAAAAAATAACTATGGAAGATATAAAAAATATAAGATTACCAGCTCATCTTCAAACAATGATTATACAGTACATACCTATTATTTTAGAAGAGAAAATACATAATAAGTTAACAACATACGAAAATTTAGGTAACCGATTTTCATTTCAAAAATATTTTAATACAGGTACTGATATGGTATATTTCAATTATAACACAGAAGAAAGAATTTTTGAAACTATAGATGATGATGATAAGATAATAATAAAATTACCATTTGGCTCTTATAAACATCTTAATGATGGAAAAAAAATACTAGGTAAATATTACGAAATACCTTATGAACAATACTACTATTCTTATAATTTCGGGAAGAAAAAGAAAAAGAAAAAACTTTCTTCTGACATTAAGAAAAAATGTAAGAAAAAAGGCATTCGTTTGACGTACACTAGGAACGGAAAAAGAATTTATAAATCTGAAAAAGTCCTTAGAAAACAATTATCTAACCGATCCTAAAATTTGAAGAATATTGTCTGTTGTATTCTCTTCTTCGACTATTATTTGTAGATTGTCTATGATTATATGCAGTTCTTCTTATATTTCTAGGTAAATTAGTTCTAGGTATACTCCTTCTTGTAGTCCTAGGAGGTGGTGGTAAATTTCTACCTCTAGGTCTACTTTGTACTCTTCTTCTACATACTGGACATTGAGAACGTGTCCTCAGCCACCGATTAATACAATTAGCATGAAAAGTGTGATTACAATGTAATACTTTTTTATTATTATCACTATCAATAACTTCTTCTAAACATATTGTACATATAGGATTACCATTTGAACTTCTTTGTGAACTTCTTGAAGTGCTTTCTCTTTCTTGATTATTTTGTCTACCTGGTAAAATGTCTGCAGCTACTACTCTAGGTTGTCTTGCTGATAATATTGAAACTAATCTTACAGGTTGTTCATCTAAACTAGGAAGATTAGTTGTTTGTGTGTTCCTAGGGGAGGGAACGTTTGGCATATATTCATGTACAATATTAGCTCTTCTTGCTAAACGGGCTTGAGCATTTGACATCATCATTATTATGTCTTTTGGTCTAAATTTATAAGAAGCTTGAAAACTTCTTTCCACTAAACGTCCTTCTACTGTCCCAGAAGACAGATTTGTAACGGAGAAATAATAGTTTCCTTTTGGTAACCACTGACCTTCCATATCAAATATGTCTTCTCTGCAACTTATAGTTGTATTTAAAGGTGTTGACATTAAATATAATAAATATTTTTTTCTTAAGAAAAAACGTGTACCTAGCTAACGCCCTTTAAAAAATAATATAAACTAACATTTTACTTATAACTTAAAATAAAACATTCTCCTTTTTTAAAGTTTCCAAAATCTTTTTCAAATAACCAAAGATTGTATTCTTTTTCATTACCTTCTATAGTAAGGTGACAAGGTGCATCTAATCTTATAGCCCTAATAAATTTGTCAATAGCTTCTAATCTTTTATCAGTATTCACTATAATCTTCCTAGATATTAGTAAATCAGGAACTTTTATATTTCCTGTATTTGAAACAACCTTAAGATTCTTTAAAAGAAACTCGTGAAATTTT
>CESF01015899.1_pt1 | contig 15187 bp, 15 predicted proteins | sample 356331 | NCBI WGS metagenome assembly CESF01 (sample SAMEA2621779, study PRJEB7988) | marine metagenome | biome: marine biome (ENVO:00000447); feature: surface water layer (ENVO:00002042); material: "saline water (ENVO:00002010), including plankton (ENVO:xxxxxxxx)" | depth 5 m
TTGACTGGCAGTCAAGAGGTCGTCGGTTCGAATCCGATCTTCTCCACGAAGGGAATTGCAAAAATGTAGTTCCCTTTTTTTATTCTTTTATATAATTCCTATATTAGTTGCTCTTTAAAATTAATTTAATTAAATATTACTTTATGAAAACCAAATTAACATTAGTAGCTTTGATACTTTGCATGGTACTGTCTGCTCAAAAAAAGAAAAATGGCAACATATATATAGAACATCCGGCAATGGAGGTTGTGGACGAATTCAACACTGCTTTTGTTACAGGTGATCTCGAAAAAATAAAAAGTCTTGTTTCGGATGATTTTAAATGGAGAAATTCAACAATGCGAGAAAAACCGGGGACCTTAAAGCAACTTTTAGGCAGATCAAACTACCTGAGTAAAAACATTGAAAATTTTGAAATAAAACATTATGGCGGTTCTTATCCTGACGCTTTTGAATATAAAAAAGACAATGTTTTAGACGTCATGACATATACTTGGATGACAGGTTACGATAAAAACACTGGAGTTTCATTAAATATGCCACGTTATGCAAGTTTCAGGGTTGCTGAAAATGGCAAAATTTTATCGATGAACATAATGGATGACCAAGTTCTTTGGAACAAAGCATACGACGCCTACGACACAACAAGAAATGGCGTCATCTATAAGGACCACCCCTTGGTTTCTAAAGTCCGACTTCTTATGCAATCTTACCTAACAAAAGATGTCGATACAATAAAAAGCCACTACACAGAATCTACTGCTTTTTACGATGTCATGAATTCAGATTTAAATGAATACAAAACATTAGAAGAAGAGTTTGCTGATTTTAGTGCCTATATGGAAGTTTTTGATTTATTAGAAATTAATGAAAGCGGTTATCCTGATGTCTTGGATTATGAGGGCGATGGTAGTGTTGTAATTTCTTGGTGGAATATGAAGTTTAAAAACAAAAAATCCGGAAATATAACAACCATTAAACAGCACATTCAACACGCATTTAATGAAAAAGGAAATATCTCTAGAGAGGATTACTATTTTAATCCTGCACAACTTCCGGACTAAATTCAGTTAAGCATAAACTTTTAAACCTGCCTTTTGGTGGGTTTTTTTAGTTTTATTCAAGCCCTTTAAAAGTTTTTCTCGCTCTTGTAAATCCAATATCCAGTATAAGCCACTGCCAAAAAAAGTAAAGTATATAAAAAAAGTGCAATCCCGTTACCATCAACCAAAAAAAGTTCTGAAATGGATAAGGTTTTAGTGTCCCCGGCTCTTAAAAATAAAGCAGCAGCGAAACAAATGGTTATCATTGCGATATGTCTTTTCAAATGCATTTTTGTAAATCTACAATATTTTCCCGAATATATTTTCCCCAAGAACATTATTAATCGTAATATTGCAATTAACTAAATTATGACTTATGGGCCTTGCCAAAACAGAAATTTTTACCCTAGAGCAAAATACTGTTGCGCGCTTTGCAAAAGCACTTGGGCACCCTGCTAGAGTTGCCATTTTACAACATCTATTCAAGACAAACCAATGCATTTGTGGCGATTTGGTTTTGGAAATTGGCCTGGCGCAAGCCACAATTTCTCAGCACCTCAAAGCTCTCAAATCTCTTAGCTTGATTCAAGGCAGTGTAGAAGGGACTAAGGTTTGTTATTGTGTTGATTTTAAAAATTGGGCAAAAATGAAACAGACCCTTTCAGTTTTTTTTGATCAGGATCTCAATACACCCAAATGTTGCTAAAAATTTAAAATAGACCCATCCATGCTTTTTAATACTCTTCAAACTGAAATCAAATCCCTGAATATAAATTCAATTTCTTTGACGCGGCAAAATCTATTAGAACCCTTAATAGACTTCATTCAGTCTAAAGTGGATGCAGATCAAGCGGTTGAATTGAATTTTATTTGCACCCACAACTCCAGACGCAGCCATTTGTCTCAGGTTTGGGCTCAAGCGCTGGGCTATTTCTACAAAATCAAAGATCTTTTTTGCTATTCTGGGGGAACAGAATGCACTGCCATATTTCCTGCTGCTGCAAAGGCTTTAGAAGCCAGTGGCTTTAAAATTGATTATCAAACACAAACGAAAAATCCATTATACGCCATTGAGTTTGCAGTGAATGAAACTCCGGTTAAAGGGTTTTCGAAAACCTACGACCACGCCGAGAATCCAAAGACTGCATTCGCAGCCATTCTCACTTGTTCTCAGGCCGATAAAGGTTGCCCTTATATACCTGGTGCTGAGGTTCGAATTTCATTGCCTTTTGAAGATCCAAAAGCTTATGACAACACTCCGCAACAAGGAGAAAAATACAGAGAACGAAGCCTTCAGATAGCTACAGAATTAAAATACGTATTTTCTAATATTAAGCAATAAATCATGACCCAAAAAAAATTAAGTTTTCTAGATAAAAACCTCACACTGTGGATTTTTGTAGCCATGGGTATTGGGGTCAGTTTCGGCTATTTTATGCCCAGTATTTCTGAATCCATCAACGGCATGAGTCGCGGTACAACCAACATACCCATTGCCATTGGTCTTATTGTGATGATGTACCCCCCACTGGCAAAAGTCAATTATGCATTATTACCCAAAGTATTTCAAAACACTAAGATATTATCCATTTCACTTCTGCTCAATTGGGTGATTGGGCCTGTCCTTATGTTTGCACTGGCCTTAATATTTTTAAAAGACCATCCAGGGTACATGGTAGGTTTGATTTTAATCGGGCTGGCCCGTTGCATCGCCATGGTTTTAGTTTGGAATGATTTGGCTGATGGCAGCACTGAATATGGAGCCGCTTTAGTAGCGCTTAACAGCATCTTTCAGGTATTTGCCTACAGTTTTTATGCCTGGATTTTTATCACTGTCTTGCCTTCATATTTAGGATTTGAAGGCGCCATCGTAGACATTTCCATTGGCCTCATTGCTGAAAGCGTCCTTATTTACTTGGGAATTCCTTTTTTATTGGGGATTTTAAGCCGCATTATTTTGGTCAAGTTAAAAGGGGAAAGCTGGTATACAGAAACCTTTATTCCTAAAGTTTCCCCGCTTACGCTGATTGCTCTATTGTTTACCATTGTGGTGATGTTTTCCCTAAAAGGTGAACTTATCGTTGAAATACCAATGGATGTTTTAATCATCGCGATTCCATTGTTAATATACTTTGTATTGATGTTTATCATTGGCTTTTTCTTAACCAAAGCTATGGGCGGAGACTACGACAAAACAGCCTCGGTTGCCTTTACAGCGGCCGGGAATAATTTTGAATTGGCCATTGCTGTAGCCATTGGTGTTTTTGGGTTGAATTCAGATCAGGCTTTTGTAGGTGTCATAGGGCCTTTGGTAGAAGTTCCAGCCCTGATATTACTAGTTAAGGTGTCTTTTTGGCTTAGAAAAAGATACTTCGCAGGCATCAAAAATTGAAACGAACAATTCAAATAGCGGCTATTTTTCGTTTTTTTTTGAGAAATTCACATAAAATAAATAGATTTGCTGCTCTTAAAACGGGATGTGGCGCAGTCCGGTTAGCGTACACGGCTGGGGGTCGTGTGGTCGCAGGTTCAAATCCTGTCATCCCGACTAAATACAAGCTCTAGTTCTTGTGTAAAGTGTGCTTTTTCAACAGGACTAGAGCTTTTACTTATTTTTTTTAAGTTATCATTTTCAGAGTTTAAAAGTCAATTTAACCTTATTATTTAACTTTAAATAAAGTTGTGTTGTGCTTAATATTAGTAGCTTTGTAGGACAAACAAAACTTAATGTAATGAAAAAAGACAGATCCAATTGCCCGCTTACAAGTGCACTTGACATCATTGGTGACAAGTGGTCTCTCATTATAATAAGAGATATTTTTTTGGGCAAAAAAACGTTTACGGAATTTATAAAATCTTCTGAAAAAATTGCTACCAATATTTTGGCAAATCGACTAGAGTTATTGACCGCTAACGGTCTGATAAAAGTGACAAAGTTACCCAATGATCGGAAAACCAAACTGTATTATCTAACAGATAAAGGTATCGATATGTATCCAATAATTTATGAAATGATGCAGTGGAGCGATAGAAATCTAAACAAAAAATTTGGTCCTATTGGTACGGAATTGCTCAAAAACTCCCAAGGGCAATCCACCAAGAAAGTCATCTCTAAGATGACCTCATCTTACCTAAACACGCGAGAAGAAATCTTAGCTAAAGTCAAGTAATTTTTTAAATTTGTAGCATATCATATACCCCAAAATTATGAAAAAAAACCTTATTCTAATCCTAGCCTTAGTCGCCCAGTATTCCTCTGCGCAAATTTTAAATCCCGTAAAATGGGAGTTGAGTGTAGTCCCGGTAGAGCCACTTGAATACGATTTGGTCTTTACGGCAAATATTGATAATAATTGGGCTATTTATTCTCAGTTTTTAGAAGAAGGTGGGCCACTGCCTACCGTTGTTTCTTTTGAAGCAGCATCTTCCTATGAAACCCTTGGAGACCCATATGAAAAGCCTCTTAATAAAGTAACAAAGCACGATGCTGTTTTTGAAATGGTGGTTTCAAAATTTTACAAGCGTGCAGTCTTTGTACAACGCATAAAAATTCTTGAGCAAACGGCCTTCAATCTTAGCGGTAATATTGAATACATGACTTGTGACGATTCACGATGTACTTACAAGCCTGACAATCCTTTTAGGTTTAATTACAGTCCTGAAAAAGGCTTGGTTGTCGCTGCCACTTCAGCAATTGAATCTGAAATCGTTACAGAAAATTCAAATACAATACTTTACGGCATGCATCCGGATCAAATTAAGCATTACAGCGAAACATTTAAAAGCGCTAAGTCCCTCTGGCGAATTTTCGCTCTTGGTGTTTTAGGGGGGCTGCTCGCTTTGTTAACCCCATGTGTTTTCCCAATGATTCCCTTGACCGTTAGTTTTTTTACAAAAAAAACAGCTGAAACCTCTGTTAATTCTGGCTTTATTAAAGCCCTTCTTTACGGCTTATTTATTGTCTTGGTTTACTTGATCTTAAGTATTCCTTTCCACCTTTTGGATTCTGTCAACCCGGATATATTAAACGAAATTTCAACCAATGTATGGCTCAACGTCATTTTCTTTTTAATATTTATAATTTTTGCCTTTTCATTTTTTGGGTATTACGAATTGACGCTGCCTTCCAGATGGACTACCTTTACAAGCAAAGGCGAGAGTGTTGGTGGTATTTTGGGTGTCTTTTTTATGGCACTTACACTGTCCATTGTTTCCTTTTCGTGTACAGGTCCAATTTTAGGGTCGCTCTTGGCAGGATCTTTATCTGCAGATGGTGGGGCTTGGCAACTGACAGCAGGAATGTGTGGTTTTGGTGTGGCCCTTGGCTTCCCCTTTGCACTTTTTGCAATGTTTCCAAACATGCTCAAGGCTCTGCCTAAATCTGGTGGTTGGCTCAATACAACAAAAGTTGTTTTAGGCTTTTTAGAGTTGGCACTTGCCTTTAAATTTTTATCTAATGCCGATCTTGTTAAGCACTGGGGCTTGTTAAAAATTGAAGTTTTTTTAGTCATTTGGATTCTTATTTTTCTGGGCTTGGCCCTTTATATTTTTGGAGTTCTTAAATTTCCACACGATAGTTCTTTAAAAAAGCTTTCTTTCATGAGGATTAGTTCTGGTGTCTTGGTATTTGCTTTTGTATTGTATTTAGGCTCGGGGTTTAAATTTAATGAAGCCACAAAAACATTTACCCCACTGACACTTTTAAGTGGTCTTGCACCACCCGTTGGGCACAGTATTTTGCACCCCAATGATACCCCCAACAATTTTAAGTCCTTTAAAGACTTTAAAAAGGGCGTTGCCTATGCCAGAAAAGTCAACAAGCCTATCCTTTTAGATTTTACGGGCTATGCTTGTGTAAACTGCCGTAAAATGGAGGAAATTGTTTGGTCAAAACCGTCAATTGTTCCTTATTTTGAAAATGAGTATGTGCTCATTTCTTTGTATGTTGACGACAAAAGGGAATTGCCAGACTCTCAAAAAATTAAGGTCGAACGCCTGGGAGGCGGATCTCGAACCCTCACTAATTTTGGTCATAAATGGGCCCACTTTCAAACAGAATTTTTTCAGTCCAATTCACAACCTTTTTATGTTTTATTGAGTCCAGACGCCAAAACAGAGTTGGCTCCAAAAGTTGGGTATACGCCTGATGAAAAAGATTATGAATCTTTTTTAAAGCTTGGTTTAGAGGCCTTTAATGCTTTATGAGAATTTTAACGCCATATAGATTTAGCATAAATATTTTATTAAATTTGATTCATAAAAACACATCCAATGCTACAAAGCTTTTTAAAATTCCTTGAACTAGGACTTTACCACATTTTAAATTTTGATGGATACGATCATATTCTATTTGTGATTATAGTTTCAGTCCCCTTCATTTTTAAAGACTGGAAACGACTTTTGATCCTCATCTCCGTATTTACTTTGGGCCACACTTTGAGTTTAATTTTAGGGGTTTATGATATCGTTAATTTAAATGTCAATGTCACGGAATGGCTCATCCCCATTACCATTTTATTTATGGCGGTTTACAATATTTTAACGGCAGGAAAATCCAAACAAAGACGCCCTTATTTAATGTATGGGATTGTTTTGTTTTTTGGCTTGGTTCATGGCCTGGGCTTTGCCAATGCCTTTGAATCATTGGTGCGCCCTACAGAAAGTACCATTTTATCAATTTTAGAATTCTCCACTGGGATTGAGATAGGACAATTCATCATTGTTTTGTGTACCCTTATTTTAAGTTTTGTCTTTCAGAGTGTTTTCAGATTCTCAAATAGAGATTGGGTATTGGTGATCTCTTCCATCATACTTGGAATTATTTTGCCTTTGATTTTTATGAGCCCAATGTTTTCCTAATTTAAAAATTGCAATTGCGCCGTAAACGGCCTATATTCGGCAGATATTTTTAGCATCAAATGTCTAACACCAAACAATTAAAATACGACAAGGCATACCTTCGAATGGCCAGCGAATGGGCTAAACTATCCTATTGCGAACGAAGACAGGTCGGCGCCATAATTGTCAAGGATCGCATGATTATTTCCGACGGATACAATGGAACCCCAACAGGATATGAAAATATTTGTGAAGACGACGAAGGTTATACAAAATGGTATGTGCTCCACGCGGAAGCCAATGCCATTCTTAAAGTTGCGGCTTCAACTCAGTCTTGCAAAGGTGCAACGCTTTATATCACATTGTCACCCTGTAAAAATTGCAGTAAATTGATTTTTCAAGCCGGCATCACAAGAGTGGTTTATAGTACAGCCTACAAAGATTTATCTGGTGTGGAGTTCTTAAAAAAATCTGGCATTGAGGTCAACTTTATTCCACTTTAGACCTTGGTTTTTACTACGCGATCTACTTTTTTAGAGATTCTTAATAGACTCGCTATAAGGATGGCGCAAGCTGCTGCTATAGCCGTGATGATCGCTGTAAAGCTTTCGTTTTCCAAGGGCGCTTGAAAATCAATCTTTGAAACATTAAAAACACAAATGACCAATGCTATAATGGATATGATATAGGTTGCGATTCTCATAAACTACAGTAAAAATTTAATATTTGACGTGAATAATTTCACAGCAATGGCTAAGAGAACCACGCCAAAAATCTTGCGAGTGATGTTGATGCCATTTTGCCCAATGATGCGCTCAATTTTTTTAGAGGTTTTTAGGACTAAAAAAATAACCAGCACATTAATAATGATGGCCACAATGATGTTTTCTGTGTGAAACTCAGATTTAAGCGACAACAAAGTCGTGAGGCTTCCAGGGCCAGCAATCAATGGAAATGCCAAAGGGAATACGGTCGCATTTAAGGATGACTCTTCGTCTTGCTTGTAAAGTGTTATGCCCAAAATCATTTCTAGCGCTATAAAAAACAATATAAAGGCACCCGCCACTGCAAATGAGTGCACATCTATGCCGACCAAGTTCAGAATACTATTACCAACAAACAAGAAAACGATCATTATCGCCCCTGCAATAATCGCGGCTTTTTCACTTTGAATGTGTCCTGCTTTTTTTCTTAAATCAATGATGATGGGGATATTTCCAACCACATCAATCACCGCAAAAAGCACCATAAAAACTGTAAAAATTTCTTTAACATTAAAATTCATATCACGTAAATTTGTGGGGGCAAAGTTCGCTAAATTATTTAGATATAAATTTAAAAAACCATTTTTTTTTGGTTAGCATATGCCTCAAAATCAGTATCTTCGTTTTATGTTTCAACTGGGGAAAACAATAGTATCTGAAGCTATTTTAGACAATGACTTTGCATGCAATTTATCCGCCTGCAAAGGGGCCTGTTGTATCGATGGGGATGCCGGGGCACCCCTAGAAGCACAAGAGGTCAAAAAATTGCAAGAAATTTACCCAAAATTAAAACCTTATTTGACGGCTGAAGGTATTAATGCCATCGAAAACCAAGGCCTGTATGTGACTACTGAAAATGGGGAGCTGGAGACTCCGCTTGTTAATGGGGTAGATTGTGCCTATGTTACATATGATGAAAGTCAAACCGCTTTGTGTGGGATTGAAGAAGCCTACAACCAAGGTGATGTCGCTTGGAAAAAACCAGTTTCCTGCCACTTGTACCCTATTCGTGTAAAAGATTACAGCGAATTTTCCGCGGTTAATTACCACAAATGGCAAATTTGTGACACGGCCTGTAGTTTGGGCCAAGCGCTAAAAATCCCAATTTATAAGTTTGTTAAAGAGGCACTGATTCGAAAATTTGGAAGTGCATGGTACGAAGCGCTTGAAGCGCTTGCGGACAAGCGCAAGACTTAACACTTTTTAAATTCCAAAAATATTTTTTGTCTTTTTAGTTTTCTGACCTTGGTATTATTTAAGAGAGAAATGTTTTTTAAAACTATGATTATTAGTCTATTATAAAACAAGGAGCCTTAATATTTTGTAAGAATAAACTTACTTGTTGTTAAAAACTTTGGGACAATGTTTATAAAAATGACTTTTATATAAGGTAACAATTTTCGTTTCTTTGTGTAGCACGATTTTGTAGCCATTTAAACAACACCACAACCATAACCAAAAAAATAAGACCAAAACAACCAAATTAACTATGCTACAAAAAGAGCCTAATTTACATCAAAATACAGACCAGTTTATCACAATCTCCACGCACCATAGTGCATCTTGGGAGTGATAAAAACGATACAACTCATTTTCTGGGTAGATCATATGATATACTCCAGAACTTCACAGGCTGTACATTAGGTTCAGTTTGCGATAAACCCAATGACTAAAGATTATGAAAATAGAACACATAATTAAAAGAGATTTCAGCACCAGCCCTTTTCAACTGGATAAGATTACTGAGGCCATTAAAAAAGCGATGAACTCAGTGGGTGTTGGTAGCGCAGAAAACGCCCAAGACGTCGCATTATCCGTTTATCAAAAATTACTCAATCGAAAAAGCGAAGATCAAGAATACACTCCAACAATTGAGGAAGTTCAAGATATTGTAGAAACACAATTGATGGAAAGTAATTTCCCAGGAGTTGCCAAAGCCTACATTCTTTACAGAAATAAAAGAAGCCAAGACAGGCAGCCTGATATTTTCGAAAAGCGCATCAATCTAAAGCCATATGAATACCCTCAGCTGTATGAATATGTCCCCGCTATAAGACACTCTTATTGGATTCATTCTGAATTCAACTTCACAAGTGACATTCAAGATTTTAAGTCACGTTTGTCCGCTCCCGAACAAAGTGCGATCAAAAATACAATGTTGGCAATTTCTCAAATAGAAGTGGCTGTAAAATCTTTTTGGGGTGATCTTTACCATAGAATTCCAAAACCTGAGATTGGTTCAGTAGGCTCCACATTTGCTGAAAGTGAAGTGCGCCATGCGGATGCTTATTCTCACTTGTTAGAAATATTAGGATTGAACTCAGAGTTTAAGGCGCTAAAAAAGAAGCCAGCCATAATGAAAAGAGTTCAATATCTAGAAACGGCACTTAAGAATTCAAAAAGCGAAGACAATAAAGAATATGCCGAGTCCATTCTATTGTTTTCATTATTTATTGAACATGTGTCTTTGTTTTCACAATTTTTAATCATCATGGCTTTTAACAAGCACAAAAACATGCTGAAAGGTATTTCAAATGTAGTGGAGGCCACCTCAAAAGAAGAGCAAATTCACGGAGATTTTGGCATTGATTTGATTAAAATTCTTCAAAATGAACACCCAGAGTGGTTTTCATCAGAATACAAAACTTACATCCAAAATGTTTGCAAAGAAGCTTTCGAAGCGGAGCAGCATGTCGTCGATTGGATTTTCGAAAACGGAGAGTTAGACTTTTTACCTAAGGCTGTAATTAACGAGTTTTTGAAAAATAGATTTAACAAATCACTTGAAAGTATAGGAATTGATAGCGTGTTTGAAATCGATGAAAAATTAGTATCGGAAACCGAATGGTTTGACGATGAGATTATAGGTACCAAGCATGGAGATTTCTTCGTGAAACGATCCATCAATTACAGTAAAAGAGCCCAAAGTATAACCAGCGACGACCTATTTTAGCACATGGAAAAAAAACTAACCAACCAACAAGACCTAAAAAAGCCGTATCAAGATTTAATTCAAGCCAGAAAACAATCTAAACAAAACGCAAACTCAACCGCCGAAAAACCATTCGAGTGGCTGAACGAGAATAGTAGAAAATTTTTAGCCGCTGGATACTTGGGAGACGGCGTCAGTGCTGAAGAGCGTATTGCTGATATTGCAAAACGAGCAGAAGACATACTACAAATACCTGGTTTTGCAGATAAGTTTTATTATTATATGTCTGAGGGCTATTACTCATTAGCATCACCTGTCTGGTCCAATTTTGGAAAAAAACGTGGCTTACCAATCAGCTGTTTCGGTTCTCACGTAGATGACGATATAGGAAATATTTTATACACCCAATCTGAAGTGGGCATGATGTCCAAATTAGGTGGTGGAACCTCCGGCTATTTTGGTAAAATTAGAGGCCGTGGTGCAGCCATAAAGAATAATGGCGAAGCTTCTGGAGCGGTGCACATTATGAGGTTATTTGAATCCATGGTGGACGTTGTAAGTCAAGGCTCTGTAAGACGCGGACGTTTTTCTCCTTATCTTCCAATTGACCACCCAGATATTATGGAGTTCTTGGAAATTGGGACAGAAGGCAACCCTATCCAGGAATTAACTCATGGAGTAACAGTTACCGACGATTGGATGCAAGAAATGATTGATGGTGATACTGAAAAGAGAACCGTCTGGGCCAAAGTTTTGCAAAGTCGTGGTGAGATGGGATATCCCTATATTTTCTTTACAGACAATGCAAATAACGGAGCTGCGGATGTATACAAGGACAAAGCGCTACCTATTTATGCTAGTAATCTGTGTACTGAAATAATGCTACCATCCGACCACAACTGGTCTTTTGTTTGTGTCTTGTCAAGTATCAATTTACTACATTATGACAAATGGAAAGATACCGATGCCGTGGAAACCATGGTTTACTTTTTAGACGCCGTTATTACAGAGTTTCTGGAAAAGCTAGAATCCTATAAAGACTCCCCTAATTTAGACGACCGGCAAACTTTTCTGTTTATGGAACGTGCCTACAACTTTGCAAAAGAAAACAGAGCCCTGGGTATGGGTACCTTAGGATGGCACTCTTTATTACAGTCTAAAATGCTGCCTTTTGACAGCCAAGAAGCCTTCAATTTAAATACAGAGGTTTTTAAAACTTTAAAAGACAACTCATATAAAGCCTCCGAAGAATTGGCAGAAAAGTTTGGAGAACCTGCAGTACTCAAAGGCTACGGCAGAAGGAATGCAACTTTAAATGCCATTGCACCAACTACTTCATCTGCTTTTATATTAGGGCAAGTATCTCAAGGCATAGAGCCCACATGGTCTAATATTTATGTAAAAGATATTGCCAAAATAAAGACAACCATTAAAAACCCTTTTTTGGTAACACTTTTAAAAGAAAAAGGCATGGACACGCCAGAAGTATGGAGAGACATTAGAGACAGAGATGGTTCTGTTCAGCACCTTGATTTCTTTTCCGAAAATGAAAAAGAAGTGTTCAAAACCTATTCTGAAATTGATCAATTGGCAATCATCTATCAGGCCGCCAACCGCCAAAATCATATAGATCAAGGCCAGTCGCTTAACATCATTGTACACCCAGACATGCCTACCAAGGATATCAATAAGATCCATGTGACTGCATGGAAACTTGGGCTGAAGTCATTGTACTACCAACACAGTATGAATGCCGCACAAAAGTTCAAGCAAAAGAAAGAGTGTACAAGCTGCGAAGGATAATTTAACATTAGCAGAAAAAATCAAAAAAGCCTCTTCGTAAGAAAAGGCTTTTTTGATGCATTAGATTGATTTTCTAATCGTTTTCATCGCTGATGGTTGCAGGTTTTATGCTGCTGTCGTATTCTCTATGATATTCTTGTAACAAGCTAATTGTTGCGTTCAATAAATCTTTTGTTTCTAACAATAAGCTGAAATAAAGAGTTGTGTTTTTTGGACTAGACTCTTCGGTTCGTGTTCGTTTTACTTGAATTTCTATATTTGATTTAAGGCTTTCCAAAATTTCTGCTTTTTTCGCAATAACTGTGTTTATTTTTTCGAAAGATTGATCCTTAAAAGCATCCATTGCCTCAGAAAATAAATGCTCAATGGCATCATTAATTTGACTCAATTCTTTGATTTGATTGAACTTTAATTTTTTATGATTGTTGTGCACGTGCTTATGAGTTACTTTGGCTATGTAGGCAAGAGATTGTGTCATATCTTGTAAGTACCCTAAAATAAGGATGTAAAAATTACTTGCCCCCAAGCTAGATTCATCTAAGTTTTTAATAAAGTAAAATATATTATCTCTTAATTCATCGACTTCGTCAGAGAGCTTAACAACTTGCTTTTTGTTCTTCTTCAAAACATCTAAGTCTTGTCTTGAGAGTCCAGAGAAAGAGAGCTTATATATTTTTTTACCACGCTTAAGCACATTTGAAATATTATTAGCACTTTCAATAATTACCCCTTGAATAGAACTGCTTTCTGTTTTCTTTAGGCGATCTTCTGAAGCCATTTCTTTGGTTTTCTTTGTATGTAGAATTGAGCTTCTAACAAGCAATGTAATAGCGGCTAGAAGCAAAAGAGGGAACATAACCTCAACATTTAGATTTAATAAGTAAGCCACTAAAGCTGAAGCGCTAAAGGCACACAATGCAGTTAAGAACCAACCTCCAATCACATTAAGAACCCCAGCAACACGGTATACGGCACTTTCTGCACCCCAAGCCCTGTCGGCCAAGGAGGTTCCCATAGCAACCATAAAAGTCACATAGGTAGTGGACAAAGGCAGTTTATAAGATGTTGCAATGGATATTAAAACAGCAGCCACCATAAGATTTACTGCCGCTCTAACGAGGTCAAAAGCAGGCAATTCATGTAATTTATTATTGGTAAGTTTTATAACGGGTTTTGTAAATTGCTGATCAATTTTATCTTGCCAAGAATTTGGTAGAAGATAGGAGCTTACAGTTGAAGCGCCAATGGCAAATCTCACAAAACTGCGTGACAAGATGTTTGGCTGAAAGCGCTCTTTTGTGTCTCCTTGATTTGAAAGGTCTAGGGATGTTTTAACGACATTCTTTGCTTTCGTTGAAAACCACAATGTGGCAACCATTACCATTCCTGCTATGAACAATAACCAATTGTTTGTTGGAACCTTTGAAGCCAATACGTTCATTGGAAATTCAGTTGCAGGAATTCCTGACAGAGACCACTCTGTGAAGGCATTGTACGCTGCAACAGGCACGCCAATAAAATTAACTAAATCATTGCCTGCAAAAGCCAATGCTAGGGCAAAAGTTCCTACAATAATAATGAGCTTATAGATATTTGTCTTTGCAAAGACAATCAGCAGATATGAAAATAATGACCAGATGATTGAACTGACTAGAACAATATAAAAAACCTGATTTTCCAAAAATTCTTTCATGGTTCCTCCGCCAATAATATCGTACGTCTCTTTTGCATAAGAGGTCCCTTTAAGCCCTTTCATAAAAATGAAATAGGTTATACAGGTAAGTGCAATTCCACTAAATAAAGCACCGACCCAATTGGGTTTTTTGGGGAAATCATAAGACAATAAGAGCCTGGAAATCCATTGAACAATAGCTCCAATTGAAAAAGCGACCAACACTGAAAGTAAAATTCCAAAAATAATTTGAGAGGCTTTCGAGGTGTTTATATAATTAACTACTTCTCCAATGCTGCCCTCATCGGCAGCAATTTTTATCAATGCCATGGCTACTGCTGCACCTAACAATTCAAAGACAATAGACACAGTTGTAGATGTAGGCATCCCTAATGAATTAAAAACATCCAACAGTAAAATATCCGTAATCATTACGGCCATGAAAATAATCATGATTTCGTTAAACATGAATTCACCAGGATTAAAAATACCCTTTCGCGCTACTTCCATCATGCCACTAGAGAAAATTGCGCCAATCGCCACTCCAACGCTGGCTACAATCATTATGGTTTTAAAAGAAATTGCTTTTGAACCAATGGCAGAATTCAAAAAATTAACAGCATCATTACTAATCCCAACAACAAGATCAGCAATAGCCAAGAAGGCCAGTGCAATAATCATATACAAGTAAATATTTTCCATAATTAATATTGTGTGTGTTATTTAATTTTTTGCAAAGTAAATATTTGTTTTAAAAATGAAAATCAAAACCAAGTCTAAAAGCAATCTTATCGTCTTTCCCGTCAACGGATGTATAGCTAAGATCACTTTGCACTTTGAGTTTATGCCCAACAACAAATTTATTAAATCCAAGCGTGTATTGTTTTGTAGGCTCTTTTCCGGTTAACGCTTCAAACTCTAATGTTGTAAAGCGCGCTGCAATTTCATAATTGCTTTTAAATAAATAGCCGGCTTGTAAATTCAAGGCATTCCCAGTGAGGACAATATCCCCTGTTGGCGTAACGCCATCGACTTCTGTCGCAATTTCGTCACCTGCAGTTCGTTTTGCATATTCTCCCATGAATGAGAATCCATTGTGTTTGTACATAGCATCTATAAATATGGTTGTTTGATC
>CESF01080899.1_pt1 | contig 15173 bp, 10 predicted proteins | sample 356331 | NCBI WGS metagenome assembly CESF01 (sample SAMEA2621779, study PRJEB7988) | marine metagenome | biome: marine biome (ENVO:00000447); feature: surface water layer (ENVO:00002042); material: "saline water (ENVO:00002010), including plankton (ENVO:xxxxxxxx)" | depth 5 m
TCCACGACCAGATAATGTTAAAAGTACTCCAAAAGTTGAAGAAAAACAAACAAAATCTAAAGTAAGAGTAATAATTCCATCTTTTATGAAAGATTAAGTGCGTAAAAAAAGTATTATATATTTAAATTAAATATATAATGCAAAGTGATGATTATTTAAAAAAGCAAATAATTACATATTTGGGAAATAAACGTAAATTAATATATAATATCGAAGACATAGTAAAACGTATTTATGAAGAAAAGCAAGAAAAATTAATAATAGGTGATGGGTTTTCTGGTTCAGGAGTTGTTTCGCGTATGTTAAAGAGATATGGAAAAGAATTATATGTTAATGATATATCAAATTATTCTAAAATATTAAATCAGTGTTTTTTATCAAATATCTCTCCGTCTTCTCTCAAGGATTTAACACAGTTAGTAAATGAAAGTAATAGTTATGTTGATTCCAAGATAGATACAAGTGAAACTTTAAAAGATCCATGGATTTCAAAACATTGGGCGCCTAGTGGAGAGATAACAGAAAATGATCGAGTATATTTTTCAGAGAGAAATGCAAAACGAATTGACTGGTATTATTATTTTATACAAGAAAAAGTACCAAATAAATACAAACATTTTTTACATGCTATATTAATTGTACAATCGTCAATACATAATAATACATTAGGACAATTTTCATCATTTTTAAAAGACGAAAATAATACTTATGGAAAATTTGGTGGAAAAAATGAAAATGATCTAGAACGTATATTAAGTGACATAAAAATGGAATTACCTGTATATGAAAACCATAATTGCAAAGTATTTATAGATAAAAAAGATACAAATCAATGGATTAAAAATGATGTAAAATACGATTTGGTATATTATGATCCACCGTATAACAAACATCCTTATTGTATATATTATTTTTTGTTGGATATAATAGCAAATTGGGATACAACAACTAATATACCAGATACAATAAGAGGACAACCAAAAACCTGGAAAAGATCACAATATAATAGTTTAACAAATGCCGAATCAACATTTGAAGAATTGATTAAGAACACAAATTCGAATTATATACTAATTTCATATAATAATACAGGAATTATAAAACCAAGTAATATGGAAGAAATATTAAATAAATACGGAAATGTAGAAAAAATTACATTAGAACATAAAACATATAATAGATATAAAGGTGTAAATGAAAAAAAAAGACAAAAGAAAGATGAAAAAATAAGTGAGTACTTATGGCTACTAAAAAAATATTAATATATAGTATAAAATGAATAATATGAGATTGTCGTATGTATCATCTAATGAATATAATAGTTGTTGTAATAAATCACAAGATAAATGTGAAAATTTATGCAGACAATCACCTTTAGATATTAAGCCTACAGGTATAGAATTAAAAATAGATAATTCACTATTAGATATAAAGTGGAAATCAGAAGATATTAATTTTGTAAAAATAAAAGAAAAAAATAATAATTATAGTTGGTATGTTGATAGTTATTATACGGGAAATAAAACATTAATTTATAATAATAATACTTTTGAATTATTAGAATTTCATTTTAATAAACCATCAGAACATCAACTTAATGGTAAAGTATATGATATGGAGGTACATTTTGTTCATAGATCAATAACAAATAAAAATGAGTATTTAGTATTAGGATTTTTTATATCTGATGGATTATTTGCAACAACAGAACAAGGAACATTAGATGATGCAATAAATATGAATCAATCGGTTACTATAAATATGAAAAATGAAAATACATCCACATATTATAGTTATCCCGGATCATTAACTACTGATCCATATGATGCTACTACCGCATCATGGATTATATTTGATACAGAAATATTATCAAAAGACACATCAGTTTGGCCGAAAGATATAGGAATTGCAAGACAAGTAAAAAAAACAGTAAATAATTCAGAAATAATTAAATTTATTCAATTATATTCGCCGAATGATATTACATTATTAAATAATTCAACTAGATCAGTTGATACTAATGAATATATATCAATTGATGAGAATGTAAATATCGGTTATTTAGTAGGTAAATTAGATAGTTCAAGTAATAGTTCAACAAACTTTACATATATTTTAAAAAATCATACAGATATGTTTTATATAGAAGATAATCAGTTATTAACAAATAATGTATTAAATTATGAAAAAAACAGTAGCTATACATTAAAAATTATGGTATTAGATGATAATAATTTATCATATGAAAAAGATTTTACAATTAATATTAATAAAGTAGATGTAACAATAGAATTATCGAATACTGAAGTCAATGAAAATGAAAAAATAGGATATGTAATTGGATATTTAAATACAAATAGTAGTTATTCGAATAATTTTACATATGTATTACAAGACTATAATGATAAATTTACAATATTAAACAATGAATTATTAACAAATATTGAATTTAATTATGAAATTCAAAATAAATATAATATTAAAATATCATCAATTGATGATAATAATAGTGTGTATGAACAAAATTTCACAATTAATATATTGAATATAAATGAAACACCAACATTTATAACATTGTCAAATAATAAAATAGAAGAAAATTCAACAATAGGTTCAGTGATTGGTACATTAACTGCAAGAGATTATGATAAAAATTCAACATTTACATATACTTTAAATAACAATAATGACATATTTGATATATCAAGTAATCAATTAATTACAAAAAAATCATTAGATTATGAAGTACAAAATGAATATACGTTAAATATTACTGTTACAGATCAAGGCGGATTAGCATATAGTAGAGATTTTATAATTGAAATATTAAATGTAAATGAACGTCCTACAAATATTGAATTATCAAATACTTCAGTATATGAAAATGTAGAAATAGGTTATGTAATTGGAGAATTAGAATCATCAGACCCTGATAAAAATTCAAATTTTACATATACAATGGATAATTATAATGATACCTTTATAATTTTAAATAATCAATTAATTGTCAAAAATAAATTAGATTATGAAAGACAAACAAGTTATACATTCAATATAACAACAAAAGATATGTTAGATTTAACATATACAAAAGAATTTACAATTGAAATATTAAATATAAATGAACGTCCTACAAATATTGAATTATCAAATAATTTAGTATATGAGAATGATAAAATAGGAATTATTGTAGGTACATTTACAACAGATGATCCCGATAATAATGCTACATTTAAATATACTTTAAATAATAACAATGATAATTTTTCAATTAGTAATAATCAATTATTAACAACACAATCATTTGATTATGAAATACAAAATGAATATATATTAAATATTACGGTTACAGACGAAGGTGGATTATCATATACAAAAGATTTCACAATTAAAATAAAAAATATAAATGAAAATCCAACACATATTGAATTATATAATAGTAGTTTTTACGAAAATATAGAAATAGGTTATGTAGTAAGTAATTTAAATACAGTAGATCCAGATAAAACGAGATTATTTACATATATATTAAATAATTATAATGATAAATTTATAATATCAAATAATCAACTTATTACAAAAGATAATTTTGATTATGAAATACAAAATGAATATATATTAAATATTACTGTTACTGATCAAGGCGGATTAACATATACAAAAGATCTAACAATTACTGTATTAAATGTAAATGAACGTCCAACAAATATAAAATTATCGAATAATATTATTGAAGAAAATGTAAATATTGGTTATAACATAGGAACATTAACAACGAATGATGAAGATATTAGTTCTTCATTTACATATATATTAAATAATTTTAATGATAAATTTGGTATATCTAAAAATATTTTGATAACAAAGGATATAATAGATTATGAAGTTCAAAAAGAATATATATTAAATATTACAACAGTAGATGAAGGTGGTTTATCATATACAAAAGATTTTACATTAACTATTACAAATATAAATGAACGTCCTACAGATATTATATTATCAGATACATCAGTATATGAAAATTCTTCAGTAGGTCATATAATTGGAAATATATCTACAGTTGATGAAGATTTGAATTCAACTTTTACATATATGCTAAATAGTTATACTGATAAATTTAGTATTTATAATAATCAATTAATAGTAATAAATAATTTGGATTATGAAATTCAAAATGAATACATATTAAATATAGTAACAGTTGATGAAAAAGGTCTAACTTATAGTAAAAATTTTACAATAACGGTTATGAATATAAATGAAAGACCATTAGACATTTTATTGTCTGATACATCATTTTATGAATCAGTAGAAATTGGATATATTATTGGCGATTTAAATACGGTTGATCCAGATGAAAAAGAAACATTTACTTATACATTAGTTAGTTATACTGATAAATTTACATTAAATGGTAATAAGTTAATTACAAAAGACTATTTTAATTATGAAGAAAAAAATGAATATGTATTAACAATTAAATCAATAGATAGTAAGGGATTAAGTATTACAAAAGATGCTATAATAAATGTATTAGATACTAATGAAGCACCAACAAATATAATACTTTCCAATAAAATGTTTAAAGAAAATGAAAATCCAGGTTATCTAGTTGGTAATTTTTTTACAGTAGATCCAGATAAAGATTTAAGTAGTTTAAATATTCAAGAAAAAATAAATTCAGACGATCGAAATAGACATATATATGTATTAAATAATAATCATGATAAGTTTGTAATATTATTAAATAGATTAATAACAAGAAATACATTTGATTATGAAGTACAAAATTTATATACAATTTCAGTAACATCAATAGATCAAGGTGGATTACAATATACAAAAGACTTCAATATTCAAATATTAAATACAGATGATGCGCCAACAGATATATATTTATCAAATACCAGTGTAAAAGAAAATGTTGAAATTGGTTATGTAATAGGAACATTAACATGTAAAGATGAAGATGAAAATGATATATTTATTTATACATTAAACAATTACAATGATATATTTTCTATATCTGAAAATAATGAATTAACAGCAAATAGTATATTAAATTATGAAGAAAACAATCAATATACAATACATATAACAGTAACTGATAGTGGCGGACTAACATATAGTAAAGATTTTGTAATTAATATATTGGATGTAGATGAAGTTCCAACAAATATATCTATATCTTCAAATACATTTTATGAAAATGTAGAAGTTGGATATAAAATAGGTGATTTAACAACAGTTGATGAGGATAATAATGAAACATTTACATATAAATTAAATAATTATACTGATATGTTTATTATAAATAACAATAGTGTATTAACAAATAAAGAATTTGATTATGAAACACAAAATCAATATATTATAAATATAACAGTAACAGATAGTGGTGGATTAACATATAGTGAAGATATAACATTAAATATATTAAATATTAATGAATCGCCAATAAATATTAATTTATCAAATACAACATTTTATGAAAATTCAGAAATAGGTCATGTAATTGGACAATTGTCTGCATCGGATCCTGATGCAAATTCAACTTTTACTTATATATTAAATACTAATAATGATATTTTCAACATCAATACTACTGATTTAATAACTACAAGTAATTTCAATTACGAAACAGAAAATCAATATATTATAAATATATCAGTTGTTGATCAAGGTGGATTAATACATAGTAAAGATTTTACAATTAATGTATTAAATATAAATGAAAAACCAACACAAATTACACTATCTAATAATACAATAAATGAAAATGTAGAAATAGGTACCGAAGTGGGTATATTAACTACATCAGATAATGATATAAATGAAACATTTACATATAGTATTGATACCAATTATACAGATAAATTTATAGTTTCTGGTAATAAAGTATTAGTAAATGGTTTATTGGATTATGAAACACAAAATCAATACATAATAAATATAACAGTAACTGATAGTGGAGGTTTAATGTATAGTCAGGATTTCTTTATTCAAGTATTAAATATAGTAGAAGCGCCATCAGATATACAATTATCTAATACAATGATAAATGAAAATATACAAACAGGATATATTATTGGTACATTAACAGCAATTGATCAAGATGTAAATTCAACATTTACTTATACATTAAATAATGATAGTAATGGTAATTTTACGATTAATGATAATAAATTATTATCAAATGCTGTATATGATTATGAAACACAAAATCAATATACAATAAATATTAAAGTAACTAATCAATCTGGATTATCATATAGCAAAGATTTCATAATTAATATAATTAATATAAATGAATTATCCACCGATATTACGATATCAAATAATAGTATAAATGAAAATGAACAAAAAGGTTCAACTATCGGTGAATTAAATACATCAGATGTAGATATAAATTCTACATTTACTTATAAATTATATGGGTTAGATAAAGATAAATTTTATGTAAATAACAACTTATTAGTTTCGAATATGGTATTTGATTATGAAACTAAGAATACATATGATTTAACTATATCATCAAATGATGGGTTAAATACATATATCAAAGATTTTACAATTTATATATTAAATATCAATGAAGCACCTATAAATATAACATTATCAAATAATATAGTAAATGAAAATGTAGAAATAGGAACATTAATAGGCGAATTATCTGCAGTAGATTATGATGCAAACGAAAGTTTTAGTTATATATTAAATAATTATAATGATAAATTTGCAATTGATGATAATAAATTATTAACAAACGGTGAATTAGATTATGAAAATCAAAATAGCTACATTTTAAATATTACGGTAACAGATAGTGGAAATTTAACATTTACAAAAGATCTAACTATTAATATAGAGGATGTAAATGAACCTCCTACAGATATATTGTTGTCAAATAATTTAATAAATGAAAATATGGATATAGGAAGTGTTATTGGAAATTTATCAGCTAGTGATCAAGATAATAATGATTCATTTAATTATACATTAAATACTAATAGAGATAAATTTAAATTGTCAAATAATCAATTATTAACAAATGGAGATTTAGATTATGAATCGCAAAATACCTACACTTTAAATATTACAGTCAAAGATAAAAAAGGATTGTCATTTACAAAAGATTTAATTATTAATATAGAAAATGTAAATGAACCTCCTACAGATATATTATTATCGAATAATTCAATAGTAGAGACAGCATCTATAGGAAGTGTTATTGGAAATTTAACAACTAGTGATCAAGATAGTAATGATTCATTTACTTATACATTAAATAATAATAATGATACATTTATAATTAATAATAATCAATTATTAACAAATGGAGATTTAGATTATGAATCGCAAAACACATACACTTTAAATATTACAGTAACAGATAGTGGAAATTTAACATTTACAAAAGATCTAACTATTAATATAGAGAATGTAAATGAGCCTCCTACAGATATATTGTTATCAAATAATTCAATAGAAGAGACAGCACCTACAGGAAGTTTTATTGGAAATTTATCAACTAGTGACCAAGATAGTAATGATTCATTTACTTATACATTAAATAATAATAATAATACATTTTTAATTAATAATAATCAATTATTAACAAATGGAAATATAGATTATGAATCTCAAAACACCTACACTTTAAATATTACGGTAACAGATAGTGCAAATTTATCATTTACAAAAGATTTAATGATTAATATAGAGGATGTAAGAAACGGACCGATCAATTATTAATAAATGGAGATTTAGATTACAAAATATAATATAGAAAAAATGAATTAACTAAAAAATTTATATTTTTATAATATATGTTTAAAAATATAAATAAAAAGCATTGGTATAATTTATTTCTGATATTATTTCTTTATTATATAATTTGTACCATGACAAAAGAAATAGAAGGTTTTAATGAAAATCAACAAATAATATTAATGGGCGATAGTGTATTTGCAAACGATAGTTATGTAGAAAAAGGTCAAAGTGTATTTGATATATTACATGATAAACATGAAAATGTATTATTATTAGCAAAAGATCATTCTAATGTAGAAGATTTATTATATCAGTTTAGTAATTTACCTGTAGAATATAATAATCCATCAACTGTAATATTTATATCAATTGGTGGAAATGATATATTACACTATTTTAAAAATTATAGTCATATAAAACAAGACGCATTTATTGATCGTATGTTTGATGAATATGCAAATATACTAGAACAATTATATTCTGATTGGGGATTAAAAGCACGTATATTTATGTGTTCTATTTATTTTCCAAGAAAAGATTTATATAAAAAGTATTATCACATGATAAAGCGTTGGAACATGAAATTACGCGAATATGCAAACGAATTTGAACATACAGTTGTACCATTAGACAAAATGTTTAATAATAATAAATATTTTATTCATGCTATTGAACCGTCAGAAGAAGGTTCAAAATTATTAGCAAATCGTATATTAGAATATAATTAATTATTTATTATATATAATTTTATAGATATATTATATATAATGTCAAAAAATTATGATTATATAATAGTAGGAGGTGGTCCGTCCGGTATATTAACTGCGTATAATATAGCAAAAAATAGACCTTATAATAATATTTTGATATTAGAAAAAAATGAAAAAACATTAGAAGATTATGTAAATAAGGATCATGATGAAATAGCTAATTGGTTCTCTGCTCAAAGCGATATGGATTTTCAATATAGTTTTCAAAGTGAAGACGAAAAATCTGTTTGGATGGGAAAAGGTTTAGGTGGTGGATCTTTGATTTTCGGATTACAATATATTGATCAAGATAAATTAATAAAAAATCATGAATACTTAAAGCCATATTTTAAAGAATTAGAAGAAATAGTAAAAGCTGAGCGTTATAATTACGAAAATAACGAACCAAATAAGAATTGGAAAGAATTATATGATAATATTAATAAAAATAAAGACGAAAATACATTATTAATGAATAATAAAGTTTATGGAACAAATATTAATAATGAAAAACGAAAACGTGTTCAATTAGGTGATTTATTAAAAGATTTTAAAAATATAACAATTGAATATGGTAAATCTGTAAAAAATATTAATATAAAAGATAAAAATGCAGATTATTTAACTACATTTGATGGTATAAAATATTATGCTGGAAAAATTATAATGTGTGCTGGTGCAATTCAAACGCCTGCTATTTTACAAAGAAGTGGTATAGATTGTGGAAATAAATTATATGATCATGCTGGATTTACACTAACTTATAGTAAATTTAAAACAATAAGTAAAGAAGTAACAACTACAAAACAAGTACCAAAAACAGAAACAGTAGAAAAAAAGGAAATAGAAGAATATCAAGGAACTAAAACATTAAAATTAGATAGAGAAAATATAAAATTATTAAATATAAATAATACAGATAAATATATTTATAATGTAAATGGTGGGCCTGGAGATGGTAAAGTGTATGATTTTACATCATGGGTAAATAGACATCCTGGTGGGGCCTATAGAATAAAAAAATGGACATCTAATGATTATCAATTAAATTGGCCATCAACACATGGTCTATCACGTTGGAATAGTGGAATAAATTCTTTGAAATATATTGGTATATATAATAAAGAAATAAATTATGATAAGTTACCACCAAATTTACAAAATAAATCTATTGAAAATAAATTATTTCCTAGTAAAGAAGTTGTTACCAGTGAAGAAGTAACCACATATGAAACAGTTACTTCTACAGAAACAGTAACTAGTGATGAAAAAATAGAAGATCTTAGTTTTGAGCCAGAAAAATATATAGGACATTTACAAACACGTGATAATCATTTAACATGGCAAACTTATTATTCAACAATATCCTTTTTAAAAGATAGTTTAATACTAACTTATGCGCAATCTACTAATTTATCAGGCAATGGTAGTGTAAAAATACAAAATAAAGAAGAAGATGTAAATCCTATTGTTACATTAAATCATTTTATGGATAATAAAGAAGATAAATTAGAAGAAAATGAAGATTATATAAATGATTTGGTTGATTGTTTTATTGTAAATCATAAATTATTACTTTCAAATGGTTATAAATTAAATGATATTCCTCTTCCTATAAATGAAAATATTCCAGAACAACAATTAGATATATTATTAGATCAATTACGAGATACATTAAAAAATATTGTAAGACAACAAGCAAATTCTATTTATCATTATCACGGATCAACTGCTGAGATAGTAGATAAATATAATAAAGTAAATAATACAGATAATATATATATTGGAGATATTTCTACATTTTCAAAACCATGGGGAGGTTCTACAAGTGTTCCGGCAGCAGCAAATGGATTATATACATCAAAAAATATAATGATAGAAGAAGATAAAAATAATAAAATATTATGGAAGTATTCAATTGATGAAGACGAAAATACATTAGTTGTAATACAAATTAATAAATTAGATAAGAATAAGATTTATAAATTAGATTTTGAAAATAATAAATTAACATATGATGTAAAAGTAATTGAAGAAGTAGAAATAGAAGAAAAAGAGGAAACAATAACAGAAAGTTATGAAGTATTAAGATATTACGTAAAAACAATAGAAGAAGATGGTAAAACTAATTTTATTTTTAATAGTAATTTGGATGATATTAATAAAAATATAAAAGAAGAATTAATATTAATACCAAATAATATATATATTATTGAGAACTTAGATGACAATAATTTTAATGTGGGTACTGATTGGAAAAAAAATGATTCTGAAGTATTTATAATATCTAATGCAAATAATGAATTAAAAGTAAATAATGCATCATCTATTAACAAAAATGAGACAATTATATTTTCATTAACTGAAAATTTCAAAGGAAATTTTTATTGTTTTTCATATACAAATAAAGAAATAATAAATAGATTTAATATTAATTAATTTTATTTTCAAATATTTTATAATTTAAATTTTGATAAAGAAAAACAATAAATATAACACATATACATCCCAATCCCATATTCAATGCAATATTATAACCAAAATCAGTATATCCAGCTATCATATCACTTATTGTATGACCAATTAATGCGCCATATAATGCACCCATGGATCCTTGTCCGCTTAAATATGTATCTATATGAATACCAAAAATAGCAGATATTGCTACTATTAAATTATCGATAAATCCAAATATAAATCCTTTCATAATTATTATATATATTATAATTAAATTATACCACGTCATTTATTATTAATGACGTCATTGTGCCACGTCATATTAAATGTTTGTACATCTATTATAGTGTTAAAATATTTAAAAACAAATTATTTATTTATATTATAATGAAATTTGTAAGTTTTCTTTTAATGCCAGTATTGGCTAATGCCTTTTCTAAGTTATCAAGACCAGTAAGTAATATACCGATTATAGTAGGTGATACTAAACCGTTAGGGATATTTGATCCTTTAGATTTTACTAATAAATTTGAAAAATATGATATCCAATATTTGCGAGAAGCAGAATTAAAACATGGACGATATGCTATGTTAGCATCATTAATTATACCTTTCAGTGAGAAATTTTCTAGTGAGTTGGGAATTAATCAGTTCCAACAATTAGATAATAATTATAAATTGTTATCAGTAGGTTCTGTACTTTTATATGAATTTGCACATATGTTAAATGGATGGAAAAATCCCATAACCGACAGTTTCCAACTAAAAGAAGATTATCAACCTGGAGATATTGGATTAAATTTATTTGATAATAAAGATGAAAAGACAGAAGAATTATTAAATAAAGAATTAAATAATGGTCGTTTAGCTATGATAGGTGTCTCTGGTATGATAATGCAAGAATTAGTTACACAACATCAATTACTATAAATATTATAAAATATAATATAAACATGTTTTTTATATTATATTAGAATGTTGAGTGAATATAAAGTACTTATTTATTTAAACGATGATCCTGTTTTACGTAATACATATGAAAATCATGTTAAAAAGCATAATGAAAAAATAGAAAAATCGGATTTTCCTGATTCTGGATTTGATTTATTTTGTCAAAAAGACGACACAATAGTCTATGGACAAACATATACAATGGATACTGGTGTAGTATGTGGTGTTTATAAAAATAATAAACCAAGTGCATATTATTTATATCCACGTTCAAGTATTTCTAAAACTCCTTTGCGGTTGGCAAATAGTGTTGGTATTATTGATTGTGGTTATAGAGGAAATTTGATAGCTAAATTAGATAATACTGGATATTATAAATTCGGAAATCATGGTAAAGATTATGAAATAAAAAAATTCAATAAATATGTACAAATATGTATGCCTGATTTATCACCATTTACTGTAAGTATAGTGAATTCTTTAGATGAATTGGGTATTACTGAACGAGGAGATGGTGGATTTGGATCTACTAATTTTGAAATTATTAATTAACTGTTAATTTAAAAGGTATGAATAAGTTCTACAGGTGCTTTTAAAATCGTTGGATAATCAAAATTTAATAATTGAACTATACCTAATGCAAAAACAACAACTTGTAAATGATGACTATTAGTATGATCTTTATCCAATCGTATATCTTTATTCATAGGATTAAATAATAGAATAAGTAAAATGTAGGTTAAAAATACGAAAAATTCATGAAATATTTCATTTCTTTGTTTAATTTTTTCGGCTTTTTTATCATCTTTAATATATGATAATGTTATTTTATATCTAATAATAGTAAGAATAAATATTATTTTTACAAAAATAATAAAATATAGTAAATACTTAACAAATGTGTTCATTTAATATATAACAATAAAATAATTTATATATATTAATAATAAAAACTTTTAAACTAAAAAATAGCGTATTTTATTATTTTCGCTTGTAGATTCAACTATATCTACATTATTATTTTCAATATCTCTTTCATAATAATCATATTCTGTAAATATATTTTCTAATTTTGATCCCAACCAAATAGAATTTATAGGATCATTTTTCATACATTCTACGTTATAAAAATTAGATTGTTTCAATAGTTTAGATAAATCGCGTTCATAATATCCATATATATGAGGTTCTGTAACTTCAAATGCTAATTTTTTAAATTTATTTATAACAAGATTATTATTTACAATCCGAGGAGTTATGTCTATAATTGCAAATACACCGCCTGGTTTTAATATTCTATATGCTTCATTAATAATATTTATTGTTGCTGATTCAGGTAATTCATGCATAATAAAATTACAAACAACTAATTCTTGTGATTCATTTTCAATATTATCCATATCTTCTGCATTTTTATGAATATATTTAATAGGAAAATTATATTTTTCAGATCGTAATTTTGCCATTGCAATAAAGAATGGACTCAAATCAATACCTTTAATATTTTTTGCTTCTTGAAATGTTCTATGTAAAAATTCAGTAGAAATTCCTACTGAACAACCAATATCCACTATATTATTGATATTATCAATTAAATAAGGTGATGCTTCTCGTATATAATTTTGTATATTATTAGATACATTATATCTTAGCCAATCTTGTGTAACAATAGGATTTGTTTCTTTCCAGTAATTAATTGCTATACTTAATGTTGCTGCTTCACATTCTAATGATGCGTCCCAATTTAAGTTTCCTGTATCATATCCGTGAAATGCTTGTGTATAATAACTTGGATATATAATATTATTATCACTTGATGATTTATATAGTTCTTTTAATCTCTGCATATTTTTTTTATTTTCATTAACTAACCCAGACCAATCAATCCCTACATTTTCTGCACGATTAATAAACCAATTACGTGCTAAATCTTTAAAGTTTTTACTTAGACTTTTCCAAGATTCTGGAGGTTCATTTGATTTTAAAGACATAGTTACTCTTGATGGCGTTTTAAATAAAAAAGCATTAGTGGATATAAATAAGAAAAATAGAATAATTAAATTCATTATATATTAAAATATGTATATATGTTTATATATGTTTATAGGAATAGAATATAAACATATATGAAAAATATACTTATATGTCAGACGAAATAGATGTCGTTGTTGAAATACCATATATGTCAAATGTGAAATATGAAATTGACGAACAAAATAATTTATGTGTAGATCGTGTTTTACCAGTACCTATGATGTACCCGGGAAATTATGGTTATATTCCAAATACATTGGCAGGTGATGGAGATCCAGTAGATGTATTAATTATTAATTCAACCGCATTTTTACCAATGTGTCATGTAAAATGTCGTGTATTAGGTATGTTAGAAACTGAGGATGAAAAAGGTCCAGATGAAAAAGTGATTGCTGTTCCAATTCATAAAGTAGAAAATACATTCGATGAATGGAATACTATAGAAGATGTATCAAAAAATACATTAAATTATGTAGAACATTTTTTTAAATATTATAAGTGTAATGAAAAAGATAAATGGGTAAAAGTAGGTGAATTTATTAACAAAGAAAAAACATTAAAATTTATTACAGATTCATCATGCTAAATAGTGAAAACCATTGCTTTACGTTCTTCAAATGTTTTCTTTTTACTTCTTTTTCCCAAGAATTTGAAATATTTATTTGCTAATGTAAATCGTTGATGTACGTTTTTTGCTCCTGGATACAATGAATTTTTATGTTTTTTCATTGCCTCCAATCTTACTTTTAAAATCATACCCACTTGCCAAATACGTTTGTGTGGATATTTTTTTGTTTTATATAAACGTTCCAATTTTTTGATAGTATTTTTAACATCGTCTATTGTTGTATATTTCATATGAATTGTATCACTTGGATCTTTGTCTATATATACATCGAAACTTTTTTTTGGATCATTTGGATTATATAGAAATTGTCTTTTTGCTTTACCACCTTTTTGAGTCCAACTACATTTATGTTTTTTTGCTAGTTTTCTTGATTTATTTACTATTTTTTTATAAGAATACAGTTTTGGTTTTAATTTACGTCTTATACTCAATGCTGCACGATTATGAGCGGCTAAAAGACCTTTGCAATTTATTTTTTTTGTAAATTTATCACATACAGGATATTTTTTATATTTAGGTAATAAGTAACATGAAGACTTATAATTTTTCATTGTTTTGGGTTTTAGATCTTTCCAATA
>CESF01125882.1_pt1 | contig 15138 bp, 18 predicted proteins | sample 356331 | NCBI WGS metagenome assembly CESF01 (sample SAMEA2621779, study PRJEB7988) | marine metagenome | biome: marine biome (ENVO:00000447); feature: surface water layer (ENVO:00002042); material: "saline water (ENVO:00002010), including plankton (ENVO:xxxxxxxx)" | depth 5 m
ATGAGTAAGCGGACATTTCAACCAAGCAGACGAAAAAGAAGAAACAAGCACGGTTTCAGAGAAAGAATGGCTACTAAAAATGGTAGAAAAGTTTTAGCAGCTCGTCGCAAGAAAGGGCGTAAAAAGCTAAGTGTTTCTGACGAGCCTCGTCATAAGCATTAATTTTCTCCCCCAAATTATCTAAATGGGGACATCCAATACATTTCATAAGAAAGAGAAACTCTCACACAAGGAAACGATTGATTCTATTTTTCAAAAAAATGGTGAGTCCATTTTTCATCCTCCTTTGCTTTTTGTATATCTTAAAAAAGAATTAAAGACACCCTACTCTTGCCAATTATTAGTTTCTGTAGGAAAGAGAAAGTTTAAAAAAGCTTCAGACCGAAACCGAATTAAACGACAAATTACAGAGATCTATAGACTTCAAAAGCAGCGAATTTATCAAGCTATTGAAGGTGATGCTCAATATGCGATTGGTATTATATTTTTAGGTAAGGAATTGCCAGAATATCAGATACTTGAAAAAAAATTAACTTTGTCTATTGATGAATTTATTAAAAGGATTGAGTAAGGTATTGTCAATGTTTTTGTTAATCCCAATATGGATTTATCAAAACTTAATTTCTCCATTTTTACCCGCCACTTGTCGTTATTCTCCAACATGCAGTGCATATGCGGTAGAAGCTATTAAAAAACACGGTCCGTTTTATGGGTTTTATTTATCTGTTAAACGAATATTAAGTTGCCACCCTTGGAGTAAAAAGAGTGGACATGATCCTGTACCTTGATTGTAGTATAGCCCTTTTTTATAAGTGTCTCACTGATGGATGAAATGTTCAACGAACTCATCAGTTTGGTTATCTTTGCCGCTAGGATCATCTAGTTTTGAAAAAATATATTCTTATACCCATTATTGGTGCTTTTTTTCTATTCAGCTTCAAGGCTGGAGATTACTTTGAGATATCTAAAAACTTAGAAATTTTTGCGGAAGTTTATAAAGAAGTTAACACAACTTATGTAGATGAAGTAAAGCCAGGAGAGCTTATACGAGCAGCTATAGATGGTATGTTGAAGTCATTAGATCCTTACACTAATTTTTACAGTGAAGCCCAAGCAGAAGATTATAAATTTCAAGTTACTGGAACGTATTCGGGAATAGGTGCATCTATTCGGAGAATCGAGAATCGCGTTTATATAGATTCTCCTTTAGAGGGGAGGCCGTGCCAAAAAGCAGGCTTAATGGCTGGAGATGAAATCATAACTATTGATGGTATATTAATTAGGGACAAGACGAGATCAGAAGTCCATGATTTGCTGACAGGTCAATCTGGAAGTAAAATTTCGGTAGAAGTTAATCGGATTTCTGTTGGAAAAATCAAAAAAGATATCATTCGGGAGCGTATCATTCAGAAAAATATACCCTATTATGGCGTTATAGACGGCATTGGTTTTATTAAGCTAGTTAGTTTTACCCCCAATGCTGCTAAAGAGGTTAGAGACGCAGTATTAGAATTAAAAAATCAAGGGGTTAAAAAGTTAGTTTTAGATCTTAGAAACAATGGTGGTGGTTTGTTGAATGAAGCTATTGATATTGTGAATATCTTCTTACCAAGAGGGCAGCTCATTGTTGAAACCCGGGGTAAATATCCAGAGGACAATAGATCTTTTAAGACGTTAAACACTCCAGTAGATCTTCAAATTCCTTTAGTCGTAATGATTAATGGGAATTCTGCATCTGCAAGTGAGATTGTTGCAGGATCATTACAAGACTTGGATAGGGCTGTGGTGGTCGGAAGAAATTCATTTGGAAAAGGGTTAGTCCAAACTTCAAAAGGCTTGTCTTACAATACTTCTATGAAAATCACTACATCCAAGTACTACATTCCGAGTGGACGGCTAATACAGCGTCTAGATTACAGTAACAAGATAAAGGGTAAAGCATTGGCAGTAGCAGATAGTTCAAAGCAGTTATTTAAAACTAGAAATGGAAGAGAAGTAATTGATGGAGAAGGCATTCATCCAGATGTGAAGGTAGAGGTAACTCCTATCTCTGAACTATCTCAAAGCCTTGTTAAAAATCATTTATTTTTTAAATATGCCACAATTTTTAGGTGTAAAAATGATACCATTAATTTGCCTTTAAAATTTAATGTTTCTGATTATTTATTTGATGAATTCTGTAACTTTATCAAAGACAAAGATTATGATTATATAACTCGAACAGAAAAGGATATCAAGCGACTTAGGTCACAAGCAAAGAAGGATAAATATCATAAATTCCTCTCGACTGAATTGACAAATTTAAAATTAGCTATGGACAGTATAAAAATGAATGATACAGAAAACCACAAATCAGAGTTAAAAGAACTTTTACAGCAAGAAATTGTCAGTCGTTATTACTATCAACGTGGCGAAATTGAAGTGCAATTTGATGATGATATAGATTGGATTACATCAAAGGAAATACTTTCAGACTTAACAACTTACAACCAATACTTAACTCCCTAATTTTGGATTTCACATTTATTCTTATCCTCGTATTTTTTGGCGTAGTAGGTGGTTACATAAGTGGACTTCTAGGCGTAGGTGGTGGAATCGTTTTTGTACCTGTTTTAAGCACGGCACTTATACATCTTGGCTATGAAGATCCCGAACTATCCAAATATATCTTAGCAAATTCTTTTGCTGCAACTTTTTTTGCTGGGGCAATTAGCTCTTACAAGCAATATAAGCTCAATGCGTTTTATCCAAAAGAAATTTTATTTACCTGTTTGACTGCAGTACCTAGCAGTGTTTTACTATCCTATTTAATTGCTAATGGATCTTGGTATGACAAATCTTCTTTCAGCATCTTTTTCATCTTTTTATTGGTGTTGATGTTACTGAAATTTCTGTACAAAAGCAATGCTACTGTATCTGACGAAACCAACCCATCTATGTTTAAATTTTCATTTACAGGACTTTTGACTGGCGTTATTGCAGGACTTTCAGGTTTGGGAGGTGGAGTGATAATGATACCATTGTTTACTCAATATCTAAAAATGGGGATTAAAAAATCAGCCGCTATCTCAATAGGTGTTATTCCTGTCATGATGATTCCTATGATATTGTTGTATGGGTCCTATAATCCAATTCATATTGAGGGAAGTCAATGGGGATACATATTGCCCGAGCTATTTTTTCCGTTAGTAGGAGGGCTTCTTTTTGCAGCACCATTAGGGGTTTCTGTAGGTCAGAAATCGTCGAGTAAACACCTTAAAATTATATTTGCAGTCCTTATCGTTGCTGTAATTATTAAAACCATAGGAAACATCATTGCATAACATGAACATTAGACAAATTTTATTGCTACTATTGACGGGTGTTAGTCTCATAAACACCTGGGCTCAAAAACCCCGTTTTGGAGAGAAGAAGCGTTCTAAACGTATAGAAAAACATATTGCTTATTTAGCCAGTGATGAGTTAGAAGGAAGGCTAAGTGCATCCGATAACGATAAAAAATCGGCAGAATACATCGCCAAACAATATGAGCTTTTAGGTCTTGAACCAGCAGGAGATGATGCATCCTACTTTCAGTACATGCCTACTCCTGATCTTCGGTTAGCGAAATCCAATACCAGCCTTGTGCTAGACGAAGTTGAACTAAAGTTGTTTCATGATTTTTATCCTTTAAGTGCTTCATCCAATAAGGGTAATTATGAAGGGGAGGTTGTAAATTTGAATTACGGGATTGAGGATGTAGCATTAAAACATCAAGATTACAAAGGCAAAGTGGTTTCGGGCAAGGTAGCTTTGATTAAAATGGATATCCCAGGTGGCGTTCATCCACATAACCGCTACATCTCTTGGTCTGGAATAGAATATAGAGCAGAATATGCCAAATCAAAAGGAGCAAAAGCAGTAATTTATTACAGTGGAAATGAAGAATTGCATCCTAGTGGGGAACTAGCAAAAACATTAGTCAATAGTGGGATACCAATTTTCTTTGTTAATAAGGATTTAAGTGCTTTAAGTCTAGCTAAAGTTCAGTTTAACCTTGATGTACTGATGATTACGAAAATGGCTCATAACGTTTTGGGATTTATTGATAATCAAGCAGATCAAACCATTGTAATTGGAGCCCATCATGATCATTTGGGCCGAGGACAGAAAGGGGGATCTTTAGCTGAAACTCCTGGGGAGATTCACAACGGTGCAGACGATAATGCGAGTGGAGTTGCTGGATTATTTGAGATAGCTCGAGCTATCATAAAAAAACCAAAAAAATACCTAAACAACAACTATCTGTTTATTGCTTTTTCCGGTGAAGAGCAAGGTCTTGTGGGTTCAAAGTATTTTGTAAAAAGCCGTCTGATGCGGGAGCAGAATGTGAATTTTATGATGAATATGGATATGATTGGTCATTTAGATTCAACCCAAAAAACATTAATAATCAATGGTGTTGGTACATCTCCAGCGTGGAATAGAGCCATTAGTGAAGTGTCTTATTCTAAACGTAAAATTACTAAAATTAAAACTACAGAAAGTGGAATAGGAGCATCTGATCATACCTCGTTTTATTTAGCGGATATCCCAGCAGTTCATTTTTTTACTGGGCAGCATGCCTATTACCATAAACCTACTGATGACCCATCCATTGTTAATTACGGTGGTGAAGCATTTGTTATTTCATACATGCTTAAAATGCTTCAGAAGATGAATGGATATGGCGAAGTTGATTTCACAGAGACAGCAGGAGAAGAAACCACTCGAATGAATTTCAAAGTTACTTTAGGAATCATGCCCGATTATATTTTCGATGGTGAAGGCATGCGAGTAGATGGAGTTAAACCCGAGAGACCGGCCTCAAAATCTGGGATGTTGAAAGGAGATATTATCATTGGAATGGGTGATCAAACCATTGCCAATATTCAAGACTACATGAAAGCATTATCCAACTACAACAAAAATGACCAGACAACGGTTACTATAAGAAGAAATAACGAAGTAAAAGTACTAAACGTGGCTTTTTAACCATGAAATTAACGGAATATTTAAAACCAGATCAGACCTTATTTTCATTTGAAGTTCTACCTCCTTTAAAGGGAAAAAGCATCGACTCATTATACGCGGCTATTGACCCATTGATGGAGTTTAAACCTGCATTTGTGGACGTGACTTATCATCGGGAGGAATTTATAGAAAGACCCCGAAAAGATGGTGGATATGATAAGATAAGCATCCGAAAACGACCAGGAACAGTTGCAATTTGTGCAGCTATAATGAATAAGTATCAAGTTGAGGCCGTACCTCACTTGATTTGTGGTGGCTTTACCAAAGATGAAACTGAAAATGCACTTATCGATTTGGCTTTTTTGGGGATACAAAATGTGTTAGCTCTCAGAGGAGATAATCTTAAAGACGAGCGGATGTTTGTGCCTGAAAAGAAGGGGAATAAAAATTCATTAGGGTTGATTCGTCAGATTACAGATTTAAATAATGGGATATACCAAGATCAAGAATTAAAGAACACCAATGAAACAGACTTTTGTATAGGAGCAGCGGGATATCCAGAAAAACACATTGACGCACCAAATATGAATAGCGATTTGAAATTTTTAAAACGCAAAGTAGATGCAGGTGCAAAGTTCATTACCACTCAAATGTTTTTTGACAATCAGAAGTACTTTGATTACGTAAAAAAATGCCGAGAAGCAGGAATAAATGTACCAATCATACCAGGGATTAAGCCTATTACTAAAAAAGCCCACCTCAGAAACTTACCCAAGATATTTAACATTGACATTCCAGAACCTTTTGCTTCAGAATTAGACAAAGCAAAAGATGATGCTGCTATTCGTCAAATTGGCATCGAGTGGTGTATACAGCAGTGCAAAGAATTAAAAGCGAATAATGTACCAGCGTTGCATTTTTACACGATGAGTTTTTCTTCAAGTACCAAGGCGGTTGCTTCTGAGGTTTTTTAACAGAATGCATGCAAGGAATCGTCACAAAATCTACGGGAAGTTGGTATAAAGTTTTAGTTGATGGAAATGAGGTTGATGCTCGTTTAAGAGGAAAGATAAGAACACTCAACCTAAAAAGTACTAATCCAGTAGTTGTTGGAGACGTTGTTGTTTTAGATCAAGATGGGGGTGAATACCTGATCAAAGAGATCGAAGAAAGACAAAATTGCATTGTTCGAAAATCGAATAAATTAAGCAAGCAATATCAGATTATTGCGGCGAATATTGATCGTGCTTTTTTGATTGTATCGCCAGCAAAACCTTACACACCACAGGGATTTATCGATCGTTTTCTAGCTACTGCAGAGGCTTATCATGTCCCCGTAACCATCCTACTCAATAAAAGCGATTTGGACTCGAAAAAAGCGGTACTTTACCGCGAGCATTTGATGGAGCTGTATCCGTCTGTTGGGTATGAAATTTACAATGTTAGTTTTTTAGATTCAGATGATATATCCCGAATTCAAAAAAGCATTGGCAGCCAACGCGTGTTGTTAGCGGGTAATTCGGGAGTGGGTAAATCGACATTAATTAATGCTATTCTACCCGAGAGTAACCAAAAAGTCAGTGCTATTTCCTCGTCTTATCACAAAGGAAGGCATACGACCACGTTTGCTCAAATGTTTTTAGGAGAGAATGGGAGTAAGATTATTGACACCCCCGGCATAAAAGACTTTGGAATGGTACAGACCGAACCCAATCAAGTGAGTCATTATTTCCCAGAGATGAGAAGTCGTTTATCTGGGTGTAAGTATAATAACTGCTTGCACACCGAAGAACCGGATTGTAAAATTCTGAAGGCCGTTGAAAAACAAGAAATTGCAGTCACACGTTACGTGAATTATCTCAGTATTTTAGAAGAGGTGACAGTGTAAGGGAGTAAATAAGCTGAAATCAATCCGATGAAAGCCGCAATGTATCTTCATCATCATGCTTCACCCGGACTTCCCAAGTACGGTCAGCAAGGAGTAATACACTAGCTAGAAAGTGATCGTAGGGCATGTTATTCCCCCATTCATCTGGAGAGATGAACGACAGTACTTTAGCACCGTCTCTTTCATATAGATGATATTCTTCGCCAATTTTGGGGGTGAATTTCATATCAGCCTCATAGATACCATACGAAACTTGGAGTCGATTTTCAATCTCTCGGACTTGCTCCATAATAGTTTCAGCTTGCTTTTTTAACATGTCAATCTGCTGATTGGCCTGTTTTTGCATGGTTTCAACAGCAGAAGCCTTGATTTTACCCTTGTTTTCGGCTTTTATCTGGGGAGAAGATACCGTAAGTGGAATAGGTGAAAACTTCGCATTCCCGGTGTAATAGGGGGTATTTTCATTATTCTTACTCATTTGAATAGATAAACACGCCAATCACTGATTGGTTTTATTGATTAAGCTAGGAAGGCCCATAGGTATTATTAGAATTTTCAAAAGAGAAAGCTTAAGCAACATCTGTTATGGATGTAATTTGAGGTGTTTTTTTAGTATTTATATTGGTATGGATGAAGATAGCTTCTTTATTGCATTGGAAGGCTTTGTTCATGGCATCTTCTCTTTTTTCTCTAGATATGTACCATCCACTTGTGGCAATAAGATCGTCCCAACATGTTCGTATTTCAAATCCGAATAAACCTTGGTTGTTTTTGCATCGAGAAAAATTAGTTTGAAAGCACATGTGAACTCTCAATCGATCAAGAAAATCAAGACAGGATTTGAAATCGTAAAACGCTTTGCTCTCCAAGATAAAATGTTCACCTTCATCATACATTTGGAGGGTATAACGTGATTTGTTCTTTGTGATTTGGAATGTTGGTTTCATCATTTCTACGTTATATTGCAGATACTATAATTATCAAATAAAAGATAATAATATTATCAAACTTGCTTTTAATTAAGTTATGTATTAAAATTTAAATTCCAAATCTGTATAGATTTTTAGCAATATTGCGTTAATGTTCACATCTTCATGATTGGTGGTTTTTTGTGTCGTTAAATTTGTTTTAAAAAAGGTGTTATGCTTTTAAATAGGATGTTTGTAGGGTGTTTATTTTTGGTACTTTTAGGGTGTGGTACAGATTCTTCACAGGATTCGAATTCCAGTACTTCCGATTCAGACTCTACAAGTTTTCAAGTTTCATCAGAAAAAGAATCATTTAAAGAGGATAAAACACCTGCTCCAAAAATTGTTATAAAACCCTATAAGTTCAAACAACAAATTTATCGATATACTACCAACTATTTCGCCAATCCTCTTGATGGAGACATACTTATTTCGGGTAGTTTTTGTGAATTGAGAGGAAACCATTTTCATGCGGGTATGGATATGAGAACTGGTGGTGTTGAGGGTTGGAATGTTCGTGCATCTGCTGATGGCTATGTCGAACGTATTAAGATTAGCACACGAGGTTACGGCCGTGTTTTATATGTCCGTCATACCAATGGCTATACTACGGTATATGGGCATTTACAGCAATTTAAAGGGGCTATTGCGAATTATGTTAAAGAACGGCAGTACAAGCAACGAAAATTTGAAATTGAATTGTTTCCTAAATCAGGAGAATTGCCAGTTAAAAAAGGACAAGTCATTGCTCTTAGTGGGAATACTGGTGGAAGTGGTGGTCCACATCTGCACTTTGAAATCAGAAATCCGAGTGGACGAAGTACAAACCCGCTTTTACATGATCTTACCATTAAAGATCAATTGAAACCCGAAATTAAGCGGATTAGCATTTATAAAAGAGATCAAAAAGTACTTCATTCATCGGGGAATTATCCATACATGACAATCAGCAAGTGGGGTGATCAAATTCAGAAGAAAAAACCAATTAAACTCAAACCTGGGAAGTATAGTTTTGGGGTATGGGCAAATGATTATTTTACAGATAAAAAAAATGTCTTGGGAATAAATTATTGTTGGATTACTGCTGACAATCAGCTGGTTTTTTCTTATCAAGTAAATAAGTTTAATTTTTCTCAAGGACGATACATCAATGCACATATCGATCCCTTTTTGAAATGGAAAGATAAAAAAACCTATGTTCGACTTTTTAAGGAGCGATTTAATCCTTTACCTTATTACCAGCAAAAAAATAATGGGAATGTGACTATTGGAGAAGGAGATTCTGTTATTATGCGATTGTATCTTAAAGATTATGCTGGGATGGTCGATTCGGCGTCTTGGGTATTGCATGGAGATAAAAATGCAAATGAATTTACACCACCAATTGGGGGTGGAGGCGATAAAGTCAAACGTGTAAAAAACAATACGCGAATTCAATACTTTGAATGGGATATTAACGTGCCTAAAAAATCAATTTATCATCCATTCGATTTTAAGTTGAAAATCAAAAATGCGAAGCCAGACATGCTGAGTAAGACCCTGCAAATGCATTATCCATATACCCCACTTCATTCATACATCAATGTCTCATACACTGTACCCGATAAATGGTTAAGTTATGGATCCAAATTGTGTGCATTTAGCATGGAAGGTTCAAGAAGGTATTACGAGGGTGGTGTTCTTAGCGGAAACATCCTAAAATTCAAAACACGATCACTGGGGGAATATGCGATTGGATATGATGACATTCCTCCTACCATTAAACCAATTAAGGTGGGTAAATCTTATCGATTCAGAGTGACGGATAATTTGACTGGTGTAAAAAGTTTTACCTGTTCCATTAATGACAAATGGATTCTAGCTGAATATGAACCTAAGACCAATATTATATCAGGAATCATTCCTAATTGGATTAAACCTGGGGAGTATATGCTCAAACTGATTGTAAACGACAATCGAAATAATAAATCACAATTTGAGCAAAAGATTGTACTTTGATAATCTAAGTTTCAATAATTTTGTTGAACTATTATGAGTAATATAAAACAAGGAGATAAGGCCCCAGAATTTACAGGAGTTAATCAGAATGGAGATGCAGTTTCACTTTCGAGATATGCAGGTAAAAAATTAGTACTCTATTTTTATCCCAAGGATGATACTCCAGGGTGTACTGCTGAAGCATGTAACTTGAGAGATAACTATGATCAGTTTTTGAGTAAAGGATATGCTATTTTAGGTGTGAGTCCAGATAGTGAAAAAAAGCACCAAAAGTTTATTGAAAAGTATGATTTGCCTTTTGATTTACTAGCAGATACTGAAAAAGAAACCTGTGAAATGTTCGGTGTTTGGGTAAAGAAAAGTATGTATGGTAGAGAATATATGGGTGTGGCACGTACGACTTTTATTATTGACGAAAATGGAGTTATTGAAGAAGTGATTTCCAAAGTCAAAACCAAGGAACACACTGACCAGATTTTGAAAGCATAAAAAAAACCAATCGCTCAGCGAGTGGTTTTTTATTTAAAGAAGAATTATTTTAGAAAGGGATTTCTTCTTTTTTACTTTGAGTTTTGGGAGTTAAAATTAAAAAATCTGAGGTGACAATTTCAGTAATGTAACGTTTATTGCCCTCTTTGTCATCCCAACTTCGGTTTGTTAATTTTCCTTCCACAAGTACTTCTTTTCCCTTGCTAAGTAGTTCTTCCATCAGAGAAGCTGTTTTGCCCCACGCGACAATGTTGTGCCATTGGGTGTCTTGCACCTTTTCTCCTTTTTGATTTTTGTAAACCTCATTCGTAGCAAGTGTAAATTTAGCGACTTTTCTTCCTCCATCGAGTTCTTTAACTTCTGGGTTCATTCCTAGGTTTCCGATCAATTGTACTTTGTTTTTTAATGCGTTCATAATAATTGTTAAGTGATTAAATTGTTTTGTTTAGTGTCCCATGTGAGACGATTATTATATGTAGTTAATTCTGCTGTTCCTTTTGAACAACACTACAAATTGAATGCATGCACCAAACAATATGATTATTTTAAGTACTTACTTACGTTTATAATCGCTTGTAAGCACTTGCAAGTAATTTAAATGAATCATTATGAAATGATTATATTCATTTTAGTAATCATTTCATCATTTTTATAAGCAAAAAAAATCCCCTTGCAGATGCAAAGGGATCTATGATATCTGAACAAAAAATTTAAAATATTTGGAATTTCACCGGAATTCTAAATCGCATATTTACTGATTTGTCACGCTGTTTTGCAGGACGCCATTTGCCAGAAGTTAATTTGATTACTCGCATCGCTTCATCTTCTAGGCCAAATCCTTTTTTTCTACCCAAAATTGTTACATCTCGTACTCGACCACTTTTATCGACCACAAACATTACGTTTACCGTACCCTGCATGTCATTTTCTAATGCCATTGGTGGGAATGTTATGTTTTCAGCGATAAATCGTTGAAGACCGGCATCGCCACCAGGGAAAGATGCTTTTTCAGATACATCGAAGATTTCAAAAACTTCATTGGTTTCTTCTGGTTCTTCCTCTTCTTGTTCATAAATCTCCATCTCTGTATCCTGATCGATTTCATTGTCTTCAATCTCAGGTTGATCCTCTTCAATTTCCTCATCATCTTCTACCACTTCAATTTCTGGTGGAGGAGGTGGAGGAGGTGGTTTTTTCTCTTGAACAGTGTTTTCCATAACAACTAGGTCTTCCTCTATAATGATGTTTTCTAATTGATCTGGTCTATCATCATAAATTCTATATGAGAAAGCTCCAAAAACAACCAATAAAGAAAAAGCAAGTCCGGCTAGGAAGAAGTCAATTCTTTTGTTTTTAACTTCAGGTTTTGGATACTTTTTAACTTCCATGTGATTTGTAATTCAAAATTAACGTAAAAAATTTATACCTTAATTACCTTTCTGCCGAAAAGGTAAATACTTTTTAATTAACGGTATTGAATTTTGTGTTATTGTCAAAAATATAATTCCTAGAATGCACCCTAATGTGTTTGCAATCATATCATCAATTTCATAACTCCTACCTATATTCATTGTGCTTTGCATAAATTCAATGAGGATGCCATAGATAATACCGATTAGAAGAATGACTAGTTTATTTTTCCGATTTATCTTTTTTAGGTTTATTGCACAAAGTTGGACAAATACAAAGTACAGAACAAGGTGAATAAGTTTATCCAAACCAAATAAACTTTGGAAGGTAAACGGTTTAAAAAGTGATGGAGGTAACAAGCAAGAACTAGCTATGAAGGCTGTCCAAATTATGGCGAGTATTCGTGCTCGTTTGAGCTTCATATGGTGTGGTAGATTTATTGTCCGATTAGGGATTTGTATGCATTTGCATCCATCAAACCATCCACCTCAGACAAATCAGAGGCTTTGATTTTGACCATCCAGCCATTTTCATAAGGAGATTCATTAACACTTTCAGGTGCATCTTCAAGATCAGAATTAATGGCAACAATTTCTCCACTTATAGGCATAAACAAGTCTGATACTGTTTTTACAGCTTCAATTGTACCAAATACTTCATTTTGGTCGAGGGTTTCACCTTCTGTTTCGATTTCAACAAATACAATGTCTCCTAACTCACTTTGGGCAAATTCAGTTACGCCAATTGTTGCAACATCGCCCTCCATAGACACCCACTCGTGTTCTTTTGTGTATTTTAAATTTTCGGGGAAATTCATCTTTTAATCAATTCTAATTACAGTTATGCTTTTGCTAAGCGTTTATGAGTTCCAAATATATTAAGAACGTTGTGTATTTTTTCTTTTAAGTCTTTTCTTTCTACGATAAAATCTACAAATCCCTTTTCTTGCAAAAATTCAGAGCGTTGAAATCCTTTTGGAAGGTCTTTGCCAATTGTTTCTTTAATAACTCGTGGTCCTGCAAATCCAATTAATGCTTTTGGTTCAGCAATATTTACATCTCCAAGCATAGCAAATGAAGCAGTGATTCCTCCAGTTGTTGGATCAGTAAGTACAGATATGTAAGGTAGTTTTTCTTCGGCAAGAAGAGCAAGTTTTGCGGATGTTTTTGCCATTTGCATAAGTGAAAAAGCGGCTTCCATCATTCGGGCACCTCCACTTTTGGAAATGATAATCATCGGAATTTTTAGTTCAATAGCTTTATCAATAGATCGAGCAATTTTTTCACCTACTACCGAACCCATAGAACCACCAATGAAAGCAAAATCCATAACCGCCATAGAAACTTTTAAACCACCGATTTTTCCAATAGCTGTTCTAACCGCATCAGTTAAACCACTTTTGGATTTTGAGGCCTCTACTCGATCAGGATATGTTTTTGTATCCTTAAATTTCAGAGGATCACCAGAACTTAGATTGACGTCTAACTCTTTGAATTTACCTTCGTCAAAAAGAATGGCAAAGTATTCCTTTGATCCAATTCGTTCGTGATGACCGCAATTCGGACACACACATAAATTAAGCTCAAATTCCTTTGTACTAGTCGGAGTTTTACATAGCTTACATTTATACCAAAGTCCGTCAGGGGTAGGTTTTTTGTCTTTTGTTTCTGTTCGAATTCCTTCTGTTGCTCGCTTAAACCAACTCATATTGAATGCTTTTTATCATTACAAATTAATGCAGTATAGCAGAGCAAATGTACATTTTTTTTAATACCTACCTTTGTATTTTATGGATAAAGAAATAATTGTTAAAGTTGCTGATTCTCCTCAATCCATGGAGGCTATTTTTGATGTTCGTAGAGCAGTATTTGTAATTGAACAGTCTGTGAGTGAAGAGGAAGAGTATGATGAGTTTGAATCTTCGAGTACTCATCTTTTTGCAACTTACGACAATCGCGTAGTGGGTACCTGTAGATTTCGTAATACAAGTCAGGGAACTAAGCTTGAACGTTTTGCGGTACTCAAGGAGTACAGGACTCAATCCGTTGGTGCATCTTTACTCAAAGCGGCTTTAGCTGCAGTAGATCATGATCGAATGATTTATTTACACGCTCAAGTTCAGGTGGTTGAGTTTTACAACAAATATGGGTTTAGTCCCTTGGGCAATCAATTTGAAGAAGCAGGTATTCAGCATTTTAAAATGATATATTCAGCCGATAATTTGCAATAAATCGTGTTTCATTCTCGTTGACTTACATTTGCTACACACATGAAAAAAATACTCGTTACAGGTGGGCTTGGATACATAGGAAGCCATACTGTAGTTGAACTTCAATCTGCAGGTTATGATGTAGTCGTAATTGACAATTTAGATAATTCGACAGAAGAAGTAAAAGAACGAATCGTTTCGATATCTGGTCGTTCGATTGACTTGGTCATTGGAGATGTGAATGATCAAACAATCATGAATCGAATTTTTAAGGAACATGATTTTTATGGGGTGGTTCATTTTGCGGCATACAAGGCCGTTGGAGAGTCAGTTGATAACCCAATTAAATACTATGAAAATAATGTTTCAGGGTTAATTACCCTTTTGGGAGCCATGGAAAGGCATGGCGTTCAAAATTTAATCTTTTCTTCGAGTTGTACAGTTTATGGAATAGCTGATGATTTGCCTGTGACAGAAGACACTCCCATAAAAAGTGCTGAAAGCCCCTACGGAACCACTAAAATAATTGGTGAAGAAATTATTCAGGATTATGCAAAACACAAAAATATTAAGACCGTTTTGTTGCGGTATTTTAATCCAGTTGGAGCCCATCCTTCTGCCCAAATTGGTGAATTGCCGAATGGTGTGCCTAGTAATTTAGTACCCTACATTATGCAGACTGCAGCCGGTATTCGAGAGCAGTTAGTGATTCATGGAAATGATTATAATACATCTGACGGTACGTGTATTCGAGACTATATCCACGTAGTAGATTTAGCAAAAGCCCATGTGAAGGCTATGACATTTGCAGATAAGATGCCTAATTCTGTGGATGTATTCAATGTAGGAACGGGTCATGGTTCTACTGTTTTGGAGGTGGTTAAAGCTTTTGAAGAACGATGCAACATACGTTTGAATTACAGAATCGGACCAAGGAGAGAGGGTGATGTAGAACAAATTTTTGCGGATACTCACAAAATAAATGATGTGCTTCAATGGCAAGCGGAGTATGACTTACACGACATGATATACCATGCTTGGATGTGGCAAAAAAGGATTTCTAGAAAATAAATTTAAATAAATTTCAACCCTATAATGAAAACACTCGTATATGTTAGTAAATAACAAAAAAATTAGAAATTATGAAGTTTTTAAAACCAACTTTTTTAACAGCATTACTTGCT
>CESF01138874.1_pt1 | contig 15090 bp, 10 predicted proteins | sample 356331 | NCBI WGS metagenome assembly CESF01 (sample SAMEA2621779, study PRJEB7988) | marine metagenome | biome: marine biome (ENVO:00000447); feature: surface water layer (ENVO:00002042); material: "saline water (ENVO:00002010), including plankton (ENVO:xxxxxxxx)" | depth 5 m
ACCATAAGTAATGTTAAACCAATAACTAGCTTTAACATTCGGTACGACATGTTTATCAGTAAAATGACCGAGCAGCGTGGAATTTTAAAAGAAGGTAAACAAAGTGGTGTAGAAAGAGTATATGAACCAGGCAAGCCTTACTTATATGGCTTGCATATTAGTTTTGCAGCAACAGATAACTTAACTATTGGACTAAGCCGCTTAATGCAGTTTGGTGGGGGTCCGCGTAGCGTAACCTTAAAAGATTTTGCTGAAGGTTTTTTTACACCCGGCGCTAAAGATAACGTAGGCAGCAACGATGCTGATGAATTTGGTGAAAACTTTGAGCTTGGTGATCAGTTAGGATCAATCACCTTTGAATACAATAACAGCCTATTTGATTTACCGTATGAGATTTATAGTGAAATAGCCCTTGAAGACACACTCGGTGGCTCTCGTAATAATGCTTATAGTTTTGGGCTTTATTTACCCTTCGTTGCAAACAATCACAGCTTGCGTTTTGAACACAGTAATTGGCAAAAGCTTTGGTATGCTAACGGTTTATACTTAGACGGTAACCGCAACTCAGGCAACGTAATTGGCCACTGGGGGGGGGATGAGCACGACTATACAGACTACACTCCAGCAAAATCGATGAGTATTAACTGGCATTGGCAGCTTAGTGCTAAAGAGGGCTTGAATACAACGTTACGTGGCCTTACAAATAAATACGACGGCTATAATACAAGTTACGAACTCCAAACAGCCTATACGCGTAAATTAAACAAACCTATTTGGGGCGCTAAAAGCTTAGGCGCTGAGCTTTACCTAGGTAAAGATGTGTATGGCGAGGCATTTTCAAGAATCGCTTTTTCCGCTAACTTTTAAATTTGAAAGCGCGAATTTATTTCGCGCTTTCAAAAACGATATAATACCTATAAAAAACTAAACTTCCTAAAGACCAGCAGAGTACCCAAGCTTGTTTTTGTAGGCGCGTTGCTTGCTGGCGGGTTTAATTTACACATATTTTATTAATAATTTTTGCGTGAGCAAGCTTCACGCCTACGTTAAGATAATTTAGGGATTTAATTACCACCGAGCACACTGAGGCGCTGCGCGCTACACAGAGAAGATCGCTATACAATATATTGGTTTAAATTGGCTTCTCCTGCACTGCTCCTTGTCTTCTCTGTGGTGATTATAATGTCTTATTCACTTTATAAATCAGGTAAAAAATTTAACCGCTAGACAATTTTGACCACCGAGAGCACTGCGCCCTACACAGAGGAAACATACTATTTTCTAATATCTTCTCCTGAACTACTCCTTGCCTTCTCTGTGGTGATAAAAATGTTTTATTTACCTTATCATTTAGGTAAAAAATTTAACCGCAAAAAATTTTAACCACCGAGAGCACCGAGGCGCTGCGCGCTACACAGAGGGAACACTATTTTCTAGTGTCTTCTCCTTTACTTCTCCTTATCTTCTTTGTGGTGATTATAATGTCTTATTTACTTTATAAATCAGGTACAAACCTAACCACAAAACAATTTCTACCACCTAGGGCACCGGGGCGCTGCACGCTACACTGAGGAAACATACTATTTTCTAGTATCTTCTCCTGTACTTCTCCTTATCTTCTCTGTGGTGATAAAAATGTTTTATTCACTTTATTAACCAAATACAAAACTTGTCTAAAAAACAAAAAAACCGTGTTTTAATTAAACACGGTTTTATAATTTTAAAATAACTAAAGTTATTTTTACAAATTAACCACATTGTTAAGTGTTGGCGCATTTTTACCATTAACTAATGTATTTAAATGCTGTGCAAATTCTTTACCCAGCTTTTCATCACGCATACCATATTCAACAATCGCCTTTAAATAGCCAAGCTTATCGCCACAGTCGTGCGCGCGGCCACTCATATGAAATGCCTCAACCGTTTCTTGCGCCATTAACGCATCAATTGAGTCGGTTAATTGTATTTCGCCACCCGCCCCTACTGGGGTTTTAGCAAGTAATGGCCAAATATTTTTACTTAATACATAACGGCCAACTACAGCAAGGTTTGAAGGCGCAGCATCAACACCCGGCTTTTCAACCATAGTTTTAATTTTAGCGCTTTCACCTGGTGCTAATTGCACACCATTAATATCAGCAATACCGTATTTGCTTACATCATCCATAGCCACAGGCTCAAGCATAATTTGGCTTGCTGTAGTTTTATTAAAACGTGTAATCATCGCGGCAAGGTTTTCTGTTTTTTGGTTTGCTGTGTACGCATCAAGTATTACGTCAGGCAATACAACTACAAAGTCATCATTACCTACAATGGGCTTTGCACACAATATAGCGTGGCCTAAGCCTTTAGCTTCGCCTTGGCGAACGTGCATAATAGTCACATCGCTAGGGCAAATAGAGCGCACTTCTTCAAGTAGTGTGCGTTTAACACGTTTTTCAAGCGTTGCTTCAAGCTCGTAGCTGGTATCAAAATGGTTTTCAATCGCGTTTTTAGAGCTATGAGTAACTAGCACAATCTCTTTAATGCCCGCAGCTACACATTCATTAACAATGTACTGAATAAGTGGCTTATCAACAATAGGGAGCATTTCTTTAGGGATTGCTTTGGTCATGGGTAGCATACGCGTACCAAGGCCAGCAACAGGAATTACAGCTTTCATGGGTAGTCCTTTATTTTTTAAATTAATTATTTTTAAACTAACAGATTAAATGTAGATAGAAGATGAATAAAAAATACATTGTCAGTTGTCAGTTGTCAGTTGTCAGTTAATTAAAAACACAGCTTTATATAAAACTGTGTTTTTAACTTATAAAGCTTATTTATAAAAGTCTTTATACCACTTAATCAACTCGCTAACGCCTTGCTTAACACCAACTTGAGCTTTATAGCCCGTGGCATTAAACAAGTCTTGCGTGTCGGCGTAAGTTTTATACACGTCACCCGCCTGCATTTCACGGAAGTTTTTGCTTGCCTCTGTACCAAGCTCGGCCTCAATTGCTTCAATAAACTTCATAAGGTTTATTGGGCTACCGTGGCCAATATTATAAACAGCATAAGGAGCTGAGCTTGTAGCAGGCGAGCCGCTTTCTACACGCCAGCTTGGGTTTGCTTTAGGTATAACATCAGCAGCACGTACAACACCTTCCACAATATCGTCAATGTAAGTAAAGTCGCGCCACATATCACCATTGTTGTTTATATCAATAGTATCGCCGTCGAGTATTTTTTTAGTAAAAATATACGGTGCCATATCTGGGCGACCCCATGGGCCATAAACCGTAAAAAAGCGCAAACCTGTGGTAGGTAAACTATATAAATGCGAGTAGCTATGTGCCATTAGCTCATTTGCTTTTTTAGTTGCCGCATAAAACGATACCGGGTGGTCAACACTGTCGGTTGTTTCAAATGGTGTTTTTTCGTTTAGGCCATAAACAGAACTAGACGACGCATAAACAAGATGCTTAACATTGTTATGCCTACACCCTTCAAGCACATTTAAGTGCCCTACTAAGTTAGAGTCGGCATAGGCATCTGGGTTTTCTATTGAATAGCGCACACCTGCTTGTGCAGCCAAGTGTATTACTTTATCAAACTGTTGAGCTGCAAATAACTCACTCATTGCTTCACGTTCGCTTATATCAAGCTTAATAAACGTAAAATTATCGTGACTTTCAAATTGCGCCAAACGTGCAAGCTTTAAATTTACATCGTAATAATCATTTAGGTTATCAATACCTATAACCACATGGCCAGCAGCCAATAATTTTTGACACGATGCTGCACCAATAAAACCTGCAGCACCTGTAACTAAATACTTCATAATTTCCTAATTTTAGCAAAAAAGCCGCATCAACCTAGATTTAAGCGGCTTTTAAAGCAGTATCTAATAACTGATAACTGATATCTGATATCTGATGACTAATATCTTAATCAATCGCTACCAAATAAATCACGCGTATATACTTTATCTGCAATGTCGCTTAGCTCTTCAACCATTCGGTTAGAAACCACAACGTCAGATATTTGCTTAAACTCATTTAAGTCTTTTATTACGCGTGAATGGTAAAACTCGTTTTCTTCAAGCACTGGCTCATAAACAACCACCTCAATACCTTTGGCTTTAATGCGCTTCATAATGCCTTGAATGGCAGAAGCTCTAAAGTTATCTGAGCCCGTTTTCATTACTAAGCGATACACACCCACAATTTTCGGGCTGCGTTTAATGATTGAATCGGCAATAAAGTCTTTACGAGTGGTGTTTGCATCTACAATTGCGCCAATAATATTGTTTGGTACGTTTTGGTAGTTAGCACGCAGTTGCTTGGTGTCTTTTGGTAAACAGTAGCCACCATACCCGAACGATGGGTTGTTATAATGGCTGCCAATACGTGGGTCTAACCCCACACCTTGTATAATTTGCTTGCTGTTTAAACCGTGCGCCTCTGCGTAGCTATCAAGCTCATTAAAATACGCAACGCGCATAGCTAAGTAAGTGTTAGAAAATAACTTAATAGCTTCAGCTTCAGTTGAGTCAGTAAATAACACTTCAACATCTTGCTTAATAGCGCCTTGCTTAAGTAAATTAGCAAAAACAGTTGCACGTTCGCTTTGCTCACCTACAACAATACGTGACGGATGTAAGTTATCGTAAAGGGCTTTGCCTTCACGTAAAAACTCCGGCGAAAATATTAAGTTTTCTGCGTTAAGTTGCTTTTTAATATCAGCTGTAAATCCTACTGGAATAGTCGACTTAATCACCATAACCGCATTAGGGTTATGCGCTATAGCATCTTTAATTACAGCTTCAACAGAGCTGGTATTAAAGTAATTGTTTTCAACATCGTAGTCGGTTGGCGTTGCTATAATTACGTAATCAGCATTTTTGTAAGCTGCTACTTTGTCGGTAGTGGCTGTAAAATTTAAATCACTGCGTGTTAAAAATTCACTAATTTCAGTATCAACAATAGGCGATTGTTTATTATTGAGTAATGCTATTTTTTGCTCGTCAATATCAAGTGCAACCACTTCGTTATGTTGCGATAAAAGCATAGCGTTCGAAAGGCCTACATAGCCTGTACCTACCACGGCAATTTTCATGTTAATCCTTTAATATTTGGTTGGTGTTTAATAAGTATAATTTTATCAGACTTGTATATCATTAGGTATTAGATTTAAACTTTCTGTTATTTACCGGCCGAGTATTGCTTTTCTGGAAGGTCTAACTTACGCCTGAAAAAGTTAATAATTTTGCAGTAATTAATTAAAATTACTAAGTAAATTGCAAACATAACTATAAAGCTGTAAAACATTAAAAACTCTGGAATAACAAAAACTTCACCTGTTATCCCTACCCCTGCAAATACAGATGCAATACTGCATATTAAAATAAGGGTTTGCGTTGGCGAGCAACCTAAACGCTGGCAAATATGGTGCAAGTGCTCACGGTCAGGTTTAAAAGGCGATTTACCTTGTTTTACCCTGCGTATCATAATGGCAACCATATCCATGAGTGGTAATGCAATTAACCATAATGCAGTAACAGGGCGTATCATCGGGTTGCCTGGTGTTTGGCTTGCACCTATAAGCAGCCAAATAACAGTAAAGCCAATCATCATACTGCCCGCATCACCCATAAATACCTTTCGTTCGCGCCCTATTAGCCCCAAATTCATAACAATATATGGGATCATGCATACTACCAGTAATAAACATAGGTAACTTAAACTTTTTTCGTTACCCATACTTAGTAAAATACCAATAGCACCAAAGGTGACTATCGACAAACCACCCAGTAAGCCATCAATACCATCAACCATGTTAAATGCGTTTATACAGCCAATGACGGCAAGTACAGTTATTATTCCACCTATATATCCATAACCCAGCGCTATTTCACCAAAGCCTAAAATATTACCCAGTGTAACCAACTCAGCTTTTGCAAAATAAATCATCGCAACCGATATAACAGCCTGCACTAACATGCGTATTTTTACGCTTAAATCAAAGCGGTCATCTAAAGCCCCTACAGCAGTTAAACCAACAATGCTACACATATACAAATTTGCATGATTAATCATACCAGGGTGAGAATATATGTACTGAACAATAGTAATACATATAGCCACGCCGCCCACTAAGGGTATATTGCCCGTATGTAGTTTGCGCCCAGAAGGTTTATCAACTAAACCTACTTGCCTAGCAACTTTTCGCATTAGAAAAAGAACTGCAAACGCTGTAAAAAAAGTAAAAAGGAGGTCTAGGAGCATAATGAGCCTAATATATTGTTGTTAATTATTATCATAGTATTTTAAATCTATCAGTTTTAACTGCTAGCGTAACTTTTTATAAGCAAACTTTAATAGCTTATTAGGAGCGCAATGGAAGAAAAGTCTACTTATAATCAATACAAAGTTTTTTAATGTAACTTGCTTTAAAATATACATATATTTTAATCGAAGTGAGACCTCATGAAAGGCTTTTAAAAGGCCCTTTCTTCGTTCAACAGTAGCCTCATTTAGTCTATACTGTAGCAAGACTTCATCCAAATTAGCAAAACGGTAATTTTTACTTAATAGTATAAACCACAGTGCCATATCCTCAGTAAGGTTTGTATCCGTAGGGTAAAGATTACCACCTTCAAATACATTCGCTCTGAAAACAACAGTAGGGTGAATAAAAGGGCATCTTGTGATACTAAATGTTTTTAAATCTTCGTGTTCATGAGGTAGTTTTTTATACTTTAAAGCAAAAGATGCCCCAAATTCACTGCACGCAGTGCCTAAAACATCTACTTCTGAGTGTGCATCTAAAAATGCTACCTGCCTTTCAACCCTCTCAGAAAAAGATATATCATCACTATCCATCCGAGCTATATAATCGTAATTACTCCTTAAAGCTTGTTTTATTAAGTGGTTGAGGGCATGAGCTAAACCATTATTTTTAGAGCAGCCAAAAAAAGTAATGCGTTCATTTGAATAGAAAGCTTGAAGCGTAGCGTTCAACTCATCCGACAACTCACCATCTTTATATATATATAAGTCACAGTAATAAGTTTGACTTAGAATACTATTAATTGCTTCAAGTAAATACTCACTATTATCTGAGTGATAGACTGACATTATAACTACAACTTTAGCCATGTATTAAAACCTACTATTGGAATTAAATTATTTATTTTTAGTGATAAGTGATAGAAGGAATTTTAATAACTTAACCGTGAATCCCGGTAAATACTTAAGTAAGAAGCATAAGAAATAGCTTGGGAGATACCTCTCTTTAATCGACCAATCAAGGAAAAGCTGAGCACTTACTAAATTTTCAGATATCGTTTGTCTAATAGCCTGTTTAAAATACACATACCCTAAGCCCTTTGGTTTAAAGTCTATCAATGAATAGATTCCATATTTATCAAGCGGATCACCTTTATTGTTTAACCTCATTTCATGGCAATGAACTGCGAATTGAGCTAATTTCCTCTGAAGTTGAGTTTTTGCGGGATCTTCACTAACAGAGTTCGGTTGGTTCACGTACCGCGTGTATAGTACTTTATCCAGTAGTGAAAAATCAGCATGTGAGCTCATCCTACACCAAAGGTCAATATCCTGCGCAAACTTAAATAAAATACGATAGCCACCAACTTTATTATATAGAGACTTCCTAAACATCACCTCACCATGATGAAAATAATTCTTATTTAAAAATTTTAATGAATAATCCCCCTCAAATACCTCGCCTTGGATGTAACTCGTATCTGTACCTACAACTTCGAATCTGGATTTGCAAGCTACTAAACCTATATTTCGTTTCTCATCTAAATACTTAGCCTGCACCTTAATTCTTTCTACATGAGAAATATCACCACTGCCATGAATAGCTATATACTCGCCTTTGGCGATGTCTACTGCATGCCTTATCGCATTGACGAAACCACCATTTTCCAATCTAACTATCCGTACATTATCGTAGGTATCAAATTTACTTAACTCTTCATATGTATTGTCTGTCGAGCCATCATCTATCGCAATAATTTCAAAGTTGTTTGCAGATTGATTTAATAGACTTTCCATACTCTCTTTTACTAACTCATAACGGTTGTAAAACACTGTAAGTATTGAGACCTTCACTTGCATAGAGTCACTCATATTTAAAAAGACCTTAAATCGCTAATTTTAATTAATAACAAATCTTTAAAACTCACTTTGAATTCAAATTTAAAAACTAATAACATAGCCAAGCCAGCTATGGAATACGACACACTAGATGCTAATGCAGCCCCTAACTCGTGATATATTGGTATCAATAAATAATTTAAGACAATATTAATAAATACAGCTAACAAAATAGGCTTTAAACCTTTATGAGGCTTTCCTTTGCCTGCATAGTAAGCATATATGAGCTTGAAGAAAATCATCAACACAGCACCGGGTAGTAGAAAAATGAGAGATTCATAAGCTCCTAAGAAACTTTCACCAAATAGAAAAGTTATAATTAACCGACCCAAAAGTATTATGAGGGCACATATTATTATAATACCCATTAAAGTGGCTCTAATTGCAGCACATAGCTGCTCTATAGTAGCTAAATTATTAGCTGAAATGGAAAAAAGCACCACGATTAATGCCGCTGGTACCAACCATATAATTTCTATTAATTGAGTAGAAACTGTATATAAGCCCAAATTATAATCATTGGACATTATTGATAGCATAATAATGTCGAACTTATAGTTCATAACTACCAACGCAAAAACAAGGCCATAAGAAAAGCTTTTATGGAGCATTTTTTTCACAAATAATAACGAAGGTGTATACTTAAACTTAGTGAGGTAACTCTTAAAAACCTTAAAAGATATTAATGTAAAAACTAAAAAGCTCGATATGTAATAAATACAAAAAACAAGTTCAACATTATTGAAAGAGGTAAAGTATAAAATTACGAGCAAAATGAAAGTAATAAAACTTTGTAATACAACAAACTTATTATACTCTGAAAAGTTGTTATAACCTAAAAATACTGCCCTAAAACCATTTACAAGCAATATATTTAAGACTAATAATGAGGCAAGGACATATTCGAACTTAAGCTCCTCATTCATCATATAAAAATAAAAGAAAGATATAACTATTCCAACAAAGCCTGCCAACAGAAGATAAGTAAACAAATTCGAAATCACTAATGAGATAGGTTTTTTTATACCAATAAAATATACTGCTGTTTGCCTCATACCAAACTCCGTAAGGCTTGATACTAGATTTGGAATTACTAAAATTGAATAAATGTAACCCCTCCCTTCTGGACCGTATATCCTAGCAATAAGTATTGAAGCTAGAAATAAAAACAGAGTAGATAATTGGTTTGAAAAAAAAACCGCTGTAAACTTTTTAAACAAGTTCATCTGAACCCCGAGAAGAGAAATAGCTTGATAGAAACAAACCTGCTGACAACGAGAGCCACCATGAATCGTACATACTGAATGATTTTAAAAAGTTAAAGTAAACGTACAAAAACATGAAGAAGAATAATTTACTACTTATATCGAGTTTTCTCTTAAATATCTTAATAAAACCGAAAAAACATAACCATATAAAAAATAGGCTAAAACAAAAACCTATCAACCCTAACTCTGTTAAGTAATGAAAGTGGATATTGTGCGGGTAATAATTCTTTTCGCCGTATACTTCAAATCCTGTTCTACCAAAGCCAAAACCTGTTAAAACTGTTGTGAAATCGAGCGAGTATAGCAACTGACCGTATGTGTAAGCTCTTTCCCCTACATCCCCATTTGCAAGAGTTTCTAACCTCTTATATAAAGTGCTATCGGTAAATTGACTTGCAAACACATTATAAAAAATAACTACCAAGAAAATTATAAACACACCATATACTAATCTTTTAATACTATTAAAGTTAGATATCAAAAATATCAGAGTTACAAACAAGCTTAATACAAATGAACCTCTACCCATAAACTGCGTCAAAGAAAAGAGAAAAAATAAAGACAATATAAAAGCCGCTACCTTTAAGTACAAAGGTAATTCATCATCAAAGCTTCTAATAAAAGACATTACTAAACAAGCGCCAATTGGAAGCGTAGCTGTTAGATAGTTCCCGAGCTCTGTATACGCAATTGAAAAATCTTTAATAATAAAAAAACAGTAAATAGTAATAAATAAGTAAGCAAAAATTTCGAAAGTCACAAGTGACATTTTTTTCAACTTGGAGCTATAAAGCAATACTAAATTTGTTAAAACTAAACTGACAATATTTACTATAAATATTTCAGTAGAGACCTTCTCAAAATAAAACGAAAATAATGCATAGAAAGACATCAAAACTATGAATGTATGAATATAAAGTTTAAGAGCCTTTTCTATGCTATATTTATCTCTTGGAGTAGTTAAACATAAGTTAAAACCCAACCATGCAAACACAAACAAATATATTATGTGTTTAATATATACACTACCTAATATCGAACTTAGAGAAAAAGCACAGAAAAAACTAGCTAAAAGGACACCTAATAAAAACCCTTTATGCTGAGAATAGAGGTTCACTTAATATCACTCAGGCTGAATGAATCACCAGTTTTAGAATAGAAAATAGCTTCAGCATGCATAATAAAACCATATTCTTTGTAGCACCTATAGTTAATTAATTTTACTAACTGAATTACATCCTCAGAAGTAGCACCACCCAAATTTACTATAAAATTAGCATGCAATTCAGAAATCTGTGCGTTTCCAATTTTTGTTCCTTTTAAACCAAGAGATTCAATTATGTATCCTGGGGGGCCCTTTTTTTTATAAATTTCTGGAGAACTCATAAAAACAGAACCACAGTTTGGAAGTTTCCTAGGAAACTTAAGCCTTCTCTCTCTCAATATTTCAAGAAGCTTTTTCCTATTTTGATTGGGGCTTATTTCATCGACACGAATGGTACAGGATATAATGACTCTACTATTGTTTTTAAATGGAGAAGTTCTATAAGAAAATTCTGTAGGATCAGCCTTCCAATTGATTATTTTACCATCGCCATTAATATACTTTACGCTAACAAGCCTTTCGGAAATCGACTGTCTTTGACTCCCGCCATTCATCGATACTAAGCCACCTAAGGTAGCAGGTATACCGATACAATGCTCCAAACCTCCCATACCAACTTTTGATAGTTTTCTCACTAAACCAGGGACCCATACACTAGCACCTACCTCTACTTCTCTACCGCTAATATTTAAATAATCGAACGATCTGCCGAGTTTAATTACCGCATTTTCAAAACCAGAAGTGTCAAATAAAATATTAGTCCCGTTACCTATTACAACATAGCTTTTGCCTAATTTTTTAATTAACTCTAATGTTGCAATTAGTTCATCGATACTTTCTACTTCGTAATAGAAGTCGCAGTTACCGCCAATTTTCCAATATGTTTTATCCGCAAGATATGTCATTTTTATTTAGGCACCTTCACGGTGCCATTCCTGATTTATTTTTGATATTTAACTTTTACACCAAGTAAAGATAGCTTGTGTTCTAGGTCGTTATAACCTCGTAATGCCATTGAAACACCTTTTATTACTGAAAGCCCAGATGGAGCGCATAATGCAGCGAGAACTGCAGCCATCGTTCCACGTAAATCAGTAGCTGAAGCATTAGCTGCACTAAATTTAACAGGGCCGTTTGTAGTTATCTTCCCTTGTATTGCTTCAAGTTCTAAGTCTACAAATTTTTGTAACTCCTTAATGTAAGTTATGCGTTCAGGGTATCGATAATCGTGAATTCGTGATTTACCTACAGATTTTAAACCAAGCATTACATAAAATGGCTGCATATCAGAAATAATGCCTGGGTGAGTACCACAAGCAACCTCGAATGAGTGCGCATTTCCATCGACCATACATGCTTTATTGATAAATATGCTATCACTGTTTTGAAAGAAATCCACTCCAGCATTTTTTAAATACATTAAAGGTATTTGCATTGATTCAAAAGGAATATTCTTAATTAATATCTCACCGCCAGAGATAGCCCCGTAGATTAACCATGTTAATGCCTCAATTCTATCTGGTAGAACATGAAAAGTATGTCCTTTTAAGTAGTCACTTCCTGTTACTTTTATTGAGCTTTGTCCAGTAACCTCAATAGAAACACCACTAGCCCTTAAGAAGCTAATTAGATCTTCGATCTCAGGCGTTATGTAAGCATTAGTAAATGTAGATGTACCTTTAGCTATTGCAGCGACTAACAGCGCATTTTCAGTTCCACCTACGGTGGAAATAGGAAACTCATAATCACTTGCTTCAATTGAGTTCGGCGCTGTAATTACTAAACATTCGTCTGTTTCTTCAACATCACAGCCAAAAGCTTCCCAGATAGCAATATGCACATCGTACTTTCTAGCCCCTATATTACACCCACCAGGGTAGGGGATATTAGCTTTTAAACCCTTTTTAAGCTGCCCAGCTACTAGCAAGTAAGTTGTTCTTATAGGATAGAAGTAATCATCTAGTTCAATAGGCGTATGCTTTGTAGGGTCTATCGTTAAGGTATCATTTTCTGAATAAGTTTTGACGCCGTTCTTGTTTAAAAACCTTTCCTTATGCTTTGAGTCTACTAAATTAGTTGGGTAACCTGTTAGCGTAACAACCTCGTCACATATGGAAGCTGCTGCCAAAAGTCTGGTCGCAGAGTTTTTTGCCCCTGAAACAGTAACAGTACCATTTGGAACTTGCCCCCCTTCAATCTCAATGATGTCGTTATAAATCGCCATTGTATATTTCCCAAAGTATTAAATTAATAAGGTGCACATTTACACCTATTTACGCAATAAAATTATATGAAAGTTCAAGAAAAACTATTTGTCAGGCTTATACTCATAATTGTAATAACCGTAGTACCCATAAGCATTGATGGCCTTTTTGATTACCCCATTGAATACAAGCCCCTTTACATCTATGCCATTTTGTTCAAAACGGTTACGGGTTAGGTCTATTTCGCGCAAGTGGTTTTGCCCGAAACGCGCCACTAACAATGTAGTGCCTGTATGGGCACTTACTATTGCGGGATCGGTTACAGCAAGTATTGGTGGCGTATCTATAATTACTATGTCGTACTCTGCGCTTACCTCTTCAACCAATTTGCTAAAGTTGCTGTGCATTAATAGCTCAGAAGGGTTCGGTGGTATTTGCCCACGGGTAATTACATTTAAGCCTTCAACCTTGGTAGGCTTAGTTACCTGCGCTAAGTTTAAACGGCCTGAAAGGTAATCACTAAGGCCATCGTCCCACTTTAAGCCAAACTGGGTTTGTAAGTAGCCTTTGCGCATATCGGCATCAATAATAAGCACTTTTTTACCGCTTTGTGCGAGTACTGCCGCCAAGTTAACCGATATAAACGATTTACCTACACCTGGGCTTGGGCCCGATATAGCAATAATGTTGTTTTTAGCTTCCATCATCGCAAAGTGTAAGCTGGTACGTAAGCTACGCAGGGCCTCTATTGAAAGGTCGGCTGGGTTATCAAGCGCCAGTAAGCTTTTTGCTTTACCTGCTTTATTTTTGCGCCCTGTAAAGCCTGTTAGTTTATCTTGGTAATCTGAGTGAGGTACACTTGCGTAAACAGGTATGCCTAGGCCCTCTATTTCGGCTGGGTCTTCTACCCCTTTGTGCATAGTTTTTTGTATAAGTACAATAGCCAATGAAAGCATGCCACCTAGCATAGTCACAAAAACCACTATTAACGCCTTTTTAGGTTTTACCGGCTTACTTGTGTTTACCTCAGCGTAGTCTATTACGCGTACATTACCTACTGTACCGGCGCGTACAATATCAAGCTCTTGGGTTTTACTTAATAGCAACGTATAAATTTGGTTGCTTACTTCAACATCGCGCTTTAAGCGTAGTAGCTCTTGTTGTGTTTCGGGTAGGTTACCTACCTCGCCAATGAGTTCATTTTTTTGGCTTTCTACGGCTTGAATTTGCTCAACAATACCTTGGTATGCTGGGTGGTCTTTTTTGAATTTACGGCCCAGCTCTAGGCGTTTTAGGTTTAGCTCTTGTAGCTTAGTTTCAAGTTTTACTACTTGCTCAAGCACGCCTTGGGTCTCAAGCGTTATATTTATTGATTGGCGTTTTATTTGGTAGTCATTAAAGCGTTGCTCGGCATACTCTAGCTGTTTTTTAATTTCAGGTAATTGTACTTCTAAAAACTCTAATGACTTTTGTGCCTCAGCGCTGTTGCGCTCTACATTACGGCGTACATAAATAGCGGCTACTTTATCAAGTACTTTTTCGGCGTAGCTCGGTTTGGTGCTTTGTAAGCTTAAATTAATTATGCCTGAGTCTTTACCTTTTTCGCTTGCACCAATTTCTTTTTGTAAGTCGAGTATTGTATTTAGGCGATCTTGTCGGGTAATTATAAACTCGGTACCAGGGCGCGCATTAAGCTCGCGCACTGTTAGGTTAAATTTACCGTTAGTAAGCTCTTCACCTACTTTACCTGCTAGTATTTGGTCTCCATCATCATTTAAAAGCGCCACACTATTACCTGCTTGTGCTACAAGTACAAACTCTTGATTTACCGCTGTGCGTGGTACGTCAAACCTAAATATATTTATGCTTTCACCGCCCCATGCATAACTACTTGCACCAAAGCTTGGCTCTGCTAAATCGCCCTTTTCCATTGGGGTAAACTTACGGTAAGCACGGTTACCAATAAACGGAAATAATTTTGGTTCGGCTACAATGTCTAATTTAAGTGAATCTACTGCCTCACCAATTACACTGCGTGATTTTAGTAGCTCTATTTCGGTTACCGCGGCCGATGTACTTTCGAACATGCCAGCCATGTCGTCAAACCCAGGGACCGATGCGCCGCCGTCTTCCACTTGTATCATGGCGGTGGCTTGGTAAACAGGTGCACTCAATACCGCATAAACCACACCTATAAACATAAATAATGCGGTTATGCCTGCTATAAAGTATTTGCGGTCGAGTAATGCGCCTAGCAGTGCCATTAAATCGATATCTTGTGTGGATTGTGCGGTATTTTTATTTTTACTTTCAGGCTGGGTATTCATTAAATTAGCCATTCC
>CESF01068030.1_pt1 | contig 15079 bp, 19 predicted proteins | sample 356331 | NCBI WGS metagenome assembly CESF01 (sample SAMEA2621779, study PRJEB7988) | marine metagenome | biome: marine biome (ENVO:00000447); feature: surface water layer (ENVO:00002042); material: "saline water (ENVO:00002010), including plankton (ENVO:xxxxxxxx)" | depth 5 m
ATTAGTATAAATAGTTCTGTTTACATTTTTTTTGTGTATTCCATCTCCACTGCTTTTAAGCATACTAACTTTATAAGCTGACCATTCATGAGAGCCTGTTGCAGTAGTGCCATCTACATAAGTTATAGTTACATTAAACTTTTTTATATGCCTAGGAGCTTGATATAAAAATGCATCTGTAGTGCTATTTCCTACACCTTTTAAAAACCCGTTTTTTTGTTTTATCTTAAATCCACCAACTCCTATTGGAGGCATTTCTTTCATGCCTGGAATATTCTTTAAAGAAAATAAATTATCACTTCTACTAACTATTCTAGCGTTAACAGCTTCTTGATAATTTTCTGATGGAATAGCATGTGCATCAAGGTCTGATGCCATACCTTTCATAAATGTATTAGGTTTTTTTTGTGCCATAATTAATCAAAAAGTCCTTGTGATGGTTTAACAGGTACAAGAGAGTTCCAATATTTAGATATTTGTCGCCACTGATTTTTAGTAGGCATATTGTCGTTACCACGTGCTTGTGCACATAAACGATTCCACTCTCTTTTTAGGTCTACATAAATATATCTAGGAAGCTTTTGATTATAATAATCTCTTGCTTTGTATTTATACATAATGTAAGACGCTATAGCATCTTCATGATTAGCCAATATAGTAGGATAACCTTCTACATCAGTTTCTAAAGCCATATATACTACATCTATTTGAGAGTCTTCTCCTGTAGTGTGTATATAACCTGTTTTAACGTAGTATTTGTAAGAAGATGTATAATTAGTTAGTTTTTCTGAAAAAGACTTTGTAGTAGGCGTATAATAAATATTAACAGAATTCTTTATATCTACTAACTCTAAAAAGTCGCTTGGTAATGCTGCTTTTTTATTTGCTACATTTAAAGTTTCTTCTTTTTGTAAAAAAGTGCAATAAGAACCTATCTTTTTTTCTGCTTCAAAAGCCCACTCAACAAATGTATGGAATTCTTTAGCGGCATCTTGAATACCTAAGTTTCTAATTACCGCACTAACAACCTGCTTTACACTTATTTTAGACTGACCTTGCATATTAGTATTCTTTTACTTTTTTTATCAATTTCTTAAATTTATTCAAAGGTAAGATTTTATATCGTTTATACCTTTGGTGTCTATTCCAAACAAGTTTGTTATAATAGTCGTCAAGTATTGGGACTTTATACCAAACATACTCTCCTGCTTCTTTGCTCGCCTCTCTATCTATTCTTAAATGAAAAGGTCTTTTATGCTCTAACTTCTTTATATATATTCTACCCATTTTATTAGGAAGCCTATATTCTTCTCTTTCTACTGCTACTTCGTTTATAACCTTTTCAAAATACTTTGATATAATACCATAGTATTCTTTATAAGTAAGCTCTCTATCCCTGTAATCGTTTTTCTTTTTTACCCAAGCTCCCTGTACTTTTACCTTGTCTTTTATATTAGCGTGTATGTCTTTTAAAGTAACATACTTGCCTTTATAACTATTTAGCTCCAGCTTTCTTTCTTTCTGTTTTCTCATCTCTTTGGTCGTTTGGTGTATCAGAAGGAATACCAAGAATCATTCTAAATTCTTTTGCTAATATAGTTTCTGTTAGTATACTTATCAACTCTTGAGGTAATGGATACTGAGTAGTGTCATCATCTATATAGCTATCAATTTGAGTAGGATTTGAATATATAGCCGTAACCTCTAACTCATAACTACTGCTATTAAATATATCTGAACCTTCGTAAACATACAATTTGCCACTTTGAATAGTAGCATATTTTTTTGCAGCGTGTTTAATAAATCTAGAATTTTGAGCAAACATTTTATCGTGCTCTTTAAATAAAGGCAATAACTCAAAATCTTCGTTCTTATCGCTTGTAGACCTTAAAGCTATACTTCTTATAGAGCGATTGTCATTAAAGCCTATAAAAGCCTTTAAATCAACTCCATTCTTGCTTGGAACCATCTTATCAACCTGATACATAACATCAGAAGTCTTACGACCATTGTCTGTGTACTGAAGAAGAAGATTAGCACGATGGTAATGTACCATATACTTAGTCTGTCTTAATGTAATATTAGAGTCATCAGAAGCTACGCCACCTTCTGCGATGTTTCTAATGTTGTATGCTATTTCATTTAATGTTGCCATATTCTTTTATTTTAAAGAAAGGGTAGGTAAGTTTCCCTACACTACCCTTTCAAGAAAGCAGGGAGCAAAAAGCATCTTTAACCTCGTTTTTCAGCAGTCGTTTCTCTTGCTTGAATTTCGTATCTTGGGTCTCCCAATGTCGCCAAGATTCTACGAGCTGTTATATTACATAATTCTTCATATGTGTGATTTGGTAAATTACTAAATGTATTAGTATATTTAAGATGATAAACATCTACACTTGTTGTTTTAGATGGTCCTAAAAGGTGTAGTTTGCTACCTTCCATATACATAACTGGCGCTTCATCTGTAGCTTTGTTAAAAGGGTCAGATAGATAAGCAGACAAATCACTTAACTGAATTATTTTAACTCTTGTTTTAGGGTCATTAGTTAATGTTGCACTAAGTAATCTCATATAATCTGTTAAACTACTTACTGCATATTCTAAAGTGCTACCAGGGAAAGAAACTGTATTTTTAGCGACTAAGCTTTGTAACTTATCCCTAACCTCTTGATTAACTTCAAATACTCCATAATACTGATTTACAAACTCATCTACTGCAGATTCTAAAAACTTTCCTAGTTCTGTATCAGTAAAATAAGCTGCATCTTCTCGGTCTATTAGTTGCCTAATACGAGCATACATACCTGAACTACCTGTTAACGCTACTGCCATACTATACGGTTGCTATAAAAAGTTCTAAATCACAAGCAGCTGTTGTTGTTTCTGCATGAATTTCTGTTAAATCTTCTAAAGTACCTGCAAGTAAATTTTCGTTTTTTGCATAACCTACTAAACCTGTAGTAGAGCTGCTTGTAAACAACATACTACAACCAGGGTCTAATCTTTGTTTAAATCCTGCTGTTAAAGCTAAAGTCTTGTTTTCTTTTAGACCACCAGTAGTTGCGGCGCTTAACACAAATGCTGTATTGCTTGTAATTGATGCAACACGAGCTCCTTCTGGTATTCCATCTCCTGTAACACTCATACCAAGTTCTACAGCTGAATTAGAACTATGTGTAATAGCAGTCTGATTGTTATATGTAGCGCCAGTAATAGTTGTATCAGCAAAATTAGCACCTTGAAGCCTTATATTAACTGCTACAGAATTATCTAAATTAGTTATTCTAACGTACCTTATATCTGCAACTACATATTGTCCAGCTGCGCGGCTACTAGTAATATGAAGTAATTTTCTTTCTGCAGCATCAATAGGGTCGCTAACATCATCGAAAGGCATAGTTATTATTCTTTTATGCACTTGTTTTATGCCAGAAATAGCTAAAGTATTTGTTCCACCTTGGTCTATTCCATTTAATAAAATAGATTCTGTTAATTTAACAGTTAAGGTAGATGAAGATAAAGTTGTTGCCATTTTATTTTAATTTAATTAAATACTTGCTACAAACATTTCTAAGTCACAATTAGCAGTGTTTGCAAGGCCATTAATACTATATAAATCTCCCAAAGTTGAAGCAGGGCTTATTGCATTACCACTAGCATCAAAAATGTTATTAACAGCAGTACTACTTGCTCCATTTACAATAAAAGAAGCACCAGCACTTAATTTTATAGCAAATTCATCATCGCTGTGATTTCTAATAGTTAAAGTAACATAGTTAGTGTCATCTAAATTTGTTATTCTAACATACATAACTTTATTTCTAAGAAATCTATTATGCCCGCTACCAGTATCAGCTGATGCTATTTCGTCTATAAACCAAAGCAAATTATTTTCAGATGTATCGCAATGAAATATTTCTCTTGATATTTCATTAATATTACTAACAGTTATAGTGTTAGTGTTACCTTGCTCAGAACCATTTAATATGACAGATTCTGATATTTTAACTGTTAATGTTGCTGGTGTTATAGTACTAGCCATATTGTTTTATTTTTTACTTGCCTTGTTTAGCCTGTGTTTTAGTCTTCTCGCTTCTAACTTCTGCTTCAACTTCTTTCTTTTGCTGTGATTTGACTTCAATCGGTTTTCTTTGTTCAATCGAAGGTTGACCACCACGCAGTTCCTGTCGTAAGATTGCATAAATGTCTTTGTTTTCTTTTAACCAAACAATAACTTGCTCTTCGTTAAGTCCAATAGCTTCCTTTCCGTACATAAAAGTAGCATTTTCATATGACAATTTTTTTGACTTTAAAGCATCTACAATAAATGTTCTATAAGACTTCTCTGGGTCAAAATGTATAGCCATAAACTTATTAGCATCTTCTTGTGCTAACTTTATAATCTTAGCTCTTAGTACGTCTGCGTTAGAGTTGTTACCAAACCCTGCTAATTTAGCAAAATCAAATACATCTTTAGTATTCATTTTAGCTGCCTCAATAATAGCTTGAGCTGAGTCTAATACAGTTTTTGTTTCTTTTGTTTGCTTTTCTCTAATGTCAGTTCTTGTCCACTTACCATTCATAACTAATGGATGTGTTGCTAAAAACTCATCTAACAGTCTGTGTGATTCGTGTGAAATATCTAACGAGAGAGTTGGTTGGGTGTGAGAGAATCCTCTGTGTTCCATACCGTTAATGTCCATGTATTCGTGTAATCTACCTGTTTTATCTTTGTAGTTTCCAAAAAATACATAATTCATTTTTGTAGGCTTGCTACATGCATAAACAATTGTTTGCTTTGTTTCCATTTTTACTTTCTTTAATTTAAACTTTACTTCCTGATTTATAAGACCAATTTAAGCCTGGTCCTTTGACTTTAATTTTTGTTTGTAGTTTATGCTTTTTAGGTTGTACTTCAACAACCTTACCATCTACTACTTTGTATATTTTTTTATAACTACTCATATTATGCTTCAAAACTTGCTAAATCTGTACTTCCTATGCAAAACCAATTCGTTCCATCAGAAGTAAATCTTAAATTATCTCCTACTGTATTATTAGCTGCCCTTCCTATTGTTACAGAAGTTTTACCTGTTCCTACATTTATTGCTCCTTCTGTTTCATGGACATTATAACTTATAATTGTTGCTCCTTCTTCGCCTTTAGAAGAAGTAGCTGCAAATATAATTGGTTTATTTAACGTACCAGCAGTTCCATTTAGTTTCGTAATTGAATTAGAAACTACAAATTCATAATAAGCACCTAAAAAAGGAGGTGGAAGAACTATTTTAATACATGTTGCCCCACCTAAAACTCCAATAGCACTACTTGAAGCATCTAAAGTTCCATAAGACTCTACATAAAATAAAGTATCATTTTCACTTCTATCTATAACTCTAGTAAAGCATTTTTCTGTAACTCTAAATTCTCTTGCGAAAAAAGCTTGACTAGGATTTGCAGCATATTCTTTTTGTAATTTTAAATTAGATGTTTTACTTGTTGCTACTAAATCTGCAGATTCTTTATTTGTAGCGCTTTCAGGCGCAGATAAATTAAATCCACTAGAAAAAGCATTACCAAATGAAAATTGATAATGATTACCTGTATTGCCATCAGTATTAGTTACAGCTAAAAAACAAGAAACATTATAAGTCATACCTATGTGAATAGGTTCTAAAAAAGTATAACCTAACTCAACTCCTTGTGCATTTGAAGTAGAAGTTATAGTTGCAAATATAGCACCATATAAAGCGACTATAGTTGTTGTATTTACTTGACTCCAATTACCTAAACTACTACCGACTATATCTCTATTGCTAGGAGATGTAATCATTTCCTTGCCTCCAGTATCTTTAAACGGAACTATAATTTTTGCATTCATGCTAACAAGTAAAACACCCCCTCCGAAGAGGGGATGAGTATATTAATTATCTACGCTAAAGTAGGAGTATCATTTAGTAAGCCAGTAACATACCAATTAACACCGTCAGATAAAAAATCTAAATGGTCGCCAATTGCTGTATTAGCCGTTGTAATACTACTTTTATTAGCAACAGAAGTTCTGGCTAAAGTAGTAGCATTAGTAAAATCCAATATATCTCCTTGAATTAATGTAGCCCCTCCATCAATAACATGATTTTGAGCGCTTCCCATAATTATTCTGTAATTCAATCCTTTTGATGCAGCAGGTAGTGTAACTGTTGTTACGCCACCTTTAGTTAAAACAATGACTGAACCCGATTCTACATCTTCTAAATTATAGTCAGCTGCAGAAGAAACTGAAATTACATTTTGAATGTGACCATTCAGGCTTTTTAAAACATCATCGCCATCAGCGGAACGTTTTACTGTAAATACGTCTTTCATTTTTATTTATTTTTTTTAAATTTTGTTAATTAATTATGGAACCTCTGTAATTGCTATTTCGGTTACCTTACTTAATGCGGTTCGAATATCCAGGCATCCACCTCTATGGTTTGCGCAAAGTTTTGCAATTTGTTCTAAAGTTATTTCTTCTTCATCAGCTCCAGTTGTTAGAGCAATAGAAACAGTTGCCGCATCATTTTCTGTAGAATCTTGGTGATTATCAAATACCATAGTAACCGTTGAAGCTCCTACATCAATATGATGAAGTCTACTTAAAGGTACAACAGTTCTTTTTGTAGAACCTACAATGTCGTTAAAGTATAAATATTTATCTTTTGCCATTTTGTTAAATTTTTAAATATTATTAACTAGCTAAAGTTATACTTGCTATAGCAGAAATACTACTGCTTACAAATTCACTTTTAACATTATCTCCTATTTTAATAATAGCACCAGATTTGTGATTGTAAAAAACATCACATAATTCTTGCATTAAAGGGTTAGATTTTCCAGCTACAGTAGTTAATTGTAGTTTATCTGCAGAATCAGCACCTACTTTTCCTTCAAAAAATAAATCAATACTAGTAGTGTTAACATACCGAATATCAATTAATTTGCTTAAAGGCCATGCAGTAGCATTATCATCAGCTACTACAGCATATATAAATTTTTCAGCCATTTTATTTTTTTTATAAGTTAATAATAAGAGGAGGTATTGCTACCTCCTGTTATAAATTTTAAATTACGAGTTAGATAAGATACCACAAGATAATGGGTTTCTTACGATAATACCAGATTCAGTTAAAATCTGACACTCGAAGAAGTCATCACCTGAAGCAGCCATCATAGAGCTATAGTCATAAGGGTTAACCATACCAGGAACGTATTTCTTAACGAAGTTACGAGACATTCCTTCAGCACCTTTAGCAATAAGCTCAACATTAGCAACACCTTGTTGCTGACCCATGTCTAAGAATACCATTTTACCAGACTCATTTGAAGAATCAAATGTAGCTGAAGTAGCAGAGTGTAAGTTAGGGTCATCAAATACAGGACAGTAAGCTAATACCATCTTGTTTCCAAGTACATTGTATTCAGAGAAGTTAGCACCTAGTGATACAGAAGAACCACCTTTAGCCATCATCTCAGCACCACCAGCACCACCAGATACTAGTAAGTCTTTCATCGCTCTGTGGAAGTCGATACGTCCTTGAGTACCAGTGTACACAGTCCATACATTTCCTTCAGGAGATAAAGCATTCTTAGAAAGAACACCGATATAGTTTACAATATCTTCTTCTGATAATGCACCAGCAGTATAAGTTGCTTGGTTAGAAGCGTCAATTTGAGCAAGTAGCCCGTCACCCATAATTGGAAGACCTGAAGTAGCTGTACCTCTAGCTCCAGGGAAACTAGAATCACCAGCCATAGTTTTCTTACCATACCATCGGTTCAATTCAAGCTCGTACATGAATTGGTCAGTCATTTGTTGCTCTTTAGTAAAGTACCAAAGTCTGTGACCATTGTTTTCAATCCAAGTTACATCAGTAAGGTCAGTACCCATGATTTTACATTTCTTACGAGAAAGAGTTAACCAGTTCTTGTAAGTATCTGGGTAGCTGTAGTTTTGTCCAACCTCAGATGCTAAAGACCCTTGGTTAAATGCATTACCAATACAACCGATAATATCACCTGCAGCAGCAGCAGAACCAGCAGCTACAGTAGAATCAATTGCTCTAAACGTTACAGTATTAGTAGAACCACTTGCTGAAGGTACATCTGTTACCATAGCAGTAGAACCATCTTTGAAACGAACTACATCGTTAACATTTAAGTTATCTCCGTAATTTCCTGAACCGTGCTTTAAAACCGCAGTAAACGTTGAGCCTGCAGTTGCTCCATCAAAAGTTGCATTTAAAACACCTGGTTTGCGGTAACGACCTTGAACTTTCCATTCGAAAGCATAGTCACCGATAATTTTTTCTCCTGCGTTAAAACCTAATCCATTTAATAGGTAAGTAAGGGAGAATCGTGGATACTGCTCAATTAATTTTGCAGCAATCTCTGGATATTTAAGTAAGTTAGTTACTAACGCATTTTCGCTAGTAGTCTCTTTACCATATTGTCCGCTATAAATATTAGCCATTTTAAGTAAATTTTTATGTTAAAAAATAATTTATTAACTTATAATTACTTTTTTGAAAAGGCACTTGGGTCAAATTTATCACTCTTTGGCTTGTAACTTTTCGAGTTTCGAGTGTTACTGCTTGGAGATGTGATTCCATTTAATACCGACGATTTTCCTTGTTCAACGCCTTGCGTTCTCATCATTTTGAAAATCTTTTCTTTATTTCGCCATAGGAAGGCAGCATCCGCAACATTGGCATGATTGCTAAAAATATCCTCGGCAAAATCGCCTTTTATAATGTAATTATATAAGTTCTTTTTTTCATTCTGAGAAACTTTACCACCAAAGAATTCATCCTTTCCTTTAATCAACTTCTGTAAATTCTTTCTAGACTCCACAGACTCTTTCTGTGCAGCTTCGGTTTTTTCTTTCTCAGCCTTTTGCAAATTCTGACGTTCAGTCATAATATGCTTGTTAAGTTGGTGACGAATAGTTGTTGCTTCTCTTTTAATAAGACCAGCATCTTCCATTCTATCAACCGTATCGTTAACGTAGTCATCGTCATAGTTAGCAGCTTTTAAATCTGCAATAACTAAATCTCTGTCGGACATATCTAAATATTCTTTTAGATTTCCTACTACGTCATTGTCCTTTACAGGATTTTCCATCATTTGCTTAACCTGTGCTACAAACTCTTCTTTTGTGTTTGCATTTACATTAAGCTCTTGACCCATCTCTGACCAGTCAATTTCTGTAGCAGCAGCTTGCGGTTCTGGTTCTTTAGCAGTTTGTTCTGCCTCGTCCCAATCTTCTTCAGCTTCTACTTCAGTAGCTTTTTCGGCTTCTACTTGTTTCTCTTCGGTCTTAACATCGTCCCAAGAAAAGCTATCCGACTCTGCAGGTTGCTCTTCTGGCTCTGCATTGTCTTGAACCTCCTCAACTTGCTCATTCGGTTCATCTGCGCCATCGTCTTTGAGTGCTTCTTTGTCAAGTGTATTACCTTTTTTACTTTTATCGTAACCAGTGAACGCACTAGCATCAAATGCTTTTGCTTCGGTCTCGTTACTATTTTCTGTTGTCTGTTGAGTTTCTTCTGCTTGAGAAACTACTTCATCAATAATTTTGCTTTCTTCTGCCATGATTTTAAGTTTATTTCCTGCGTTACAAATATATTACTTTTTTTCCTTTACTTTTTTTGATGCTATTTCCTTGTCGTGTTTAGCTTTTTCTGCCATCATTTTTCTATCAGATTCTGATTTCTTTTCAGCCATCTGACTTTGAATGTCTGCATCAATAGCTTTTGATTGAAGCTTTCCTTTTTCACGAACATCATCTATATCTCTATCGGCTTGAGAAGCAATTTCTTGAGCCTCTATTCTAGCTTGTGCATTAATCTCTGCAACTTTAACTTTACCTTCAACATCTAGCTGTGCTTTCTGCATCTCAAACTCTTTGTCTGCTTGTTTAGCCTCAGACTCAGCTTGTTGCATTTGCATTTGCTGTTCTTGCATAGATTGTTGTTGTTTCTGCATAGCTTCAATACCTCTCTCTAGTATATGCTCTGCTTCTGTCATTGTATCAGCCTTAAGAACTTTAATTACATCAAGCATATTAATTGTTCCACTTTGCAGGGCAGCTTGCGACATTTGTTGTAGCATTTGCTTCATAGCATCATCTTTTCCACCATCACCTACAAATACTCCGTAATCATTTAAAGCTACATCAGGAAGTACATTTAAGAAAGCGTAACCGCCATCTCCTAAAATGTATCCTGCCTTTTTTCCGCCTGCCCAAGCAAGCTTCATTAAGTTAGCTAGCCTTTCAAAGACTAACTTCTTTAATTCATTATGTTGGTGAAACCATCCTTCAGTTGCTAATGAAGACTGCACAACAGAACGCTGTACATTACCTACATACTCATACTGCTCAACAGCGCCTTCTCTTTGTGGAGACACTCCAGTGATTTGTCCAGCAGTCTGTTCTAACATCATCTTAAGGTTAATAAGTTGTTGAACAGAATTAGAAAGGGTAAAGTCTACAGATTGGAATTGATTAAATGTATTACCCTCCATTCCTTCTGACTGACTATTAATAGGTATGATACCATCATTCTTTAGGTGGTACATAACTGTCTGCATATCCATACCAATGTTAGTAGGCATTTGTGCAACATCATATATAACAGCTTTACCACCAGCTCTAGCCATAGTAAGTTCTATATGATACATAACAATGTTATATAACATCTGTACATGACGCATTAAGTCTACCATAGAGTGATACTTACCTGTATTATGGTTATGTATTACACCTATATATGAAAGAGGTGTAGTACCTGCATCATCTACAGAACGAACTTGGTTAGGTCGTCTACGTGCATTAACCATTATCTTACCACCTATCTTAGTAGCTTCCCAAATATCATCTACATATCTTGTTTCTATGTTTTCATTTTTACGTGGCTTGTAATCATCTTTAACCACTTTTTTAAATGGAAACTCAGGATTGTATTTGTTTTCTGATATTTTAAACTTAATAGCTTTAATAGATTTCCACTCAGCTGATATTATACGAATACGAACTCCTTTATCAGCATCATAGTCTACCCACTCTATAGTGTTGTTGTATCTTGATAAGTCATCAGCAGATACTAGCTGACGCATCTCTTCAATTTCACGAACATCGTCTTTAGACAATGAATCTCTAAACTCGTCAAGAACTTCGTTTACAGTTAGCCATCTTTCTTCTGCTGCCCATTGCGCATTTTCTATATAATCACTCTCTATAGATTTATCGTATACAAAACTTCTAGGGTCTACTCTACGAACATAAGGGTCTCCATCTTTAATGTAAGCCTTATATATTTCTTTACCTGTAACAAGCATATCTCTAAAGCCGTCTTTAAACAAGTCTTTAAATCTATACTTACGTGTAAGATATTCAAGTCCGTCATTTACTACCTCTTCAATAACTTCCTTGTATTCATATCTCATAAACTCATCAATGTCGTCTGGAATAGGAAACTCTTTGTTATCCATCTCCAACTCCATACCAAGCTCACCTTCTATATCTGCGTTTATTTCTTGCAGTAGATTGTTAGCTATAAGAGAAATCTTAAACTTCTCTTTTCTTAAAGCAGCATCTTTATTAACAGCAGATACTTTCTTATCTATTGGTCGCTTTAAGTCTTCGTTTACAAGAAGGTCAATTTTATTTTTAGTAATAGGGAAGTTATTTAGTGTAGCAGGGTAAGGAACACCATATTGGTCTGTGATATATTCATAGTCTTTCATATTCACATGACCATTATAAAGCATATAATTGTTTATATCTTTATTTTTTTCATTTATCAAAGACTCATTAGAGGTTTCTAAGTTTTTTGCTATAGAATCTAAATTCTTTTCGCACCACTCATCATTTTTTTCAGCCTCTGATACTAGCTGCTTTGGGTAACTTCCGTTCATAATTTTATGCTTTGTAAGGTATTAATCTACCATTTTCTCTTTTATAATATATAAAACCAACTTGTTTGGTTGCTTGTTCCCTTAGCTTCACTTGCTGTTGATATATATCTATATCATGAATCATGCACAAACCAAACGCTATCGCCCTATCCGTATTTCTTAATCCATAATTTGCTAATTCATCTAGCAATTCAATAAACCATATATCTCCACAGCTCTCCTCTATATACTTTTCCATATACTGCTCCATTACCGCCTTGGTATGTTTATTCATCTGTATACCGTATCTATTTCTATTTACGGTTTTAGGTGAGTGTGCAGTTGCAGGTCTTTCTTTTAAATATTTTAATCCCCCTGCTCTTTTAAAATAATCTAGTATACCAATCTTTGTATACTCGACTAGCATCTTTGAATTATAGTATACAGCCAACTTAAGACAACCATCCCAAAATTCTTCTGCCGTCTTGGGTCTATCTGTGTAATCAGCAATAACATAATTGCCTGCTATATCCATGTTGTAAAACCTTCTAAAGATTATACAACTACCTAACGAACTTGACGCCTCAGCGACGTCTTGGTCGTATGAGTCAATACCTCCTATGTCTAAACCGTCATATTCAGGCATCGGATGAGCAAGGATTTTATAAGGTCCATTTGGGTCTAAAACCCAGTGTACACTCATGATTTCTTCATCATTCCACTCTAGTCTTCCTTGCTGTATTTGACCACTATAACTTTCATTTGCTAATATATCACTTCTTTGGGAATTTATTTTTCCAACGTTAAACCTTGAAGATTTAGTCTGAAGGAAAGCTTCTTCTACAGACAAAGGATAGTTTTGTAGATGTAAATTAAAACCCTTTTGATTACCAGAAGATTTAAGCTGTTCCCTGTCTTTCATCAAAGATTCTTGCGCCCCATCCACATCAGATACACCATTCTTTACATTAAAGAACCCATGGTAACATTTAGTAGCAGGTATAAACATAGGAATAAGATTAAATGCCTCAGCATTATAATACATTTCCATGAAATCTTTAGAAGATGCCTCTATATCACCACCTGTACCACCAATAACAGGTACACCAAACTGCAAATTACCATCCATAAAGCATGCCTTAGATGACATATATGCATTTAACAGCTCCTTGAACTCCCCTGCTTCTTCAAATACCATAAGAGATAAACGCTCACCTTTGAATACTTCGGGGTTACTCATCGTTCTACAGTGTACAACTGACTGAAAACCACCTACTTCCCACTTACCATCTCTGTTTTTCTTCTTATATCCAGAGCGTAAGGTCTCGTCTGCGTCCTTAAGTATAGAATGTCTAAAGTTAGGGTGTTGATTAAAGAGTCCTTTCTTCACTTTATCAAAGAAAGAGTTGGCTGTTACCTGTAAACCTGCTGCAATACCTACCTCATTAAATGGATAAAAGGTAAATTCATGTGCTAACATACCAGAATTCATATAACTAAACCCTTTATCCCTGGCTTTAATTACAATCATCCCCTTTTCTTCTTGCTTACAAGTCTCAAATAGGTCGAAATACTCCTTATCCATATCTCTATACCAAGGAGCAATCAATGTTTTTCTATTTCCATCGCCACCTGAGTTACCAAGTATCTTATAGAAATTTAAATAGTAGTAGTGTTTACCAGATATTCTGTCTAGACCTTTAGGCTTAAACCCATTTTTACATCTATCTATCTGTTCGTCCCAAAATTCTCTATAGGCAACGCTTTCAGGATTTAAGTCTGGAGTTCCTTCATGGATTAATGGCTGATAAAGCTTGATGTTAGCCATTATTTTTGTTTACGCTGTTGGTTTTCTCTAGATAACTTAGCTCTGCCTGACCAACAATCTTAGTTCTTTCCCCTCTTCTTTCTATAGAGTCAAGTACTTTTTGTCTTGTACCTAGTATTTTTTCTATACCAATCATCACCTTTTGCATATCAGCAGCATTATCTATAGTGATACGAGTTCTTTTCATAAGCATAGTAAACTCGTCTATCTTTTCGTTGAAGGCAACGAGCTGCGCGTCCAGGGGGTCGAACTGAAGCTCTTTATACTTACTAATTGCGTCAGCAATTTTTTGCAATTTTATACCCTTCCACTCATACGTTCCGTATAAGTCTTTGGATACTACCCTTATCCTTTCCTTCTCAACAAAGTGTTTATAAGGGGAATCATAATCACAAACAAGTGCCACCCACAGCAGCGCTTTGTTTCCATAGCCTCTCAAATGCAATACTTCAGCAAACTCCTTTACTGCCAGAACTCCGTCATCCTCAATTGCATTCCCTGTTTTATTTACCTGAATTAGGTACATACTTTTTTAATTCTGTCTTCATTACAAATACACCATGCTCAATGGTGTCTAACTCCTCGCTTGTTGTTGTGTTGGATGCGGTATCATAATAATGATAAATTATATACCCTGTTGTGCCCCCGCAAAACTTATACTCATTACTTAGGATAACATACCCTAAATCAATATAATCACTTAATACTTTATACTCCTGTTCTTCATCTAGTGTTGTTACATTAACAACCCCATAGATTTTTCCGTTAGGCATCGTTTCAATTCTGCCGTACTTACTTTTGGTTTTTTGCATACACAAAGATATTAAAAATTAATAGAATAGAAAAAGGGAGCTACCACCTAAGCTTCACTCCCTCTTACAACCAAAAAAACCAAACCTTAATATTAATGTATTATTATATTCTAGTCGTGTTGGATTGTACCGCCTTTCTTGTAAGACATCATACCACCTTTCTTATACTTAAGTAGAGTATTTACTACTGGACGTGTGGTATCTTTTGTTACAACCTCTCTGAACTTGTTCTTAACCTTCTGAGCTACCTTCTTAACCTTGGCTTTAAACTTACCTTTCTTTACTTTCTTATTATGCATAGCTATCCTTTATTAAAGTTAGTGCTACAAACATAGTAAAATTTTTTTAGAATTATTCTGAGAGAAAAGTAGACACCCCACCCCCCTAAAATTTTTTATTGCTGTATAAATACGGATGTCTATGTGATAACTCCCCCGCCTCTGTCGTTTTTTTCTCAACCCCTACGGGTTTGCTACAAAAAGCTCTGTCGGCTTCCCTTGCC
>CESF01132238.1_pt1 | contig 15029 bp, 10 predicted proteins | sample 356331 | NCBI WGS metagenome assembly CESF01 (sample SAMEA2621779, study PRJEB7988) | marine metagenome | biome: marine biome (ENVO:00000447); feature: surface water layer (ENVO:00002042); material: "saline water (ENVO:00002010), including plankton (ENVO:xxxxxxxx)" | depth 5 m
TCATCGCAGGCTACTGGGCATATCGCGGTCACTGGATATTTGCTTGGGATGAAGCACTGTGGATTCTTGGCTTCATGGCCATCGGTATGAATCTCACAGACTGGCAAAAGGAGCTGAAACAAGCGCAAGCCGACAACCGCGGTGCGCTCAGTTCGTAGACGTTACCCGATAAAAGACCGGACCCTACACCAACCCCGGCGGCGTAGCGCGAGCCCGGTCTGGAGACCAAAATGGCTTATCCTGCACAGTGCATCGTGCGACCTTGTGATGATGTCGTAACTCCCGCTGGTAATAGATTTCCGCCCAGATTTCTCCCGCCAAGGCTTCGCTATTTACCATGGCCAGCGCGATATTTGCCTTGACCGCCGGAGACCACATTGCCGACGTGACGTAGCCAATTTCTTGAGAACATTTTTTGTCACCGTACAGAATTGATTCCTCCGCAGGCTTGTTACCCTCAATATTCAGCTTAGTCAGAATGACTTTTGGACCATGTTGCTTGTGTGTCAGTAAGGCCGAACGGCCGTTGAAATGGGACTTCTTAAAATCTACCAGCCACCCAAGATCTAGCTCAAAGGGCGTTTGATCGTACTCGAAATTAACAGTCTTAAGGGCCTCATTAAATTCCATGTAGGGCATGATAAAGCCAGCCTCAAGGCGTGCCATATTAGTGGCGGATTCCCCGTAGGGTTGAATACCAAAATCAGCCCCTGCGCTATAAAGCGCATCCCACATGGGTAGCGCGTACTCAGGATCAATCCACAATTCATACCCAAGGTCACCAGTAAAGCCTGTTCGAGATACCATCAACGTGGTGTCCATAAAAGGATAATGGCCAATATCGAAAGGCTTAAGCGCTGCCACATTCTCAAGCCCCATGCGCTGTAACACCGCAAAACTGGTAGGGCCTTGCAGCGACAGCGCGGCCCAATCCTCTGTAGCATCGGTGATCTGGACGTGATGAAAGCCGAAAGCGCTCTTTCGCAGCCAAGCAAGACACGGGCTGCCACAGGTTAAGAGATAACGCTCCTCGTCCAGACGGAAAATCGTCCCATCGTCTATAAGACGTCCTGAATCAGTACACCAAGCCACATACGTCACACGATTATCTCTGAGCTTTCGTAAATCGCGAGTCACCATTCGATTGAGCATGACCAGCGCGTCTTCTCCCTCCACCAAATACTTCTGCATAGGGCAAATATCGTAGGTCCCACAGGTATTGCGTATACAGAAGTACTCGTAGTGTACGTCGTAGTAATAGTCAGCAAATTTAAAGCCGTTCCAAGATGACCAAGCATCACGGAGATTCAACGCTGACTCTCGCTCGTGAAAGTAAGAGAGCTTGAGGCGCTCACCCGCATAGGGATCCGTCGGATCGTTTCTCAGAATGTCCGTCTCACTCATCGTAAAAGTCGTCCTCTGGAACGGTATTAGGCTTGCGCAGATCTCGCAAAATCTCTCGCGCTGCGTTGGCGCCGCACGCTGAGGACACACCACCACCTGGATGAGTGGAAGAACCACACATGTACATATTCTTCAATGGCATACGGTATTGCCCATATCCCGGGAAAGGCCGATTGAACAGCAGCTGATCGATGGTGAGTTCGCCCTGAAAAATATTTCCCTCTGTCAGTCCGATCTCATTCTCGATGTCGTGCGGAGTCCGGACTTCGGCATGTACTACCAGCTCTTTGAAACCCGGAGCATAGCGTTCAATTTTATTAATCACTGTCGCACCAAAAGCATCCCGTTTCTCAGGTGTCCATTCTCCGTCAGCAAGGGTCGGCGGACAGTACTGAATAAAAGTCGACATCCAGTGGCATCCCGGAGGTGCCACGGTGGGATCCCAAGCAGATGGGATCACCGCCTCGATAAAAGGATCATCCGACCAGCGACCACGCTTCCAGCAGTCATAAGCCCGCTCCATCGTCTCCATAGAACCTGTAAAGCCTTGCCCGCCGCGATTAACGTAGCGGTTGTCCGGCACATGGTTGAACTTCGGCATACCGGATAAAGCGATATTGACCTTGCCCGACGAGCCGCGGATTTTGAAATTCTCGGCGCGCTCGTAGACACCCTCTGGCAAGTCCGCGCGATCCATCACTTGAGTAAAAGTGCGCTTCGCATCAAGATTCGATACCACAATGTTGGCGAAAAGCTCATCGCCATTTTCCATAGCAACGCCAACTGTGGCACCGTCCTTGACCAAAATCTGATGGACCGGTGCCTCGGTTCTAATGTCGCCACCATGCTCTCTTAGTGCCCCGGCTAATGCATGAGAGATGGCACCCATGCCACCTCGGGCCAAGCCCCAAGCCCCAACATTGCCATCCACATCTCCCATCACATGATGAAGCAAAATGTAGGCGGACCCGGGTGAGTACACGCCCAATGCGGTACCGATAATGCCAGGACTCGCCATGGCGGCTTTAATCAAGTCATCCTCAAAATAATCGTTAAGAAAATCAGCTGCACTCATCGTAAAGAAACGAATGTACTCATAGAGCTCGCGCTCGCCCAAATTCCAAAACTGCTTGGCCAACCACAGCAGTTCCTGAATATCTCGCGGCTTGAAGGAACTCGGATCGGGCGGCGTTCTTAGCAAGGTTTTTCGAATCAGCTGCGCATAACGACCGAGATCTGCCTGAAAGCGCGACATGGCGTCGGCATCATGAGGTGAGTGGCGCCGCAACTCCAGATATGCGGCCTCGTCGTCGGGATAATCAATCAGTACGCGATCACCTCGATCGCTGAAATTTACTGTGCCGAGATACGGCACCAGTAGTAATCCGTGTCGCGTAAGATCCAGGTCACGGTGGATAGACTGACGCATCATGGAGCAAACGTAGGAGCAGCTAGAGTAAAACCAACCTTTATGCATCTCCCGAGTGACGGCCGCGCCACCAATGTAATCATTCTTCTCAAGGACGATCACATCTAACCCGGCTTTAGCTAGGTAGGCCGCAGCGGTCAAACCATTGTGGCCAGCACCGATAATAATAGCGTCATATGGCTTCATGACAGGATCTCCCTGGCCGCATTACGACCCGGGTTTCCGCTCACGTCGCCCGCTGGATGACAGCCAGCACCGCACAAATACAGACCCGGAATGGGCGTGGCATATTGCGCAGCTTCGTAGGTAGGACGCATCATCAGAAGCTGATCAATGGCAGGCTCGCAGTGGTGCCAATGGCCATTAGTAACATGGTACTGCGCAGCAAGATCAGGCGGAGTCAGAAGCTCTGAAGTCAGTACAAGGTCTCGAATACCCGGCGCAAAGACCTCCAGCTTAGTCATGACAATGGCAAGAAACGCATCGCGTTTCTCGGGGGTCCAACCGCTTTTGAGGTCATGGGGAACGTACATCACATTGGCGGTGAGCACATGCTGCCCTTGAGGTGCAAGACTGGGTTCCTGCAGCGATGGGATTAACACTTCCATTACAGGCTCGTCGGGTAATTCACCGTATTTCGCGGCATCCCAAGCAAATTCAATAGTGTCCATCGTCGGCGCAATAATCAGTCTACCCAAGGGAGAATCCAACCCCTCAAAGTGAGGCAGCGCAGATAACGCCAGGTGCACTCTAGCAACATACCCGTTAGTTCTAAGACGACGAATACGATTCGTAAATTCAATCTCGAGGTGCGCTGCACCGACCAGCTTCAAAAATGTCGTATGCGGATCTGCGCTCGACACTACCCGCTCGCTATATAAAATTTCGTCATTGGCAAGTTCAACACCAGTGCAACGCTGACCACTTTCATCGCCAGCCACTTGCACCGATCTAACCGGACAATCGGTCCTGATTGTTACCCCCGCCTGAATGGCAGCGCGCTCCAGTGCGCGAATCAGTCCCACCATGCCGTCTTTGGGTATGGCATGCTGCCCATCATCTTTACCCGATTTGCGATTAAGCAAAGTGAGAACTGCCTGATTGGGTGATCGCGGCGCCAACTGCGAGCCAACAAGCGCATCCCAGCACAACGCCGCTTTGAGAGCATCATCCGTGAAGTACTCATCGAGGAGATCACGCATTGGTAGCGTAGCCACCCGAAGAAACTCCAGCATGTCCTGTTTTCCGAGCATGCGCAGTTTGAGACCCAGCTTGCCGAAGGTCATCAAGTCTGAGAGGCCCTTCGCGCCCACCCTGGGCATCGTTCGCTCCCAAAAAGGCGCTAGCGCACCAGAAAATTTGGACAACATCGCAGCGTACTGTGGGTAGGCCTTTATATCGTTCTCATTACTCCCATTGATGCCTTGAGCCGTGATTTTCTGATGTGCTGCAGATGGCGAGAGTGCAACGAGCGGCAAGCTCTCGTCGGTGGTTTCAAGCCCATGGGCGAAAAGATCAAGCTCGCTGATCAGCGACTGAGGCATTGCATACAGCGTTTGCGCTAGCGAGGCCTTAAAACCCGGATGAAATTCGTATTCCGCAGCCATGCCACCCAGCGCTCGATTGGCTTCTACGAGCGTCACCCTCTGACCTGATCTGGCTAACAAAGTGGCGCAAACCAGCCCATTATGCCCGCCGCCGATAATGATCGTATCCTGTGCCGTCATCGCCACTCGCTCGTCCGCTCCCGCCCACCAACACTGCCCACTTACCCAGCTATCGGTGAAGATCTCAGTCAATCAGAAGTTGATATTTAACACTACTGTACGGCACCTGCTGTGACCACTTTCCCTATAGGGTGCCAGCGATGGTCACGACTTTATAGATGGATGGTGAAAGCGCGTTGGAGCGAGGCATTCAAACCACACCATAAACCGTCACGCAGCAGCACGCCGCGGCAGTCTATTAACCACCTTCGCTCCGGACACAAACCATACTCCAAGAGCCAACGTGACTAAGGGCAAAAAGGGTTCAAATGGCCAGAATGGCAACCATAATTCCAGCTCGGCAGACCAGGGGCGGGACAGCACCGCCGCCGATAATGCAGGTTGCCAAAAATGACCGGTGGCCGCGAGCCATAGCGAGCAGAGCATCACACAGCCGCCGATACCACGCTGAAACCAAGCCACATCATCTTCGATTCGCTTCCGCCCCCAGGCAAGTATTCTCAGCGCAAACGCCGCGAATCCTAGGACATAAAAAAGAACATCGAACCAATACTGCGTCTTATAATAGAACACGTTCCACCAATAAACGCTAAAAGGGTAAGCCCACAAGAACGTCACACCACTCAAGTGAAGAAACCGCCATTGCCCGGGAGACATGTGCCGCCGGAAAACGCCAAACGAGGTCAAAGTCATAGCAACTAATAGCAGATAGCCACTGCTACCCTCTAACTCATCACGGAGATAGTAGATTTCTGCGTAGTAGTGTTCAGAGTGGAAATAAGAAACGATAAAAATAAATGCCCCTTGCCAGGCCATCGCTACAGCAAAGGACAATCCAATATAGCGGCGATTACGCATTAACCATCGGGTAACGTCACCAGGAAACAATCGATAGAGGGCAGAAATCGCGATGACCAGAAAGATAAAGGGTACCGCCCAGCGCACGGAGTACTGGATCATCGCCGAGAGGTCTTGAGGTGAGGAAAAATCCGTTGACACTAACCTTACAAGCATAAAGGCGGTGATCGTCGCTGATGTCAAAACGAATAAATGCCACCCATTGATCCATCTTGCGCGCACGCCCACCTCCTTTTCTGTTACCACAGGCTCGTCTATGAAGGCCATTGTGTCAATTCTGACTCAGGTTAGACTCTGCCTCTATAGGCCCATAATGATGATGGCTTAATCAGTGCCAAGCTGGTGATATTAAGGGGGCAGTAGATGATTCGCGTTTTATGTCAGCTGATATTCTGGTGCCTGGTACTGACACCCTGGGTGTTCTCGCTCTACCTACATTTTTGGCTGGATCAGAGTCAAACATGGTCGCCTGACCAATCGCTGCGCGGGATGTTTTCTGTGATGATGTTGGGACTTGGCATGATTTTGAGCTTTGTTACCTTCTCCTACCTGAGCACCAGAGGAAACAATTAAGCGCTATGCCTGTTGGTGAATCACCCAGCAACCTGAAGGCTCCCCGACGGCACGTCAAAAACCACATCTAGAAAAAAGAGCGGCACCGTAATGAAAAAGAAATCGGATAAAAAACTGGGAATGGAGCGACCGATTAGTCGACGGGACTTTGTGCAAGGGGCTGCGGTGGTTGCCGGTGCAGCGTGTCAATCTGGCGCGCTAGCTGCTGGGGGCCGCGCGTTGCCCCACATGACCTCTAAAGGAGGAAGCACCGATACCTCGGTGATCGATTACCCACCAATAAAAACCGGTATGCGCGGATCGCACTCTGGTGCTTACGAAGTCGCCCACGCCTTAGCGCGCGACGGAGCTGTCTTTACCACCGAAGAGCCCATAACGGAGCATTACGATCTAATTGTTGTTGGAGCAGGGATCTCCGGACTCGCCGCGGCCCACTACTATCAGCAACGTTTCGGACCAACAGTACGCATATTACTTCTCGAAAATCATGATGATTTTGGTGGTCATGCCAAACGTAACGAGTTTCACCAGAGCGGCGACATGGTGCTGTCACTTGGTGGTACCCACAACCTGGAATGGTGGCGCTTTAGTGAGGTAGTCAAAGCCTTCATGGCTGAGCATGGCGTCGACTACGAGGCCATGCGGGACAAAATGACCTTCTCCTATGGGCGCGATGCGCCTAAGAGCCCGGCGATGTGGTTCGACCAGGATACCTATGGTACGAATCGACTAGTGACAAACTTTAACCTGTCTGCGCAACTTAGCGACGCAGACATCGACAGCGTCCCCATATCCGAGGCGGGTCGTCTCTCTCTGAAGCAGTTTTACGCCAGTGGTCCTACCCTTGAAGATTGGTCAGAAGACAAAGCCGAGCGTATGTTGGTAAACACCAGTTACCCAGATTTTCTGCGCAAATACGGCGGCTTAACCGAGGATGCAGTGCAACTTTTCGACAAAGAGGAGCATGGATCCTGGGGATTAGAAATGCGGGCGATATCAGCAGAAGAGGCGCTCTGGGAGGGTTATCCTGGCGCGCATCTATTTGGCGAAGAGTGGGGCGAGGACGGCTCTGGCTACCCAGTTGCGATGTGGCCAGATGGCAACGCAAGTTTGGTGCGCCTCATGGTCGCTAAGCTGATGCCTCATGTCGCGCCAGAAACCACCGCAGATAATGTGGCGTTGGCTCACTTTGACTACTCACAATTAGATGAAGAAGCCGCGGCTGTGCGCCTCCGCCTCAATTCCACTGTGATCGGGCTGGAGAATACGGATAAAGGCGTAGCAGTAACCTACGCATCGTCCACAGGTAAGCTGAGACGAATTTCATCGCAGCACGCTGTGTTGGCCTGTTATCACAGCATCATCCCTTATTTGTGCCCATCAATGGGCACCGCCCAAAAGGAGGCACTCAAGTATCAAGTTAAAGTGCCTATGATTCTGACCAACGTGCTGATACGAAACAGTGAGGCTTTGGACAAACTGGGTGTTGACGCTGTTTCCTGTCCTGGTCGACTTCACGCCAGACTTTTTCTATTCAAGGGCATTCAAACCGGTGGTTATGAGCGCCCAGAAAATCCAAGCGAGGCCGTTTCGCTCGTGTTCTGGGGCTCAATCTCACCACCGAAAGATGCTATTGATATTCGCAGTCAGCTGAGGGCCTCGCGTCAACAGTTGCTCGATCTCACATTTAGTGATTTTGAACGTGAAGTTCGAACCGTGCTTGATGAATTACTGGGGCCCGCTGGTTTTGATGTGGCAGAGGATATTCTCGCGATTACCGTCAATCGCTGGCCTCACGGGTATGCCTATGAATATATGCAACTATGGGATCCAGAATGGGAGCCCGGGAAAGCGCCACATGAAATCGCTCGACAACCCTTTGGTTCGATTGCAATTGCCAATGCCGATGCCGGTGCTTCCGCCTATACGCATGTCGCCATTGATCAGGCACATCGGGCAGTCGGCGAATTGTCAGATAGCCCGTCAATAGTGAAACCCCAGTAGCAACGCTCAGCGAAGATACCTTAGCGCCATCAAACTATGCGATTATGCTGTCGGGCGGATGCTTAGCATGCGTTAAGTCTTGTGCCGCTCATTCCGGATACGCGCCCTGCATCACTTTTCCCTCCATAACTACCAGTGAAGGTTGCAGGCGCCATATCTCATCGGGTTTCATCGTGAAGAGATCCTGGTCTAACACGATAAAATCGGCCGTCTTACCCACTTCGATCGAACCGAGTTGATCCTCCAATCGAAGCTGATAAGCACCGTGTCGTGTATAACCTGTTACCAGTTGCTCCAAAGTGAGACGTTCCGAAGCAGGCAACCGAATACCATCATCTTCTGTCTGCCACCACTCCTTCGGGTATTGGCGAGTGTGCCCGGTCTGCATCCCCAGATACGGACTCAGATAAGTGGGCAACATGTCTCCGCCCCACCACTCATCACTGGAAAAGGTAACGGTCGCGCCACTCTCGAACACGGATCTCGCAGGATACATCGCGCCATATCTTTCTTTGCCCAGAAGGTCTGAGACAACCGAGCTCGACTCCACTCCAAACCACCAAGGCGAAAAATTTGCCACCACTCCTAGTGCGCTGATACGCGGGATATCGACAGGATCAACGAGCGCGAGATGCGCCACTGTTACTCGCGGATAAAAGTCATCTTGAATCATTGAGCGGGCGGCCTGCACCGCATCCAATACCGTCCGTGTTGCTCGATCACCGATGCTATGCACCATGAGATCCAACCGCTCTTCGTGTAATCGCAACAAAAGAGCGGTCAACTCTTCTGTGGTAAGTAATGGCTCGCTGGCAATATTGCTCCCCAGATACGGGCGCGTATAAGACGCCGACTGGTTTGCGCTGATTCCGTCCATAAAAAGCTTTACCGAATTAAAACGCAACAGCTCACCGCCATATTCTCGCTGATAGCGCTTTACTTCATCTACCGCGATCTTAGCGCGCTCGGGGGTAAAGATTTGGTAAGTCCCAAAGTACCTGAGAGGAAGCCTACCTTCTCTCTCCAAGGTGGAGATCACATCGTAAACATAATCACCATAGCCCTTATTACCCGCGTCAAAAATGGCCGTTAAACCGTGTTTGCTCATATGTTGCAGGATGTCAGCAACTCTATCCTTGTGCCGTTTAATATGATCGGGCTTAGACAAAGCAAACTGAGTGGAAAAATGTTGTACTCCCGCTCCCTCCTTTACCCAGCCGGTTGGATCACCATTTTCATCTCGCGCATACATTGCCAACCCGAGTTTTGGGTCGGGTGTCTTACGCGTCACACCCAGCTCCGCCAAGGCAGCAGAATTCAACCAGAAATCATGCGCAGTCTCGCTTTCAAACCACACCAAACGATCTGGCAAGATCGCATCGAGCACTTCCTTTTTGGGTCCCTGATCTCCGTTCACAAACATCGTCGTGGGCCAGCAACACAAACGCAGCCATTTTTGTTCAGGGTGTTGATCGGCGTATATTTTTACCGATGACAATAGCGCTTTGGGTGTATCTCCGTTTACCTCGCCAAAATCCTCAACGCTGACATAACCTGGATGAGAGTGGCCATCTACCATTGCTGGCAGAAGCAATCGCTGTTGTAAGTCTAGTCGTCGGCGCGCCGGAAGTGACGCGAGCTCAGAATCTTTTCCAAGCCGAACAAACTTACCATTTTTAATTGCCACAGCTTGTGACCATGGCTGATCCTGATTCACCGTATAAATGCGAGCGTTGTGAATCACAAGGTCGACAGCCTGATAAGTCTCAGAGCTGGCATCGAGCAGACTGACTGCGGCATTCCGGCAAGCCGCCAAGAGCGCCAGAAGCGCGAGCACCAAAAATAATTTTCGAAGTCTCATGGTAAACTCCTGCCCCGGAAATACCGAAACTGATTATTAATAGAGGAAAGATACTCCTTCGGCATTTTCTTTGCTTGCAGACCCACATGAGCTTGCCAAGATCAAAAACCGCGCCGTCAGTCACCCCTTGCTGTGCAGTAGTGACATACTCGAAACTCATCCCTCGCTAAAAGAGTAACAATTGACTCATGGAACGAGCCTGCCAATGCCCTTGCGGCGTTAACCAATTCTCGGTCAGTGGCGAGCCTATTGTTCGTTTTTTTTGTCACTGCAGTATTTGTCAGAAAAAGTACGACGCGCCATTTGCCGATGTTGTGTTGTTCAAGCTGAGCGACGTCACAATGCCTGATCAAGCGGTGAGTTATGGTAAATACAAACGCTTTGTAGCGATTGATCGTGGCATCTGTGATCACTGCCACAAACCAGTGATGGCGAAGATGGGCAAGGATGACAAAGGTTACGCGTTCATTACTGCGCAAAATTTCACCGACCCAGAGGCGCTACCAAAAAGCGCGATGCACGTGTTCTATGGGACGCGCAAAACGGATATGCAAGATGCGCTTCCAAAGTACAGCAACTGGTTCAGCAGTCAGATGGCATTTTTAAAATTGCTTAAAGCCGCGAGTTAAGCTCAGCACTTTTACAGGTGCACCGTAACCGTGGGCACCCGCGACGCTCTGAGAAGATCATTTGTTCTACTCCCCAGGAATAGGCTTCTTAGCGGAGATCGGCTATAGGCACCCATGACCAGCACGTCGATTTCTCGGTCAGTGAGGGCTCGCATTATTTGTTGCTCAGGGTCTCCGGGCAAATAAGCAGTCTCCACCGAAAAACCCCCGCCTTCCAAAGTTTCGGTGGCCCACTGGAGCTGTTTCTCTGATTCATTGGTCTGCTTGCCTGACATCACCACGTGCACAGGCAAGTCCGCAAGGGCAGCGTTGCCGGCAATCAAGGTAATACAACCCCGGGTCATACGCTTCCCGTCATAGGCTACCAGTAGGCTTTTTGGCTCAGAAAACTCGTTGGCAACCGTGAGGATAGGTCGCTGAATCTTGCGACTGATGCGCTCAACGTGTCGACCCAAATCACGTTGGGTGTGCGCAGCTGAGCGGCCGCGTCGACCCAATACATATAGCGCAACGTCCCGCTGTTGCTCATCCAGTGTGTCTAAAAGTTGTCCGTAACGCTGTCGAATATCCACATCGTCTGTTCCGGCGCTCTCACATCGTTTTTTCAAACCGTTAAGAAAAACACGGCCACGCTCGCGGATCTCACGAGATCGTTGGCCCTCCTCCTCACTTAGTTGGTTCAGTAGGTTTTCTTGCGCATCAAAACCGATCGCACCACTGTGATCGTCGCTAGTCGCAATTTCGGGATGGCGATCAATGATATGTAGCAACTCCAAGGGCAGCGAAAATGTGCGTGCGGCCCAAGCACTGTAGTCAGCGACATAATCCGCGAAGGGAGATTGATCAACACAGGCAAGAATTTTCTTTGGCTGATTCATAGATTCGGGTTAGTGAGGTAGCAAAAGATCGTCAGTTTCAGCTTTGTCGTGAAGCGCAAAGCGATCAACCATCGTGGCGCTGGCTTCGTTCAATCCAATCACCTCGACATCGGCGCCCTCACGACGAAACTTAAGCACCACTTTATCAAGTGCGCTGACAGCGGTGATATCCCAAAAATGTGCCCGACTGACATCAATTCGCACTTTTTCTATCACCTCTTTGTAGTCAAAGGACTGACTAAAGCGATCAGCACTGGCAAAAAATACCTGGCCCAGCACCGTGTACGTTCTAAGGCGACCTTCATCACCAGACTGCGATTTGACAATGAGAATGCGGCCCACTTTATGCGCAAAAAAGAAACCAGATAACAACACTCCCGACAGCACACCTTGCGCCAAATCATGGGTCGCCACCGTGACGATTACCGTCGCAACCATGACAACACTAGAGCTCGGCGGATGGGTACGAAGGTTGCGGATAGAGTCCCAGTTAAAGGTGCCAATGGATACCATGACCATAACAGCCACCAGTGCCGCCATCGGTATCTGGCGGACCCAGTCACTGAAAAATAACAACAACAGCAGCAAGAAAATCCCTGCACTGAGCGTCGACAGGCGGCCCCGTCCTCCCGATTTCACATTAATCACCGACTGACCAATCATGGCGCAACCTGCCATGCCTCCCAGAAAGCCACTCGTGATATTGGCGACGCCCTGCCCCACACACTCTCGGCTCTTATTGCTAGATGTATCAGTCAGATCATCAACAATCGTCGCGGTCATAAGAGATTCCAGCAATCCCACCACCATCAATGTTGCTGCATACGGAAGCACTATTCGTAGCGTCTCCATGCTGAGAGGAATATCGGGAATGAGGAAGACAGGCAATGTTGAGGGTAAATCCCCCATGTCACCCACAGTGCGCACATCGATACCGAAATAGATCGAAATAGTAGTCAGCAGTACGATCGCGATCAGTGGCGACGGCACCATTCTTGTGACGTACGGGAAACCATAAATAATCGCCAGACCCGCCGCGGCCATAACATAGACCGAGTAGGGCACATCGGTCAGCTCGGGTAATTGGGCCATAAAAATGAGGATGGCTAACGCGTTTACAAAACCCGTGACCACAGACCGCGACACGAAGCGCATGAGCTCACCCAATCGGATCCAACCAGCAATGATCTGCAGTACTCCAGTGAGCACTGTTGCCGCAAACAAATATTGCAGGCCATGCTCCCGCACCAACGTGACCATCAATAGCGCCATCGCACCGGTCGCTGCCGAAATCATTCCCGGCCTGCCCCCCGCAAAGGCGATGACCACAGCAATGCAAAACGAGGCATAGAGCCCGACGCGTGGATCCACACCGGCAATAATAGAAAAGGCAATCGCTTCAGGTATCAGCGCCAGCGCCACCACTAGCCCGGCCAGAAGGTCGCTGCGTATGTTGGAGAACCACTCTTGGCGGATATTTGTCATGGGGCTGCCGACTTAGGTACTTATGGGTACTTTGCAGAATGCGCAACCGATACGGCACCAATAGGAGAATGGATTGTTTTTCGGCAATCTAAACGCCACTGGAATCTCAAGAAATCGGCCACCCATTTTGATATTCAGCGCTTAATAAAGCGTGTATAACGCCGGATTCTGAACATGTTCAGGTTCTGCGGCGCTGACGAGCTGTCGGTTCCGATCACGTACTGTAGAGATACGCTATGACCCGCTCATCTGCAAAGACCTTTGGCTTCGGCACACAGATTCGCAAATCCCCTTACTTCGATGCAACAGTGCGTTGGGGAGCGACCGATTTTTCGGTCTATAACCACATGTATATTCCGCGTTCATTTGGCGATCCGGAGCAAAATTTCTGGAACCTCGTGAACGACGCCATCCTGTGTGACGTTGCGGTTGAGCGACAGGTTGAAATCACTGGCCCGGATGCGGCCCAGTTCACGCAATTACTGACGCCGCGGAACCTTTCCCAGTGTGCTGTAGGTCAATGTAAGTATGTACTGATCACCAACGCCGACGGCGGGATAATCAACGACCCGGTTTTGCTGCGTTTGGCGGAAGATCGTTTTTGGCTCTCTCTCGCCGACAGTGATGTCCTGTTATGGGCGCTGGGAGTGGCTACTCATTTAGACCTTCAAATCAGCATTAGTGAGCCCGACGTGTCCCCATTGCAACTTCAGGGGCCAAAGAGCGGCGACATTATGGAGACGCTCTTTGGCCCGCGTATTCGTGATCTGAAATATTACTGGTTTGATCACTTTGAGCTCGACGGGATTCCCTTGGTTATCTCCCGAACGGGATGGTCGAGCGAGTTAGGTTACGAAATGTATCTTCTAAATGGCGGTCAGGGGGATGCCCTGTGGGAAAAGCTCATGGGGGTTGGAGCACCGCTCGGGCTCAAGCCGGGACACACCTCCTCAATACGGCGGATAGAGGGCGGGATGCTCTCGTATCATGCAGATATGGACCTAGTGACCAATCCGTTTGAGCTTGGCTTAGATCGATTGGTAGACCTGGAGATGCCCGCTGACTTTATTGGCAAAGCGGCGCTCCGTGCTATCAAACAATCCGGTGTCGCGCGGTCTCAGGTCGGCCTTGTCATTGAGGGAGAACCACTGCCCGGACCTAACAACGAATTTTGGCCAGTAACGGCAGGTAGCACAGCCGTGGGAAAAGTGACCTCAGCGGTCTACTCACCTCGGCTGAAGCAGAATATTGCGCTCGCCATGATCTCGACTGACAGTGCTGAGATCGGCACCACATGCACTGTCGAGATGCCCGGCGAAAAACGCTCGGCGACCGTGGTGCCCAAGCCATTTTACGACCCCAAAAAGCGTATTAGCTCGGGTGCTGGGTAACCATTAATCCGCAAAGCTGTTGCGGTTCAAACGGTTGGACTGCGTTGTAGTCGCTTGTGATGATCAAGTTGTGCTGCTGCGCAGTGCTATCAATCTAGTGAGCGCACCCTTTCACGCAGTTCGTTTTTACGAATTTTCCCAGTCGAGGTTTTTGGCAGTGGCGCTATGATGACCCGTTTAGGTCGCTTAAAACCGGCAAGATGATTACGCGCGTGCGCGATCAGCTCTGTCTCTGTGACATCGCTGCCTTCAGTTAGCTCGACAAACGCACACGGCACCTCTCCCCATTTTTCATCGGGCAGCGCAACGACTGCGGCACACAGCACGTCCGGGTGGCTGTAGATGGCATTCTCGACTTCGATTGACGAGATGTTCTCGCCACCAGAAATAATAATGTCCTTAGAGCGATCCCTAATTTCGATATAACCATCTGGATGCTGCACCGCAAGATCACCTGACCAGAACCAACCGTCCGCAAAAGCCTCCTCGGTCGCCGCAGGCTGTTTGAAATAACCCTTCATGACAATATTGCCGCGGAACGCAACTTCCCCTTGGGTTTCACCATCCCAGGGAACAGGCAATCGGGTGGTCGGATCCACTACCAGAACGTCTTCCTGGAGCTCATATGCCACGCCTTGACGTGCTTTCAGCTTAGCTTGCTCCTCGGTACTCAAGGAGGACCAGCTCGCTTTGTTGGCGCAGACCACTGCGGGTCCGTAGACCTCTGTTAACCCGTAAACATGGGTAATTGAAATGCCCATTCGCTCCATCGCCAGTATCGTCTGTGGCG